>PVBE011449228.1_pt1 | contig 21628 bp, 27 predicted proteins | sample 1631181 | NCBI WGS metagenome assembly PVBE01 (sample SAMN08397723, study PRJNA350692) | Marine metagenome, whole genome shotgun sequencing project. | isolation source: water | place: Pacific Ocean | collected 2012-04 | reverse complement strand
CTTTTTATCTCTCTCCCTCTCTGTCTCCATTTCTCCCTTTTGTTTTATCTCTCCCTCCCTCTATCTCTCTCTTTCTCTCTCTCTATCTCTCTCTCTCTCTTTCTCTTTCTCTCTCTCTCTTTCTCTTTCTCTTTCTCTTTCTCTTTCTCTTTCTCTTTCTCTTTCTCTTTTTCTTTTTCTTGTTCTTGTTCTTTTTCTTCTTCCTTTTCCTTCTCTTTTTCTTTTTCTTTTTCTATTGTTCTTATTCCGCCGCCAACTCTGCAATTTATTTTTTTGATTATTTCTTTGATTAGGTTGATGTTGTCTGCTTCTCCCTTAGCTGCATCTAAGTCGATTAATTGAATTTGTTTGAAAGGTTTGAATTTTTCTATTAAAGAATCAATATCTGCTTCTTCTAAGGCTTTTTTTTCTCCTTGAATTAGCTGAACTGCTTTGCCGTTCATTAAATCTATGCATGGAAATATCATTTTTGAGGTAATGTTATTGGTCCTGAACAGCCTTTTAATTCTGGTTTTAGTTTGCTTGCTGTAAAGTTTGCAGACTGCAAACTAGACTTTTCTGAATTTATATTGAAATTCGCCGGTGGTATGAAAAATGTTGTGTTAAACCACATGGTAATTAGGGGTTTTTGATGGTTTAATAAGTTAACTGATTTTTATACTATTTCCGCAATCTTTTTATTCTATTGAGTAAATTTAGTTAATATGGCATACAAACAAGTGATATTGGTGAGGCAGGATTTGTAATTGCCTAAGGGGAAGATGTCGGTTCAGGTGGCTCATGCTTCTGTTGGTTCTTTGGTTAAGTCGCACAAAGATGATGTTTCTAGCTGGAAGAAGGAAGGGATGAAGAAGGTTGCTCTTAAGGTTAAAGATTTAGCTGAATTGATGAAGTTTAAGGAAGATGCCGAAGATGCTGGTTTAGTTGTTTCTTTAATTGAAGATGCTGGCAAAACGGTTGTTGAGCCAGGTACAGTAACTTGTTTAGGTATTGGTCCTGATAAGGAAGAGAAGATAGATAAGGTTACTGGCAAATTGAAGATGGTGTAATTCCATAAGATTAATAAATGGACTTTAATTCTATTGTTTCTAATGGGCTCGTGGCTCAACCTGGTAGAGCACAAGACTCTTAGTGAACTTTAAGTTCAATAGAAATCTTGCTGTTGCGGGTTCGAACTGCTGGTTACTATCAGTGCGAAAGTCCCGTCGAGCCCATTTTACTTATTTCCTATAAGACAAAGGTTTATAAGCCGTGCTTTTTTCTATTTTTTATATGAAAGAGAATAAAGTGGATGGTTTTATCAAGAATCCTAAGAAGGCTTTGTTTAAGCTGAGTATCCCTATAATAATTGGGATGATGGTTCAAGTACTGTATAATGTAGTTGATACTGCTTTTGTTGGTAGGTTAGGTGCAGAAGCTATTGCTGCTTTGACTTTTTCGTTTCCTTTGTTTTTTCTTTTGATTGCTTTGAATGCTGGTGTTGCGGCTGGGATGAGCTCAAGAATTTCTCGTTATTTAGGTGAGAAGAAGAAGGAAGCTGCTGAGAATACTGCGATGCATGGTTTGTTAATCACTGTTATATTAGCTGTTTTTGTTTTTGTTTTTGGGTTGATGATTTTGAGGCCTTTCTTTTTGTTGTTGGGTGCTGAAGGTAATGTTTTAGAGCTTGCTGTACAGTATATGACTGTAATTTTGTTTGGAGTATTTTTTATGTTTCCCTCTTTTGTGTTTAATTCAATCTTTGCTGCTCAAGGAGATACTAAGACTCCTATGAGGGTTCAAATACTTGCTTTGGTATTGAATATGGTACTTGATTATGTGTTTATTTTTGTTTTAGGTTATGGTGTTGCAGGAGCTGCTATGGCTACTTCTATTTCATTTGTAGTTGCCTTATTAGTTTATCTGCATTATATTGGGCATAGGTCTTATTTGAAGTTAGAGATGAGTGTGTATAGATTTTCCCTAGGTATTGTAAAGCAGATAGTTAAGGTTGGTGCTCCTGCTACAATTATGACTTTGTTGTTGTCTGTTTATATGATGTTTATCAACAGATTTATGGCTCATTTTGGGGTTAATTATGTTGCGGCTTTTGGTATTGCTTCTAGATTAGAAACTGTTGTTGTAATGCCCATGTTAGGTTTTAATATGGCCCTTATGACCCTGGTTGGGATGTTTTATGGTGCTAAAAGATTTGATCTTATGAAGGATATCATCTATTATGCGATGAAAATAGCTTTATTGTTTACAATTGGCATTGGAATTGTATTTTATGTTTTACCTTCTATGTTTTTGAGTGTTTTTACTAACGATGCTTTGCTTATTAGTTTAGGTGCTGCTTATTTACGAATAGATGTTTTTGCTTACCCTCTTATGGCAGTTGGGATGATGATCTCTCGTGCAATGCAGGGAATGGGTGATGGATTGCCAGGATTAGTCATTAATTTAGTTAGGATAGTATTTGTTGCAATCCCACTTGCTTACATATTTGTGTTTGTGTTAGGTTTTGGTTATCTATCAATTGCAGTTGCGATGATTATAGGCGGATTTACTGCTTCATCAATAGCTTGGGTTTGGTTAAGAATTAGGTTGAAGAAGATGTTGGGTTAGTTATTGTTGAAGTTCTTTTTGTGCTTGGAGTAGTGCTGCTAGGTCTAGTCTTTTTGAATCCGTTGGGGATGCCGTTCTATAATCTAATCCTAATGCAGAATAACATGTTTCTGCATGTTTTATTTCAGTTAATATCTCGTCTGCTCTTGTTAAAACTTCATCTTGAAGAGGATGTTCGGATGGAGAATATCCTCTGAGTGTCTTATCAAAGGCACCATCAGATATCTCTAAAGTCTCTTTAGGAAGACCATATCTTGATATATAATACCATCTAATTGTATTTTCAACAGCAGCATCAGACATTCCTAAAACATCTTCGAAAGTATCTGATAAAGTTCCACTTTGATCAAGTTGTTGTGATGCTCTCCTTGTGTGTCTTCTTAATGAACTTCCTAGAGGTCCCATAAGAAATTGGAGTTGAATAATGTATATAAATGTTTGTTTGAGTATAGTTTAAGAAGTTAGCTACTCTCTTTGTTTTACTTTGAATTCTTCTTTGGTTTTAATTAGTTCTTCTGTTTCTAACTTTAGAATGTTGGGTTTAATGGAAGGTAGTTCTAATTGTGGTGGATTAGAATCTTTGTTGATGAATTCTAAGCTGACGTCTACTGTTTGTTTCTTTGTTTCTAAAGTTTGGATAGGAACGTCTTTTAGAAAATTCTCTACTTTTGAAATACTTAAATCATGAATTTGTTTGATTGAATCTATTATTCCCACGTTGTTGTTGATGTCTTCCTTAAATGGAGACCCTTTTTCAAATAGTTTCTTGATATCTTCTTTTGTTTGTATTGCTGGATGAATCATAGAAATCTTGAATGAATGGTAGTATATAAATGTTACCTAGGAGCTTTAAGATAATTCCATTGAGTTGGCATTCTTCCTTGAGGGTTGACTTCTAAAGGGTGAGGTGTCCAAGAACCAGCATGATGTATTTTAGTTCCTTGCGTTAATCTTGCAACAATATCTCCGGATCTATCCATGACATAAATATCATTACCGCCAATTCCGTCCATATTTGATGTGAATGCAATATATTCTCCATCTGGTGACCAAAATGGTTGGTATTGTTTTATATTTGAAACTGTCAGAATATCTAATTTAGTGCCCCTGGGAGTCATGGTAACGATGTCTTCCCCCAACAATATTATTGATTGGTAAGCAATTAAATCTCCTGTAGGGGACCATGCTGGAAATCTATCGGCATCTGTAAGCCTTTCGCTTATTAACTCAACATTAGATCCATTTGAGTCCATAACATAAATGGCAGGTAACGTCGACCAGTCTCTTCCGATTGATGTAAATGCTATTCTTTGTGAATCGGGTGGCCAAGTTGGATAATAATCTAAACCTGATTGGAAATTAGTTAGATTTCTTCTATTTGATCCATCAGCACCCATTACCCACACATCAACATTCCCTCCCTCACTAGATTCGTAAGCAATCCTAGTTCCGTCAGGAGACCAATCAGGGCTGTAATTGCTGGACTGATTATTTGTTAGATTTACTTGGCTAGATCCGTCAGAATCCATTACATATATATCTCTATCCAAATGATTTCCACTCCTATTTGAAGCGAAAACAATCTGTTGTCCGTCTGGAGAGAATGAAGGGTGCCAGTCATTTGCTGGATGGTTAGAAACATTTGTTTTTTTAGTTCCATCTGCGTTCATAGTAAAGATTTCATCATTCCCATTCTCGCTTCTAGAATATGCTATCCTTCCTTCTAAGCCCCTGGCAGCAGCAGAAGTTGCTAGTGCTAGAGCGCCAACTGCTAAAGTAATATAGGTTGCTGTCTTTAATCTTTGTATTAAGTTCAATCTAAGTGTAGGTAATGTTAGAATCTTTATAAATATTATTCAATATCAAAACTCTTTTAAATCATTATGAAATTTGGTATCTTATGATTGAGTTTAACGAAGACGGGAGTTTGAAGCTTCCTGAGAGGTTGGAAGAGAAGAAGAAAAAAGAAGAATTTAGGATGCAGAAGGGGAGGTGTGTGCATATTAGGAAAGAACAGGTGAGTTTTGATTCACCTAAGAAATGTGTTCTTCACTTGAAGTTATCTGAGGCCATTATAGATAATAGATTTGTTGATACGACTTACAAATACTTTAGTTCTGATTCAGAGGTTCCTTCTAAGATAATTAAGATTAATGAGAAAGAGTTTGACATTGAGATTGGCACTTGTTTTAGGAGATGTACTGATTGTTGTGATCTTATTAGAAGGTTTAGGGAGTTTTTGGATGGTAATGTGATTGAGGAGAAGGGCAGTTGCACTTTTGAGGCTAGGGCTTTTGGTAATCCAGATTTCTGTTATGAGGATATGTTTGAGTAATTAACTTTTAGAAGAAAGTCCTGCAAATATTAGGGAATAAATAATTATTAACATTAATCCAAATGTGTCAGCAACACTTGGAGCTAGGTGATTGATGAATGTATAAATAAAGGATGGGAACTCTTTAATTGATCCAAGAATAATATCCATTGATATTCCCACGATAAAAAATACCATAAGACCGAATGTGAATAAATTTCTGTATTCTTTTGACATGTGTAGTATAATCATTAACTTTATTATAAATTTTTTGGATTATTGAGTAAAGTATTTAATAGTGTAGATTTCTTTAGTTGTTTATGGAATTTCCTAAATTGAAGTCGAAAGCGATATTAGCTCCGATGGCTGGAGTTACTGATGTTGCTTTTAGGGTTTTGGCTCGGAAATATGGTGCTTCGTTAACATATACTGAGTTTGCTAGTTCTGCTGCTATTGTTAGGGATGTTACTAAGACTTTTGAGATGATTAAGGTAGATAAGTCTGAGAAGCCAGTTGGAGTTCAGTTGTTTGGTGGTTCGCCTGATGAGATTGTAACTGCTGCTAAGAAGGTTGAAAGTAAATTTGATATTATTGATATTAATTGTGGGTGTCCTGTTTGGAAGGTTGTAAGAACAGGTGCTGGGAGTAAGCTGATGGATGAGCCTAAAAAAATTAAGTTATTGGTTGAGAAGTTAGTTAAGAAGATTAGTAAACCGATAACTGTAAAGCTTCGGACTGGTGCTGATAAGAAACATATTAATGTTGTAAAGGTTGCTAAATTGGTTGAGAAGGCTGGGGCTTCAGCTGTTGCTGTTCATGGTAGGACTGCTAAGCAAGGTTATAGTGGGGAGGCTGATTGGAAGATTATTAAGAAGGTTAAGGATTCAGTTAACATTCCAGTTATTGGTAATGGTGATGTTTTTTCAGCTGAAGATTTTAAGTTGAGGTTGGAGGAAAGTGGGGTTGATGCGATAATGATTGGTAGAGGTGCGATTGGAAATCCTTATTTATTTACACAGATAAATGAGTATATGCAGAATGGTTCTTATTCTGAACTTAGTAAGAACGAACAGTTTTTTGAATATTTGAAATTGGCTAAGAAATTTAAGATTGATTTTAAGAAGATTAAAGGGCATGCAATGAAGTTTAGCAGAGGAATAGAGGGTGGTGCTAAGATTAGGGTTAAGGTTGATAAGGTTAAGAGTTTGAATGAATTAAAGAAGTTGTTTTAGGTTATCTTTTACCAGTATAGGACCATTTTTGATAACCAGGTAATCCTGCTCTAATATCGGGGCCAATATGTAATCTATTAAAATTAAACCCTCCTACTCCTTCAAACATTGGCTCGCCTTGCTCATATAGAAAACCAACTTTTGGATCTGATGTGTAACCATCAATCCCAGTAACCCATATACCGTTAACAGCTACTGGTCCATCCGAGGTTTTACCGAACTGATTGAGAACTGTTAATCCTAAATCAATGTCTCCTCGTTCTGACAATGAAATCATAATATCAAGTCCTGTTACAACTCCATCTTGAAACATATCTGACCTAAAATTGTGGGGTTTGACTTCAACGTCTCTATATTCGCGTACTATTCTATCTTCTACATCAGGATTACTATTTGGAAAATCAATCCGGACATCAGGAACAACTAATCCATGTTCGTTTCTTCTTGTAACTTCAGCTCTGAAAGCAGAATAGATTTCTTCAAGCTTCTCAGGATCCATCTGGAAAAAAACTAACTTCATATTATCTCGATAAGGAAATGTATCCATCTTATGAACAGGTAATTCAGTTCTTCTACCTCCTCCTCCAAACATAAAAGAATACCACCAATTTGGTTGTCCATTATAAGAATCAACAACGTGAGTTTCTAGTTTAGGATCCCAATGTGATTCAACATCACCTAACCCTCTCATAACGTCATATACACTAAAATAACCGGGTTTGAAAATATCTTCTCTAACTGCTTCAATACCTTCTGTGGGATTAAGAATTGTAGAAGTTTCGTCATCAGTAGTTATCTCAACTACTCCCCTAATACCTTTTGGCCTTGTATCTCCAGGGTTTAGTTGAAGTCTTAATGACATAATTAAGAAGAATATAGATTGTTATTTAAATTTTGTTAAAAAAGAAAAAAATTACTTAACAAACATCCCAATTATCTTTGCAATGATGTTTGCGAAGAATCCAGGCTCTTTTCCACCTGCGGCTGATGTTGATTCTATCTTGTCAAGTTTTTTGTTTACTGTGTAGGATACTTCTTTTGTTTGTCCTTTTGGTACGTGATCGAAGTTCCACTTGACGACTGGGTCATTTACTAAGATTTCTGGTTGTTCTGAGAAAATTAGTTTGTCTGCTGATTCAGCAGTTGTTTTTGGGATGTTTTCAATTAAGTCTATTCTGTTTAGGCTTTTTTCGTGTGTAATTCCTACAATAGTCTTTGATTGGTGGGCTGATTTTAGACCATCTTTTGTGCTTATTTTGTAAACTATCAGTTCTTTTTTGATATCTGGAGTCTTTGATTTTCTTATTTCTTCTAGAGTTTCTTTTGCTTTTTGGTTGTCGATTTCAGTGATTAATTGGTCAACTAGGCTGTCTTGAGGAGACTCTTTTCTATCTACTTCTTCAATGTTGTAGTTTTTGTTTTTGATGTCTTCTTCTGTAAGCCCTAGCTCGTCTGCAATGCCCCTTATCTCTTCGTTAGATAGTTCTCTTGGAACTGGTTTAACCTGTCTGTTAGTGATGAGGTCTACTACTTCTGATGCTCCGTCATCGCTAATTAAGCCTGAAAGTATACCTACAATTGCTCCTGAGAATCCTGCAGAAGTAACTTTGAAATTAAATTGTTTATTTTCTTCTTTTGATTCTAGATTGGCGTTAGAGTATTTGAAAGTGGTACTCACTTTGTGAGTGCCTCCAGGAAGGACTGATGGAAGATGTACTGTTCTAGATTTTACTTCTGATTCTGGGTTTCTTTCATCTCGCTCAAAGGATTTTAGTTCTTCTTCAATTATTTGACGGATGATTTCATTCTTTGATTCTGCAGTTACGCTTTCTATGTATGTGTTTGGTGCGATTGTTGTGTCTATTTTTAACTCACTATTTGGAGTTATTTCAATTTCTTCAGAAATATCGTTTCCGTTTATTTTAACTGAAATATCTTGTGCAGATACTAAAGATATTAGTAACGCGAATATTGCTAAGTATGTTATTATCTTTCTCAATATAAACACCCCCTGTTTAATGTTTAGTTAGTTTGATTGATAGTATATAAAGATTGCTATGCTGTGAATAGAAATTATTTTTTTAAGATTATTATCGGAACATCTTTTTTATAAAGGTCATTTCCAGAAGTTATTTTCTCTATTGTGAAGTGTTTTTTAAGTTTTTTTAGAAATTTTCCCTTGAGTGGTATATTCATTTTAAAGTCACCCATTACCCCCCATCTTTTTTTGTATTCTGTGAATTCATATTTAGTTATTATGTGCTTTTTGTACGATTCAGTTAGTTTATTTAAACTGGTGTTACTGTTCATGGTGTCTTCTTTAAAATCATAATCTGCAAGAACAACTTCATTCCAAACAGCTGAAAATGGGTTTAGGTGTGAAAGATTTTTTCTGTATTTACTGAATATTTGTTCATGAGTTAGGATATTGTTATTTTCTCTTAAGGGGACCTTTAATATTAGCCTTCCATTTGGATTTAGATGGTTTTTTATGTTTTTGAATATTTCATCGTGGTCTTTTACTGGTGTTACTGTTGTTGCAAGGTCACCGATGAAAACATCAAATGTTTCTTTGAATTTCATGTCTCTCCAATCACTTTCAATTAGGTTCTTCGTTGAGTCTTTATGAATTAGGAATTGTTGTAATTCTAGAAAGTTTTCTTTTTCATATTCAATGCACTTGTATTTCACATTATTTGATTTGCATAAATATCTAAATTCTACGGTTGTTAGCATTGTTACTACAAAATAAAAAGAGTCTACGATTGATAAGTCCATAAATGATGAGAAGATGACTACTCCTACTATTGTGATGGATGTGATTCCTATAGTAACTTTTTTTTCAAGTTCGTTCATAAGAAATGGGGATGTAAATTGCTATATAAATACTACTATTCGGGAGTGGTTTGGATTAGAAATGCAAATTATTATTTAACTTCAGCTAGATTATCTGGATGTAATCTTTAATTATTGGCAAACAAATCCTGCAAAGATTCGTAAGCTTTAACTGAATCTTTTTGTCTTAGGATTAAGGTTAGTTCTGTTTGTGTTGAGACTATTTCGAAGATATTTATATTTTCCCAGGCTAGTTTTCTGATTATTGTGAAGATAACTCCTGGAGTGTGTAGGAAATCGCCTCCTTTGAAGTTTATGCTTAATGCTGTTAAACCAGGTTCTTTTGCTAAGATCTTCTCTCCTTTTATTAATTTCAGAAGCTTTTCTTTGTATTTCTCGCTTATGATTATGCTAACTTCATAATTACCCAGGATAGTGTTAAGGATATCTCCTTTCTCGAAATCAACTAAATTATATATTAATTTGAGTTTGTTAAGTAGATCTTTTGATTTTTGAACAGTTATATCACAGATATTTGTTTTCATAACTAATTCAGCATTATAGTTAAAGTTTTTAACTCCTTGATTGTCTTTCTCTAATTCATCTGCATAACGCCTTAATGCCATTACTATGGCTGAATGTTTTATCTTTTTCTCTAATTCATGCTCTATTTTTCCTTGTATTTGTTCTGCTAGGTTCCCATAACTGATAAGTTTCTGGGATAGAGCTTCTTGTAGAAAAGGCTTGTCTTTTACAATTTTCTTCACTAAGTGGCTTATTGTTACCATAAAACTCCTTGTTAGTATAATAACAGAATGTTTATATAATATATAAATGTTGTGATTTGTAATTAGAAATGTTTTTAAAGAGATTGAGGTTATTTATAGTAAAATGAATATTGCAATAATCGGATACGGAAAAATGGGACAGATAGTCGAGAGAATAGCTAAAGATAGGGGTATTAATGTAAAATCAATAATTGATCCTCACTCTTCGGATGCTGATTTTAGTGATATTAATGAAGAGTCATTAGAAGGTGTTGATGTTTGTATTGAGTTTTCTTTGCCTGAAGCTGCTTTGAGCAATGTTAAGAAGATAGCTGCTTTGAAGAAGAATCTAGTTTTGGCTACAACTGGATGGTACGATAAGCTGGATGAAGTTAAGAAGATAGTTAAGAAAGCAGGAATTGGTTTTATGTATGCTTCAAATTTTTCAATTGGTGTTAATGCTTTTTTTAGAATTGTTGCTGAAGCTGCTAAGGTTATGAATAAGATTGAAGAGTATGATGTTATGGGTTATGAGATGCACCATAACAGAAAGAAAGACAGTCCATCTGGAACTGCTAAGTCCATTTCTGAGATTTTGTTAGAAAATATTAAGAGGAAGGATAAAGTAGTTGAGGATAAGCTAGATAGGAAGATTGAAGATAATGAATTACACTTTGCAAGTGTTCGAGGGGGAGATATTCCTGGAACGCATTCTGTTATGTTTGATTCTTCAGCAGATACAATTGAACTGAAGCATACTGCAAGAACAAGAGATGGTTTTGCACTTGGTTCTGTTATGGCTGCTGAATGGTTGAGCGGAAAAAAAGGTTTTTTTAGTATAGGTGATATGATGAAGGAAATAATTTGAGGAGGCGAAAATGGCTGAAACAAAAAAAACTGTTGCTAAAAAACCAGAGAAAATTTGTAGTAATTGTAGGACTAAACTAACTGGTGAATCAAAAAGAGTTGTGACAAAAGAAGGCGGAATTGCAGAGTTGTGCTTTAAGTGTCATGAGGGTATTGAGAAGGCATTGCACATGGAATCAAAAGATGTTAACTTTCCATTAGCTTTAGGATTAGGATTGATAGCTGGAATAATTGGAGCTTTTATTTGGTATGGTATTGTCGTACTGACACAATGGCAGTTTGGATTAATTGCTTTAGTTATTGGATATTTAGTAGGATTTGGAGTAATGATTGGAGCTGGCAGGAGAAGATCTGTTAGTCTGCAAATTATGAGTGGGGTAATTGCTTTAGGCTCTATCCTATTTGGAGAAGTTTTGATAACTAGTCATTTTGTTTTACAAGCAATGGCTGAACAAGGAATGAAATTAGGTTTTTTTGATCTTGATTTAGGAAAGGTTATTGGTTTGACATTTGAACTATTAGGAGAAGACCCCCTAACATTATTGTTTTGGGGAATTGCGGTTTGGGTTGCATTTGGAATTCCTAAGCCTGCTAAATTGAGGACTGTGTGAGGTGAAATGAAAATGTTTAAAGGAGTTTATACGGCAATAGTAACACCATTTAATGATGATGAGTCTGTTGATTACGAGACGTTTAATAAGTTAATAGACTTTAATATTGATAATGGTGTTACTGGTATAGTGCCTTGCGGTACTACAGGTGAGAGTCCTACTTTGAGTCATGATGAGCATGACAAAGTAATTGAGGCGACTGTTAAGCATGTTGACGGTAGAGTTCCAGTAATTGCTGGTACTGGTAGTAATTGTACTAAGGAGGCTATAAGGTCTACTCAGCATGCTGAACAGGTTGGTGCAGATGCTTGTTTGTTGGTGAATCCTTATTACAATAAGCCAACGCAGGAAGGACTTTATAGGCACTTTAAGGCAATTGCAGATTCTGTTAAGTTTCCTTGTATTGTTTACAATATTAAGGGTAGGACTGCTATTAATGTTGAGACTTCTACTTTGATTCGGTTAGCTAAGGATTGTAAGAATATTACTGCTGTTAAGGAGGCTTCTGGTGATCTTGAGCAGATGAAAGAAGTAATTAAGCAGAGGCCAGATGGTTTTTCAGTTCTATCTGGAGATGATAATATGACTCTGGATTTGATTAAATCTGGTGGGGATGGAGTTATATCAGTTGCTTCTAACTTAGTTCCTGATAGGATGTCGAAAATGGTTAATGCTGCTTTGGATGGAGATATGCCTGCTGCTGAGGATTTGAATAAGGAGTTAGCTCCTCTTTTTGAGGCTATCTTTATTGAGACTAATCCAATTCCTGTAAAGGCTGCTCTTGCTATGAAGGGAATGCTTAAAGAAGTTTATAGGCTGCCTATTTGTGAGCTAATGCCAGAGAGTAGGGAAGAATTGACGAAGGTTTTGAAAGAGTTGAAGGTATTGTGAGGTAATGAAAATGGTTCAAAATAGAACTGCTGTAGAGATTTTAAGAAGGGTTTTGAGAGATGAGAGACTTGAAGAGATTATTTCTTTTAGTGAAGATGGTGATGTTGTCCAAGAGGAAGATAGAAAATTATTAGATGAAATAGATAGGAACTTTAGGAAAGTTATAGCTCCTGATGATATTGAGGCTATAACTGAGTTAGCACTTGGAGGATATGATAGGTCAGATGTTTATCAAGGTGAACAAACTGAGGGCCTTTGGTTTTTAGGTTTTGATTCAGTATTAGAGGGTCCGGGAAAAGATTCCGAAAGATTTGCATATTTTGGTCCTCGAACTCGTCGTTCCAGCTTAGAATACCCGTATTCGACTATAACTTCAAGAAAATGTGATACTTTATTAACTGTTGGACAAGATTTACCCCATGTGTTTAGCGGAGATGATGGTGTGTACAAGGCAATCTTATGGAGTATAAGGGAAGATTCTGATGGATATGTTCTGATTAAGTTTCATTCAACTCCAGATATTTTTGAAGATAAAACGGTAAGGATAACTTATGAAACTAATAATCTGGATTATGCAAAAACTCATCAGCATTGGTTTAATGGAGTTTAGTTAAAGATTGTTTAGTTAACTTCAAGTTTTCCGATTTTTGTAACAACTATTAAACTAATTGTAACAACCCTATCATAATGACTATCATTATCAGAATTATATCTTCTAAAAACTAATCCAAATTTCAGATTACCCTTTGTGGAGATGCCACAAAAAACTTCATTCAAATTCATTGAGAAATTTTGATCAAATTGAGAATGCTTTCCCCCACCACGTAATTGTTGAAATAAATGAAGTCCACTATTTCTTGGTGCAATAAACGTATAAATATCATTAGAATAATGATGTTGTCTGTTAATATAAAACATACCGGGTTTTGGTCCATTCTCATCAGATTCACGAACTTGTTCAACAACATTAGCTTTAATTTCGTAATCTGGTGCCAATTTAGATCTTAAAAAATTCTCTAATCTTTGTCCAGCTAATAATATCTTTCCATTATATAAATCCATAACGCATTGGTTCCAAACTTCCTCATTAAAAAAATCATGGTATCTTAGAAATTCATCAACTTTTTCTTCGATAAATTCTTTATTTTTTAATGCTTCAATTAAGTCAGGTTCTTTTGGTTCTTTAGGAAAACCTTGAAATCCATCATATTTTGCACATAATTCTGCATATCTTTTCAAATAATTTTTAATAAAATCTAGTCTCACATTCTCAGTAACGTATGGAGTATCTGCCATCCGTGCAACTGCTATTGCTTGTGGTGTTAAAAACGCTATTGCTAAAAAGATTAAGGGAATATCGTTTATGAAACTGGTTGGTCTTACTGTATTGAGAATTGACTGTATATGGTGGCTGAAAATTCTTTTGACTTTGTGTTTAATGGGGCTTATGATTTTTTGATCTATTTTGTATCTAATGATAAGGGCCATAATCCTACTTCTTATCGATCTCTCATACCTTCTGATCTCTTTAGGATCACCTCCTTTTAATGCCTGAAGATAGGATTTGCCAAACCAATGTTTTTTGAAAAGCATATCATAAATTTCTTTGTAGATCTCCTGCATGGGAACTTCATCTGGTGAGAATCCTTCGCCCCTGATCCTGGATTTGTCTAATATCTCCTTTAGTTCTTCCATGTCTTCTATTTTAGAATTAATGTCTCTTCTTTTGCTTTTATCTCCGTGTTCTCCCCTGTACTTTTGTAGGCTATATTCTAGAAAACGATTGTATCTTTTTAGTATTTCAGCTCTATTTCGCATAGATCTAACTTGGGTTTAACTATTTTAAATAACTTTTGTTAAGAATGAATTAAATATTCTTTAATTTATTAAAATCTAGGGTTGAGAAATAATCTTCAACTGTTTCTGCTCTTCTTATTTCTATTACTTCTCCGTTAGGTCTTAGTAGAAGTTCTGAGCTTCTTAACTTTCCGTTGTAGTTGAAGCCCATTGCATGTCCATGTGCTCCTGTATCATGGATTACTAGAATATCGTTTGTGTCTATCTTTGGTAGCTTTCTGTCTATTGCGAACTTGTCGTTGTTTTCGCACAATGAGCCTGTTACGTCGTAGGTGTTGTTTGATGGTTTGGTCTCTTTTCCTAGGACAGTTATGTGGTGATATGCTCCGTATAACGCTGGTCTCATTAAGTTAGCCATGCATGCGTCTGTTCCTACATAATCTTTGTAAGTATGCTTTAGATGTCTTACTTTAGTTACTAAGAAACCAAAAGGTCCTGTTATCATTCTACCTGACTCCATTACAATTCTTACTTCTGGTAAGTTGTTAGCTTCTATTGTTTCTTCATAGGCTTTTTTTATTCCTTGCGAAACTTGGTTTAAATCAATTGCTTTATCGTCTAGTTTGTATGGAATTCCGTATCCACCGCCTAAGTTGATGAATTCTATGTTGATGTCTAGTTTCTTTTTTATTTCTACGACTAATTCAAATAGCATTCTTGCTGTGTCTATGTGGTAGTCTGGGTTTAGTTCGTTAGAAGCTACCATTGTATGAAGCCCAAATCTTTTTACTCCTTTTTCTTTTAGGAGTTTGTAGCCTTCTAGGAGTTGTTTTTTTGTGAATCCGTATTTTGCTTCTTCTGGTTCTCCAATTATTGCGTTTCCTCCCTTTAATGGGCCTGGATTGTATCTGAAGCAGATTAAGTCTGGTAGATTTCCGTTTAGAGCTTTTTCTAGGTATTCTATGTGAGAGATATCATCTAGGTTGATTACTGCTCCTAGTTGTTTTGCTTTTACGAATTCTTCTGCAGGAGTATCGTTTGATGTGAACATGATGTCTTCTCCTTTGATACCTGCTTTTTCTGATAAGAGAAGTTCTGGTAGGGATGAACAATCAGTTCCCATCCCTTCTTCTTTTAGTATCTTTAGTATGAATGGGTTTGGACATGCCTTTACAGCGAAATGGTTTTTGAAGTTAGGTATCCAAGAGAAAGCTTTGTATAATTGTTTAGCATTATCTCTAATTGCCTTTTCATCATAGATGTGAAAAGGTGTTTTATTAGATTCTATTATTTTTTTTATTTTTGCTAGGTTAAATGGTAGCGTTTTCTTTGTCATGGTGGTTTAGATAAAGAAGTAGTATTTTAAAGTTTGTGTTTGTATGGTAACAGTTGTGTCAAAAACCACCCATCACAGATGAGTGGCATGACTGTAGCATAGCTAACATCATTTAGGTGGTTTTTGAGCATGCTCAGAATTCCACTCTAACCACTAATCACAGATTGGTGGAATTCAAACATTTAAAAAATTGTTATTTTAGAATACCCTGCTCTACAAAAGTATGTTTAATATAATTCACTGAACTCTTACTCTTATCGCCATATCCAACTCTACACTAAAATCATCAAAACCACAACCTACATCCCTAAAATGATCTCCATTGCTAGGTTGATTACCTGCCTTAGCTTGTCCCCTATGCCAAACAGCATTTCCTCTATCTATTGTACGAGTTACAGGATCAGCACCTATATCTAATTTTTTTGCTAATGCTTCTAGAGGGACTAGTCCAAAAGGAATATCTTCAACAAGCCTTCTATCACCGTATAAATCATCAACACGGATTGTTTTTTTGCCATATGTATTAAACAACATTTCTTCTACTTCCATATCTCCATCGTTATTTTCATCAACCCTCATAAGCCAAGTTTTTAAATCACTCAATTTATGACCCAATTTTTCAGCAATCTGCCGCCTTACCTCATAAATCTCTTCCATCCTCTCTGCAGCAAACCCGCTTAAGGCACCATATACACTTAATTCTATCCCTCCTTCTGTTGAGCCTCCAGATATCCTTCGAACAACCTGGTCATTAGCGAGGCAATTAACAACATTCTCATTTGCTATTACACTTACAGCATTAATCGTTGAATCATTATTCTGCAAAGCTACACAAAATGGGCTTACCCCATCGACAAAAGAGCCCTCTCCAAATAGTTCATTCAACATTCTAACAATCTCCTCATTATCATCTTCTCGTAATCCAGCATATCCCAAAGCCCTCTTTTTATTCATTATCCTAACACCATACGTAGCACCATCTAAGTCATCTGCCTCAGGCTGTTTAGCATAAAAGATGGAGGATGATACTTCGCCAATCCTATAATCTCCTTCAACGCCCTTTCTAAGGAGGTAAGATGAAGCAAATTTTCCTGGGAAAAGTATGATAGGAACATCTTCACTTAAATAGGTGCTAAAATTCCCACCGACAGTTCCATGTGCTTGAGCAGATAATGCCAATAGTACTAATTCTGCATCTTCCATAGCACATTCAAGATCGGGAGTAACCCTAACCTCAATTATATCCCTTTTTTCATCTTTTGGAGGCTCAACAGAATCAGCGTAATCAACCATAATCCTCTCAGCATCACAAGCATGCTTACCTCTCCCAGTTAGAACAATGTCATGTCCAGCTTGTGTAAGGTAACTTGCAGTAGCAAGACCCACATTCCCCATACCATAAACACATATTTTCATTTTTCTGATGACAATATTTACATACTGCAAATTCTGATTTAGTCAGAGGATAATGATATCACATTTAAAATCTTGCTCTCATCAGGCAAAGTCAACTAGTGTAGTCCAGACGAGGCTAAAACTGATGGGGATGTTTTCTTACGTGCTTTTATGAAAACTTATAAATATTGTAGGAGTAACATTGAATTTTTAAACTTTGTGTTTGTATGGTAACAAAAATAGTAATTGTAGAAAACAATAATTTAATAAAGTTACATAAACCTGATTCTACACATGAAACAAGGATTTTGGACAGTTGTTAAGGAGATTGTAAAGAAGGCTGATGTGGTAATTGAGGTTCTTGATGCACGGATGCCCCATTTGACTAGGATTAGGAATATTGAACGGTATACTTTTGAGAGTAATACTCCTTTAATTTTAGCTATAAATAAAGCCGATATTGTTTCTGATGAGACTGTTTCTAAACTTAAAGATGAGTTTCATAGTGAGAATTTTGTTTTAATTTCTGCTAAAACTGGACTTCATATCTTAGATTTGGTTAAGAGGATAAAAACTACTGTTAAAAGTAAAGAGATTAAGGTAGCAATAATTGGTTACCCTAATACTGGTAAGAGTTCATTGATAAATAGATTCTCTAAAGGTGGGAAGGCAAGAACGTCTTCTGAGTCTGGATTTACCAGAGGATTACAGCTGATAAATGGTAGGTCTGGGTTTCTTCTGTTTGATACTCCTGGAGTTGTACCTTACGCTGACAGAGATGAGGTTAGATTAGGTTTAATGTCTGGGATAAGTCCGCATAAGTTAAAAAATCCAGATGTTGTTGCTACTGAATTGATTAAGCTCTTTAAGGATAAGAATCCTAAGGCATTTTCTTCAGTTTTTGATGTTAATATGGATGTTGATCCTTATGATATTTTAGAAGAAGTTGGTGAGAAGAAGAAACTTTTGATTAAGGGTGGGGAAGTTGATGAACGAAGAGCGGCGATAATGGTTTTAGAGTTTTGGCATAAGGGGAAGTTGAGGTTGTGATTATATGTTTCAACTATAACATGTGGCAATTAAATATTTATTTTTTATTGCAGATTTCGTAATTTTAATCATAGTATCTAATAGTTGGTTATATTCTTTTGGATTAAAGTTTCCAATAGAGAACTTTTCTTCAATAACAGTTTCATTGATGGGGTTCTCTTCCTTATCTAATCCTTTAAACATCTTGAATTTACCTGATTTTAATAATTTAATCTGAGGTTCTGATAATACTGATTTAACATACTCTTCTGAATTAAAGAGGTTAGAATATTCAGATATAAGTTCCATCAGGGACATCTTATTATACTTTTCTTTTGAAGGTCTCCATGAGTCCTTGTGCTTGTAATATTCCAATCCTAATTCTTTTTGAAGATGTTCCCTTATGTCAATTGCCTGATTGTAGAGGTATTCCCTCAACTTTTTAGTATCGCTTTCTTGAATTTTTAGGATTGACATATGATTAAGCTTTACTCTTAAGGGATTTTTGTAGACAACAACTTCATGGTCCCTTATGTGGCCATGAATTCCGTCCTTATCTGTTTTGACACCATCTTGATATAATTGGCTTACTTTTTTAGAAAATAATTTCAGATTTTTGTTGACGAACTTTTTTACAGTTTCTAATGTTTTTAAAACTGCTTTAGGCTTAAATGTAATGTCTTTATTTTTATCGTCCTCATCGTAAGAAGTATTGTCAGCCTTATCAAAAAAATCAAAATCTACTCTGCCTTTTAAATGTTCTCTAATAATTTTACCGTCCTCATAATTGTCAGAAAAAATTTCTGAGAAATGGTAAGCCCTTCTGTCGATGCGAGTGTCCTCTTCGTATACCCGTTTTATTCCAGTTTTAGTCTTTTCGACAGCACAGAATTCAAAGTCAACTCCCATTTACATCAATTTAGAATTAGTTTATTTAAAATTAACTGATTTTATCAATTATTCAATGATGGCCAAAAACCTAGTAATAATTTAATTGCCTTTTTTTAGTCTTTTAATTGCGTCATCGATTTCATTATTAGGCTTATTTCCTAATGCTTTTTGGACAAGATCAATGGAATTATCTTCTTTTTGTTTTGGTTCTTCTTTTGGTTGTTGAGTTATTCCACTTGTTTTGTCTTTGATCTTTTCTGAAATTGCTTTAATGTCGGGTTTTGGTTCTAGCGCTTTACCTAATACATCAATGCCGTCTTCTGCCCATCTTGGAAGAATGTGGATTGATAATATTCCCTCTTCGTTATCTGTTGCTTCTCCGCTTTTTAGTATTATATTTGAACCTTGCGCACCTAGACCCTCGAAAACGGCAGTTGCAGCAAAGGATGCAACGTAAAATAAGTGTGAAGAAGATGCTTCATTAAGGTTTTCAATTAATGAGTGTTCTTCTTGTGAAAAAATGATAAGATGGCCTTTTGATAATGGATTATTTGGTGCAACTACGATTGATTTTTCATCTTCATAGATTAATTGGGATTCAGCCTTTATGCTTGCTAGGTGGGGTGCTTCTGGGATATTTCCGTTATGCCAGGCAGCAGGATTTCTATTGAAATGGTTACCGAGCATTATAGGGATATTTTTAGAAAGCATATCATAAGTTTGTTTTAGTTCTTCTTTTGGAAGCTCTTGGTCACTGTTAAACCAAAATTTAGAAAATGAATCATCACTTCCTCTTGGTAATATGTGCATTAAGAAGTGAGGTGCTTGTTGTCCAGCTGCTCCTCCGTTTGCAATAAAAACATTTATTCCAGTTCTGACCATAGCAGTTTTTATTGAATTTGAAAGCCTAGGTATTAATCCAAACATATGTTTGAATGTTTCTGGGGGAATGTAGGGCATTATTGGATAGTGTTCTTTTGGCATAAACAGTACATGACCTTCAACCCAAGGATTTATGTCAGTAGTTGCAATTGTAAGACTATCTTCAAAGACAATATTGCTTTCTGTCTCTTTGGAGATGATTTTACAAAAAACGCATTGTTTCTTTTGTTCATCTAATTGTGCCCTTACTTCAGGTGTTATTTCTACCATTGTATGTTGGAGTTTGGTTTAATTTATAAAAGTTGGTGAAAAAGGTTTATTGTGATTGACGGTTTAATTACTTAAAACGTCATCGGCAAACTTTAGTAAGTCAGCTGGTTCTATGGCATTAAAAGTTTGATCTTCCCTTAAATGGACTAATAATCCATCGAAAACTGTGATGTCATACTCTTCTTTAATGATTTTTGAATAGACTGCAAGCTGCATTGAATATTGGTGGAATTTATTGTGTGGTAGATTACTTAATTTGCCTTGTGCCATGTCCCAGTATTTATCTCTTTCAATCTCTTTGCTTGATGTTTTCCAATCTAATAAATAAATTCTGTTGTTTGTTTTGTTTTTTAAGACTAAGTCTATCGTTCCTGCGACTTTGTACTTTTTAGAAAAAATCCTTACTTCTGAGCCTAGAACTTGAAAATGTGAGTAACATTTTAGGAAAGTTGAAACGTGTTTGACTTTGTTTAGTTCTTCATTAGTTAGTTCTTCACCATTACAGAACCTTTCTGCTAGATTGTGAGTGGCCGTACCATTATCTCTGATAGTATCCCATTCATCTAAGATGGATTTTGGATCAACGCCTCTTTGTAGTGCTAGTTCATTTGCTACTTTTATGGCGTCGAATGGGAAGAAAGATTGTAATTTGGTTGTTACTGATTTTAATACGATGTCTCCTTCGATAGTATATTTATGTTCTTTTTCTTCGAACTGAAGATTATGTTTTTTATTGTGTTCAGAAATTTTATTTACGGGACTCATGAATATTTTTATTTAGGGGTGGTTTATATGTTTTTCTTAAATCCTGGAGTGGTGAATGGGTTAGTTGATTGATTGGCTTTACCCTGTGAGAATAAGGCGCCAAGGGCAGGATTTGAACCTGCACGTCCGTGAGGACAGCTGCTTTCTGTAATTATATTCGAGGCAGCCGGAATAGCCGGATTATCCGACCTTGGCTTAATTTTTATTTTCTGGATTCCATTCGGCGTTTTTTAGGAACCAGCGGATAACTGATTCAATGATAAATATCATTATTATGATTGTTACTAAGGTAACGATTAGATTAGTAAATGTGAAACCTTCGTTTTGGTATGACTTATAGCTTGTTATGCCTATTCCAATTGTTGCTGAAATGTAACTTATAATTCTGGTCCAGGTTCTAACAACTCTAACTCTTTTAGTGGGGTCCATCTTTATCCTAACACTTCAATTGTTTTTTCTATTGTCTTGTTTAATGTTTCTTTTGCAGTATCTGAGTTTTGGACTATTGAAATTCCTTTCTTTATTACATACCCTGTTGTTTTTGCTAATGCCTTTCCTGTTTCCTTTGCTAGGCCAGGGTATGTTAGAACAAATGTTACTAGAACTATAAGAATAAACACCCAAGCTAGTAGATTGAATAGTTTTGCTTTTTTGGTTTTCATAGAGTAATTAGAAATAGATTATTTATATAAATGTTATTATAATCCGTTATCGCCTACTGGAAGTCCTCCCATGTGATAATCATCATCAATCCTTTGTTCTAGTAGTCCTAGACCGTTTCTTAATTTCTCAGTATCTATAGGTCTTGTAATGCTTCCAACATTGAACTCATCTGCTCTATCGATTAAGTCCGAAACTTCAACGGTTTTAGCTATTGCTTCCCTAACAGAAGTGTAATCTCCATGGTAAATTCCTCTAAGTCCAGCCCTAATTCCCCTTTCTAATCTGTGGCTCTGAACGTAATCAAGAAGATATTGAATTGGTTTAACTGCCATATAAATCTAGAAGTTACTGGTGTATTTAAATGTTGTTGAAATTAAACGCTCCCGCTGGGATTCGAAGCCAGGCAACTAAGAAGTTAGTTGACACCTTTGTAGGCCTCGTTTGCTCAGCCCACTGAGAAATAACGCTCCCGCTGG
>PVBE011041856.1_pt1 | contig 21635 bp, 13 predicted proteins | sample 1631181 | NCBI WGS metagenome assembly PVBE01 (sample SAMN08397723, study PRJNA350692) | Marine metagenome, whole genome shotgun sequencing project. | isolation source: water | place: Pacific Ocean | collected 2012-04 | reverse complement strand
TCGAGATGATGGTTCACTCTTTGACGAGGTGCTGTTGAAGGAAAGACGTCATGCGCTGGGGACTGACAATGCCAACTAGATTCTGCTTGAGATCCAACACTGGGACGTGGCGATAACCGGCAACCGCCATCACTGAAAAAGCTGCCGCTGAGGAATCAGTCTCGTAAACATAAACCGGGTTTCCTGTCATCACGTCGCGAACCGGGCGGTCCTTCACGGCGTCGAATTCAATCGCGACCTTGTCGAGAACGTCACGGTCTGAGAAGACACCCAGCACCTTTCCCTCTTGCTCGACAAGCAGGCACGCGATATGCAAACCAGCCAGTCGCTTGACGGCTTCGTGAACCGGCGCGTCCGGTGCGATCGTGGCCATCGGCTCGTGGCGGATTTGATCGACCGTCTCTTCAGCAAGTACCGCCTCAAGTGGATCTTCATAGACTTTAGGGTCGTAGTTCTCCAACGGGTCCTGGAAGTCGTCGGGGTCAGAATACGTTTGGTCAGACATGCTCAGGCTCCTTCTCGGTCGCTTGGAAACGGCTGGCCACCGATGCGTTGCACCATGATCTGCCCAGGAATATGATCGGCCACGAATTCAATCAGACCTTTTTGTCCGGTCAGCCCTGCAATACGACGCTCTCCATCCACGACACACAGGAATCGTATATTCTTCAATTGCATGGCTTCGACCACAAAAGCAATCGGATCGGTCAGTTGGACCCAGGGACAAGGAGACGTCATGTGTTTTTCAAGCCTGTCGTCGACGACCGGCGAACCATGCTTGTTGAGGAGTTGCGTTAGCGTGCTCTCGGTGAAGATCCCGATTGGTTTATCATCATCGTCTGCGACGATCGCACACCCGAGCTTTCGGTCTCGCATACGGGCGATCACCTCCCGCAACTTGTCGCTTGGTTTTGCGGTCACCGGTTCGCGCAGCGACAACCTGCTGACCGGCTCGTCTTGGAAGTTTTTCCAGAGTCCCACGGCCACGTCCTCCTCTTTAGCTGCTTGGTCCAAACATGTATGTTTCATTCGGAGCCGCTTAGTTTTCCAACTAACTCCACCACCTCGTGGGCGGCTACACGGACTACGACGAATCTCGGTCTGCGTTCACGCAAACACGCAAGAGGTCTGTCTCTGTAATGATGCCGACCAAAGCACTCGCCTCGATCACCGGCAGGCCCCCGATCTTGTTCTCGATCATCTGTTTGGCAGCCTGTGCGAGTGTCGCGGTGGGTGTCGTCGTTTTGACATTCCTGTTCATTATGTGTTCCGCGTCGAACTTCTCCATCAGGCGAATGCGTTCCTCTGGCTTCGTGATCTGTTCAATTCTGTCGAGCGCCAAGGCGCGGCGGACGTCATGATCAGACAGAATTCCGACCAGCTTGCCATCGTCCAGGACCGGCAAATGACGAATTCGCTTGGACATTCTCCGCATAAGTGTGAACGCACTCTCGGTTGGGGCGGCTGTCACGATCTCGGTCGTCATGTGGCTGGCGACAGATTCTTGCCTATACACATGGGGCAGGAGCGTGTTCTCGTCGACAAACTGCCGTAAATAGTCCGTCTCCGTGACGATACCCACAACGGTCTCGTTCGAAATGAGGACCACCGCGGAGATTTGTCGCTCGAGCATCACCCGCGCCGCAACCGCGACCGGTTCTTCAGATGAGAGCGTTACGATGTTGGCTGTCATGATCTGCTCAACAACAGTCGGGCCTGCATAGCACACCGTTGCGTCATGGCTCGAGACACGCTGTTCGCTTGGTACGCCGCCAACAGCTACCAGCACGTCGCCCTCTGAGACCATTCCAACCGGTAGACCGTCTCGAACAACAGGCAGATGTCGGACATGATGCTCCCCCAGTAACTTAATGGCATCATCAATCGATGCATCGGCTGCGACCGTGACCACTTCCACCGTCGCATAGTCTTTGAGCTGTGTCATACCCGTCCTCCCAAACAAGACATTGCTGAAAGCTACTGCAAATCGAATCGGCATTTGGATATGCCGATCTTACCCACGCAATTCACATGCCGAGGGGGCTTGTGAGACGCGAAAATCGGTCGTCGCAGTCGCCAAAAATCCGCTCGCCAGGACGCAAAGCGAATGGAAGTAGGGACCGGCAAGTTCCTTTAGCCTTCGAGTACCGATACTGCAGCGCAAGACGTGCGGATCCGCGCGTGTGTCCGTGCTACATCGCGCGGACGACGAAAGGGGGGGCCTTTTTTTGGTTCGAAGAATGTCTGTACGGGGAATGCTGGAACTTGCGCACATGAATCGGTATCCTGATCGAACGCCGATCGGGCGAGCAGCAATCCCGGATTTCCCAATATTCAGAACCAGCACCAACCGGTTCGAGAAAAAAGGATCAACATCATGAGAACGAAGACGCACTTTCTGGTTGTCACCTGCATGACTGTCGCGTTGGGGTGTTTGTCGACGTTGTTCGGAGGCCAGCAGGCCAGAGCCGAACTGAAAGGGGTGGACTATTTGGCAGGCGCGCAGACGGGAAATCCCGGACTCAAGTCGATCGGCCGCATGAGTTTTGGGCCCAGTGGCCTGTTGCTGGTCGCCGATCCGGCGGGTGCCGCGGTGGTGGCAATCGACACTGGCGACACTGGACCCCTCGTGAAACTGAAGAAGCGCATTGACAACGTCAACAACCTGATCGCCACCAGCATGAAAGCCAAGCCGGAGGGAGTGAAGATTGAGGACATGGTCGTCAATCCCAAGAGCGGCAAGGTTTATCTGTCTGTGCGCCGCCAGCAGGATAACCATTTTGCGATTCTCACCGTCGACACTGACGGCAAGATCAATCCGCTCGATCTGGAAAAAAGCCGTTACGTTCGCGTGACCTTGCCGGCAGCCAAGAATGCGAAGCTGAGGAACATCAATAGTGTGGCGTTCGCCGAAGATGGGGTCTTGGCGACGGGACAGTGTACCGACGAATTGGCGAACAAGATCTATTCGATTCCGTTTCCGCTCGAGCACGGTTCGAAGGCCAACATCTACAGTGCCGAGGTGTATCACATCTCGCACCGCAGATGGGAAACAAAGACTCCCATTCAGTCGTTCATTCCGTTCGAAAAGGACGGCGAGCATTACCTGGTGGGAGGCTTCGGCTGCACGCCACTGGTCAGGTTCCCGCTGGACGAGTTGAAATCGGGCGACAGTGTTCTGGGAGCCAGCATCATCGAGCTCGGTTCCGGTAACCGTCCACTGGACATGTTCACCTACCAGAAAGACGGCCGAAACTGGCTGGTGACGAACACCTTCCGTTTCCATTTCAAGAAAAACCTGTTTGGCCCGAGCAAGTGGTGGGGCGTCCGTGTCGACATGGGTTACATCTCGACGGACAAGATCAACGAGAATGCCGTTCGCCGGGACACCAAGAATAAGACCGGTCCGGACGGCGTTGAAATCATGGATGTGCTTTTCGGAGTCGTCCAAGTCGACAAACTGAACGACGACGAGATCATGGTTCTCCGCGACCGCGACGACAGCGGCAAGCTGGATCTGGAGTTGGCAAAGTTGCCATAGGCAAAGTCTCATGATCATCCGCACGTTGTTTACCGCGGTGCTGGGCGTGCAGGCTTTCGTGGGGGCGGCGGCAGCAGAGCTGACCTTGGCAAAAGGCGACCGTATCTGCCTTGTGGGCAATGCGTTGGCCGAGCGCCTGCAGCACGACGGGTGGTTCGAGGCGCTTGTCCACAGCCGGTTTCCCCAACACGAACTGGTCTTCCGCAACCTGGGCTTTTCGGGCGACGAGTTAACGTTGCGGCTGCGATCGCGGGGGTTTGGTACCCCCGACGAGCATTTGAGCTTCCACAAGGCTGACGTGATCTTCGCCTTTTTCGGCTACAACGAGTCTTTCGGCGACCGGCAGCGGCTGGACCAATTCCGGAAAGATCTGGACGACTACGTCAAGCATCTACTGGCGCAGAAATTCAACGGTGTAACGGCCCCCCGCGTGGTGCTCTTTTCGCCTATCGCCCACGAGAACCTGCATGACCGACACCTGCCCGATGGCAGCGACAACAACCAGCGAATCGCGTTCTACAGCCGGGCCATGGCCGAGGTGGCGCGGGCCAATGACATCGCGTACGTCGATCTGTTCCGCCCGACGCTCGAGATGTATGCCGCATCGAAGCAGCCACTGACGATCAACGGCATTCATCTCAACGAATATGGCCATCGGGTTTTGGCTCCGGTCATGGAAAGAGCCCTTTTTCCCGGCGGTTTGGAAATCGAACGCGATGCCGCGTGGCTGGAGAAGATCCGCGCTGCCGTGCTCGAAAAGAACTTTTGCTGGTTCCATCGGTATCGCACCGTGGATGGCTATTCCATTTACGGCGGTCGTTCCTGGCTGAAGTTCGTCGACGGACAAACTAATCGCGAGGTCATGCAGCGCGAAATGGAGGTCCTTGACGTGATGACGGCCAACCGCGACCCACGCATTTGGGCGGCTGCGCAAGGCAGGGATCTCCAAATCGACGACAGCAACACGCCACCGTTGCTCGAGGTCAAGACGAACGAATCCGGTTCGGGCCCAGGCGGCACACACGTCTTCCTAGATCCGGAAGAGGCCATCGGCCGGATGACACTGGCCAAAGGCATGAAGGCGAACCTGTTCGCCTCAGAGAAGGATTTCCCCGAACTGGCCAACCCGGTGCAGATGGCCTTTGACACGAAAGGCCGGCTGTGGGTCTTGGTGATGCCGTCCTATCCCCATTGGAAGCCGCAAGAAGAGATGAACGACAAAGTCCTGATCCTCGAGGATACCGACGGCGACGGGCGGGCAGATCGATGCAGCGTGTTTGCCGACAAGCTACACGTACCCACGGGATTGGAGTTTTACGATGGAGGCTTGTTCGTTGGCAACCAGCCGGACCTGCTGTATCTGAAAGACACCGATGGTGATGACAAAGCCGACTTCCGGCAGCGAATCCTGACCGGCATCGATTCGGCCGACACGCATTGCGGGTTGAACAGTTTCGTATTCGGTCCAGGAGGCACCCTCTTTTTCCAAGAGGGTATCTTCCACCACACGCAGGTCGAATCGATCTGGGGGCCGCCACAGCGGTCGGCCGACTCGGGCGTGTTCCGCTTCGATCCGCGGACGCAGAGGTTCGAGGTGTATATCGCATACGCTTTCGCCAATCCACATGGCCATGTGTTTGATCGCTGGGGCCAGGACTTCGTGAACGACGCCACCGGCAACGTGAACTACTACGCGACGGCCTTCTCCGGCCGGATCAACTTCCCGGCCAAGCACGAGCGCTATTTTCCATTCTTTGAGCAGCGGTCCCGTCCATGCTCGGCCACGGAGATCCTCTCCAGCCGGCACTTTCCCGACGACCTCCAGGACAACTATTTGGTCGCCAACGTGATTGGGTTCCACGGCATCTTTCAATATGCGTTGCAAGACGCTGACTCCGGATTCTCTGCAACGGAAGTCGAGCCGATCGTCTACTCGTCGGACGAGAACTTCCGACCCGTCGATATCGAGATGGGTCCCGACGGCGCTATCTATTTCCTCGACTGGCAGAATCCGATCATCGGCCATATGCAACACAATATCCGCGACCCGAGCCGCGACCGGACGCACGGCCGCGTCTATCGCGTTACGTATCCTGGCCGTCCGCTTCTCGAACCGGCAAGCATCGCCGGCCAACCGATCGACAAGTTACTCGAGTTGTTGAAAGAACGCGAAAACCGTGTACGGTACCGCGCCAAGATCGAATTGGGGTCGCGGCCTTCCGGTGAGGTCATCGCGGCGTTAGATCGTTGGGTCAACGGACTCGCCAAGGACGATCCGGACTACGAGCACCACATGTTGGAGGCGCTGTGGATGTATCAGTGTCACCACGCGATTAACGTGGAATTGCTCCGGCGCACGCTCCGTTCACCAGACTATCGGGCGCGAGCAGCCGCGACGCGCGTGCTCTGCTTCTGGCGCGACGATGTAACAGACCCACTCGAATTGCTCTTGGTCCAAGTGCACGACGTGCATCCACGCGTGCGGCTGGAAGCGGTGCGGGCTTGCAGCTTTTTCAGAGAAGCGTACGCCGCTGAGATCGCGTTGGAATCGCTGAAACACCCGATGGACAAGTTTCTAACTTACGCACTGAACGAAACGATGCGGCAGCTAGAATCTTACTGAAAGGCGAAGGCCCCTCTCCCGCGGCTGAAGCCGCGACCTCTCCCTGGGGAGAGATGCTATGGGGTGAAAACCGTAGCAAACCAAATACTAAGAAGCTACACAATGGCCGATGTCAACTGGGAAATTGGGGTCTTTCCTACTCTTCACGCAGTCGAGAAAGTCAGGGTGTTCACCCGCGGGGCTGGTGTAAAGATGGACTTCCTCTTCGCCGGTCTTGGCATCGAGAATTTCCTGAGAACTGGCTCGCAGAGGCGCGCGCCAGCCGGTGTTGCCGATCCAGCCGTCCGTGCTGTGGAACCGAATGCAGTAGCATAAGCTGGATGGGTCCCAGGAAGCAATCACGGGAAGCTGACTCGAGTTGGCGCGGTGTTAGCCGGATCGGAACCGGCCTCGACCTCGTCCAGATCCAGCTGCCCGTCTTCGTCGCGGTCGATGGCGATGCGTTTGCCACTGCCCACGGGGACCGCAGAGACCGTCACGACACCGCCGTCGGCAAGCGCTGCGACCAGGTCCTGCTCTGAGAAGTGCTGCTCCCCGCGATCGGACTGATAAGTGGTACCCTGCAGATACAGACCTGAGCGGTTCGTGCCCCCGACGCGACCGTGGAACACCAGGTCGCAATCACCGGCCTCGGCACGTTGGCGTAACGTCAGGTAGCGGGCCGTGCGTTCGGACAGATTCTTTGCATCGAGCGTTACTTGCTGCCCCACCGCAGGTGCCAGCCCGGTATCAAAGGCGAACAAGAAGGAGACAAGCTCCCGGACTTTCTGATCTCCCGAGCGCCCTGGAGCATCGGGAAACGTAAACGGAGCTGCGGTGCCGCGGCGGTCGAAATCGAAGGCAACACGAAAGAAATTGAACAGTGTTGGCATCGACCCATCGTGGAGAAAACCGGTTCCCCTGATCTGGTCGCCCAAGTGTGCTGTGGGACCGACACTGAGAATCCCCGGCTCTTTAACAATGTTCGGAATTGGGAAACCAAACATACCAACTTTTTGATAGAGGTTGCGCAGATGCGGTACCTTAAACTCTTGAGGCTCCAATTCGAAAGATCCGTGTCCATCGGTTCCCAGCGGAAGCGTGTGACACGAGGCGCACTTGTTGCCGTCGCCTCCTAAGGCGTCGCGCAAGCCATCCGAGCCGAAGATCTCCTTGCCGGCGGCTTGCAGCTTGGTCAACGTGCCGTCGATGTTGATGATCGGATTCGGTGGATACTTGATCCTGAGCACAAAGTCACGAAACTTCTCCATTTCCGAGATAGGCAGCTCCTCTTCCATCCCGAGTAGGGTTTGGAAAGCTCCTCTGAAGTGCATGAAGGCCTGACGCTCATCGTTCGGGTCAGGGTTTTCGGCACCGGCGTTCACTCCGTTGCGGTCTCCGCGCCAATGCATGGGCCCGGCGCCGTCGAGGCCCCGAAAGCTCTGGGTTGTCATCGGACCCTTCATTGGGTGGAAGCTCTTCATTCGTCCTTGACGCTTCTGCACTTCTACTCGGTTGACTGGGTTGCGCAGAACTTCGCCGCCGGGATCTCCCAGGTCCCAAGCCAGATCGTCCATGTTGCCGAAGATGTGACAACTTGCACAAGCAGCATCTCCGTGCCCCGAATAGGCGGCGTTGTAGAGAACGGGGCGGCCCAGGCGAACAGCTTTCGGTTCAGGGTTGTATCGCAGCGCAACAGCGCCCGTCTCCCGACCGGCATCTGTGTCGACAATCGAGATCGTATGATCGAAGCGATTCATCACGTAAAGCTGTTTTCGCGCTTCATCCAGAGCCAGTCCGCTGGGGCCTCCACCCACGACGATACGATCGACTACGCTGGCATTTTCGTCGAGTACGGCGACCGTCTGTGAACCGAACGCCGTGATGTACAACGTCTTGCCGTCGCCGGCAAACGCCATCTGCAACGGCAACGCGAGACTATCGTTAATCTCGTCCTGCGGGCCTGAAGGCGTCGTGTAGTCAATGTGCGGATTGAGGTGGACGGGAGTGGCTTCGAGCTTGTCGATGATCGTGACACGATTCAGGGCGATCCTGCCATTCAGAACCGGTTCGAAGCGAACGTGATTTTGCGATTCAAGGTTGGAAACATAAACTTTGCCGTTGGCCGGATTGACCGCCAGATTGAACAAGATCGTGCCCACTCCACTGATCGAAGCCAATTCGACGGGCGGGTCCTGGGTAGCATCCAAAACGAACACATCCTTATCGGGCAGGTTGAAGCGCATCCGTGCCGACCAGTCGCGGCCTGCCGCGTCCCGCCACTGTCGCGTGGCTTGGTCGAACTTGACCATCACGCCGACAATGGGAGCCGGGACGCCAGCTTCACTCTGCACCGGCGGTGGCGGCCCGAGCCCCACAAAACCGTCCGCGATCGCCTCGTTCACCGGCTGTTTCGGGATCGTTGCGGTAGCCGTCAAGACGCTCGTCTGGTTACCTGAGTGAAAGGCGGCTGCGTAAACGCGCGTCCCGTCCGAGTTCACGGCCAGGGCCCGGGGCGTATCGCAGAACAGCGTGAGAATGTGGGGGTCGTGCGACAGATCGTCCGCGGCAAAAACCCATACGTCGCCGCGTCCCACCGATGGTGTAGTCAACTGGGGATCACGGGGATAGTTCTGACCGCGGTGAGCTGTCGTGATGAAGATCTTGTCACGCTGCCGGCCTGCAATGACAACATCGCGAGGCTCATCGCCAACCAGTAGCGTCTCACGTACGAACGGCTGCGAAGGGTCGCTGGCGTCGACGACCGAGACGCTGTCAGAAAGGTGGTTCACCACGTACACTTCCGAATCGGTCCGAGCAGCGACGGCTACGGGCTCGAGCCCTACGACTACCTCGCCTATCGAACTTAATCCACTTTTCTGTACCCGAAACACCTCCAGGCGATTGTCTGGAGAATTCACTGCGAACAGGAACTTCCCCGATGGCGAAAGAGCGAGCGGCCGAACATGGCCGGACTCGAACGCTACAAACGAGTCGGCGGCCCAGCTGGATTCCGGCCAGACAGCCGACAAAAGGCCCCCAAGAGCGAGAAGCAGAGAGATGGCTGAGTGAATCGGGAATCGGTTCGTGGTCATATCCCACCCTTGCCTTTGCGACGGGACTCGCCGACAGCCAACGACAGAAGTAATTTGCATCTCACCCAGAAAACTCGCAATCGGCATGAAGCACCCTTCGGTTCGGTAATCAATCTGTCGAGCCACTCGTTCGCGGCGTCGTTGTTGGCGAATCGCCATGGACGACCAGTTGTCGGGCTTGGCGAGCGATGATCGACTCTTCTCGCGAATACATAACGAGAACCGGTACGCGCGCATCACACGTCGCGATATCGCAGTCCGGCCGAGAAACCTCGTTTCGCTGGTCATCCAAGTGTACTCTCAAGCACTCGAGTCCGCAGCACAGCTGTTGTCGCAGCCACGGCAAATTCTCGCCGATTCCTCCAGTGAACCCCGGAGATCCAGTCCTCCCAACCTAACCGCGAATGCACCCATTTGCTTCGAGAGAATGCCGCGATTGGCCAACAGACCAATGTCTTGTTGACCGACACGGAGGCGATGTAGACTATCCATTGCGCGACACTTGTTGCCGGGATAGGATGGGCTCACACGGAGACCGTGTACGGCCTCATGATGTTTCTGTTATGTGACTACACCGCCACAAGCCACCGAGATCCCAACGATGCGACAAGCACTCACCGTTTTGACGACGACATTGCTCTGTCTGCAGGCGCTGGCGGCCGAATCGGTCCGAGCCGACCCGCCCGGCCGCGACTCAGTTCTTGCCGATCAGCTGACCGTGTCGCCCGGCGAGCGCAGCTCCCTCACCTGGCAAGCGGAGAAGCGTCGAGAGGGGCATGAGCCATACGTATTCTTCAAGATTGCGGCGCAGTCCGATAGAGCCGGTGGTTATTGCAATCGGGGTGTGCAACTGTTGATCAACGGCAAGCCGATCGACGCAACACGCCTCAGCAATCGCCCACCCACAGCGACGATGCAAAACGGCCACGTGCTTAGCGTGGCCCAGGGAGACGGTTGTTTCCTGATCCCTTGGGCCCCGGATTTTACGGTCACCGATAAAGATCCCGTGTATGCACTGACCGACGGAGTCAAGGCGTGCGAGTACGAGCTATACATCGGTGGGTTGCTCCAAGAAGGTGACAACACGATCACATTTCTGAATACGCAATCGTCCGGACTCCAGTACACACTGATGCTGGGGGAAGTCGCATTCCGCACGCGCCCGGACAAACCCGCGACGCAGCAGTTTGGGCCGGCTCCGACCGGCGAACTGCCCGTGATTGTGCCGCAGCGAGAGTTTCCAAGAACCTACCGCAACCTGGATGAGCAGGGAGCGACGATCTCGCTGGTTGTCAACGGCTACGCGCTTAAACTGCAGAGCGAGTTTTCGACGCCCGGCGGCCAATGGGTCACGGGCGACAACCGCTATTTCCGCCACCGGCGGGAAGTCGTTGAGCATGACGAGTGGATCGAAGTGCGCGACACATTCACGAACTTAACGGATGAGAACCTGCCTTTGATGCAGCGTCATCGGTTGCCTGTGGGTGGGGACGCTACCGGCGTTTGGCTCGCCGGAGCGAAGATGCCGACGAAGTCGGGTCGACACTCGGGCGGCGCCAACCCCAGCGCCTACGCCGCAACCAACAGCGGCGGTCTAGGACTGGTCGCCCTGAATGACGAATTCCGCGTTCACGCCAACATGGTCGCAGACGGTGGTTCAATCTCGCTTGCGGATCCCCACTTCGTGCTCGCACCGCAGGCAACGTACACAGCCGAGCTAGCCGTCGTTCCCAGCGCTGATCCGGATTTCTATGCCTTCGTGAACGCGGCCCGGCGGTTGCTGAAGGCCAACTTCACGCTCGATGTCTGCTTCGCATTCATGTTCCACGAGCCGCCGGTCTATCAGTGGTCGGACAAGACGTTCACATCGTTCATCGAGAACAAGAGCGCCAACTTCGTCGTCAAGTCGAACTACGGCGTACGGACCAAGCAGGGTCATCCTGCGCGCTCGACCGACTGGGCCGCCGGCCCGCACACGATCTATCACGATTTTCACAAGCGCGTCCGCCGCTGGTATCCCGACCGTTCCGTCAAGACCGGGATTTACTATCACAGCTTTCTCGACACCCACGAGCCGAACAAGCACCGCTTCGCCGACGATCGCGCCCTCGACGCCGCCGGCAATCACATCACTTACGGCCAGGGACGTCACAGCTACATGAGCCTCTACATTCCGACACTTCGGCCGGGACACTGGGGGCACGAGAGCGCAGGTGTCCTGGATGTGATGCTCGACCGCATTGGCGTGGACGGTGTGTTTTGGGACGAGTTCGCCTGGTCCACCACGCCGTTCGTCTACAGCCACCTCGACGGTTGCTCGGCCGACATCGATCCCAAGACGCATCGTGTGCGCCGCCTCAAAGGCAGTGTGGCGTTGCTCAGCCGCGACTTTCGCGCCCACCAGGTCAAGCGCATCCAGCAGCGTGGCGCGGTGCTCATTACCAACGGTGCCCCGTGGACGCGCACGCTCGCCGATCACAAGTTCCCGGCCTTCACCGAAACCGGTTCGATCAGCCACTGCCGAAAAATGCTGCTCTACAGCCCCATTGCGTTAGGCGACCACCTCACGGAGCGCAGCGAACGGGACGCCTATCGCATCATGTTGAGGGCACTCGATTACGGCTGCTTGTACGCTTGGTACGGATCAAACTTTTCGGCAACGCACAAGACGCTCACCGAGCACATGTACCCCTTCACGCCGCTGGAACTCCACACCGGATACGTGATCGGCAAGGAGCGCATCCTGACCAGTCGTAGCGGGCTGTTCGGCTGGGACGACGCCAGTGAGTTTCGCGCTTACGTGTATGATCGTGAAGGCCGCGCCACTGACCGTTACCCCGTGCGGAGAGTCGAACGCGACGGCAAGGCTTACGCCGAAGTGCGCATCCCCGGCGGTTTCTCCGCTGCAATTGTGCGCGAAGCGGGCCGTAGCTAGGAGCGAGAGCAGCCGAATCGCGAATTCACACTATTCCTATTCATTACGTTTGGGGCGTGCTTTCCATCGATCCGTGTTAGCCTGGATTATGGTTACTAAGGCGTCGACATCTTTTCAGTTGAGTCAAGTTTGTCCGTATAGTCATCCAAGGTTCGCGGAAGATCAGTAGTGCGCCGCAACACGTTCACGAGGCAGCGAAGGCTGCCGAAGTGCATGTAGCACGCGCTGCAGTTCACCCGGCGCACGTCATATCCCAGGCGAGCCCAAACGTCTTGTGCGGCGCGGTTGAGCACGTCGGCCCCGTCGAATACGGGCATGTAGACCGTACGACGCCCGCCGCGCTGATCGAGGATGGCGTTTAGATACGTGACATACGTCCGGCCGTCACGTCCCGGTACGACTGGGATACGGATCACGCGGTAGCCCGCGGCGCGGCACTGCCGGGCCACGGCGTCAAAACGGGTAGTCGTCTCGAGGCGGAAGTCCGGTCCCTGGGGAGGACACAAACGGGCCGCTGTTTCCCCGGCTTCACCAGCGAGAAGTTCCCTCGCCATTTCTGGATCACCGACCAAAACGGTCCGCTGGCCCACGGGCATCATGTACATCCCCGCGTGGTGGTCGGGGGCGTCGCGCAGCAGTACGATGTCGCGCTGTGCGGCCTTGGAAAGACGTAGAAGCAACTGCTCGCGCGTTTCAACAGTGTGCTGAAGATTTCGCAACAGGACGCCCGGCGTGACGAACACGGTCTGGTCGTCGGCCACGAAGTCGCCACCGTCGAAATACAACTCGCTGCGCACCGAGGCGACGTCCGCGGGTCCCAGCGCCGCTGCCAGGCCGTCGCCGACCAGCGCGTCGCCGGCTCGCTCCGGCCAGATATCCGCACCCATCTCCTCGCGCGGCGACATGACGGTCGCCGTCCGCTCGCCCGGGGCTGGGGCACACGCCAACCAGCGATCTCGTGACCAGCTTGTAATCGGATGCCCAAGGATTACCGGCGAAAGACTACAGCTAGTCGTGCCGACCTCCGCTGTCAGTTCGTCGTAGGCGGGCCGGTCGGGACAGACAACGTGGACTGTCACCTCCGCAGGCAGTTGCCTTAGAAAGTCGCAATAGACGGTGCCGACGATCTCGTCCGCTCCGCGGACGTAGTGAATCACCAGCTGGTCAATTGCTCCGTCGCAATCACTCAACAGCGGCCCGCTGGAAACGCTGGCCGTACTGTCGCCGTCAAGTGCCGGGAGGACGAGGACCGAAGCGACCAGGCCCAACGCCACTCCCAGCGGCACGCGACAGTGCCGCGCCATGGTGGATACGGCCGTTGTGGAACTCATCTCCGTCGCACCTTCTGTTTCTGGCGGCTGCCTCATCGACGTGAGATTTCCCGTGGCGCGATCGCCGGGTTGGGACCCTGGCTGCGTCTGAGTATCTGCACCGAACTGATCATCGCTGCCTGTTTCTTGTCGCCCATCGTTATTGAGATGCTCTTGCCCTTGGGCAGGGGAGTTTCGGTGGCCAGCGTGACAACCCTGGTCTCGCCGGGATTGAGCGTGAGGGGGTGTTGCTTCGTCCAGAGGATCTCAGGTAGCACCATCCTTCGCGAGAACCGCGAGGCGGGGCTGGTCGCCGAGATGTTCACCGACAGACTCGTCTTGACAGCTTGACGTGTTGGATTGGTCGCCTTGATCGAAAGCACCGGCTTCTCTTCCGGTGAGTATTCCCTCTTGTCTGATGTGAGGACGAGCACGCAGCCGTCAATCTCCAACCGCGGTTGAGCGATTTCAGGGATGAGCTCACTCGCCGCGTCATTGGCCCCCAGACGCACAGGCCGCCCGACCGCGAGTGTAAACGCCATCGTCACCGCAGCAACGCCCAGGACCGCTATGAGATCTCGAATTGTCATCTTCATTCTCCTTCTTCTGCCGAATAGATACGTGACCGTTTCCCGGCGACATCGACCGTCGGTTACCAAGCCATGCCGTTCATGACACAGCGCCCAATTGTACGGCCAAACCACCATCGCCCGGGTAACGCGTTTGTAACCGTATGGGCAGCTACAATCGAACTGTCTCGCTCGCGGCTCGTCGTCTGGTGCCAGGACGATCTTTCGCGAAAGAACGCTCGTTGCAACTTGGTACGAGCGTCGGCCGTGACGCTGTGACGCTGTGGTGAATGCGGAAGCGCGGTACGAGTGTCGATCAACTGTGTTGGTCGGGATCGGCCTGGTTACAGTCGTGTTGTGGCTTAGAATCGTTCGAGGAATCACTGTCCGATAGTCGCCTTTCGCGGAGCGAAAGACGACTATAAAAGATCGAACACTGCTTACTCATCTTACTCATCTCCCATCGCGTTATAGCCTTTCGGGAGCGGTACCTGGATGGGGCTGGCGAGGTACGCGATGAGGTCGCGGACTTCGGCGTCTTTTAACTCCTTGAGCAAGCCTTCGGGCATCATCGAGACCGGGGTCCGCTTCATCGTATCGATGTCGCCGGTGGGTAGGATGATCCGCTCGTTTTGCGTTTGGATAGTGACCGTATCGTCGGATTGCTCCGCAAGGAGGCCGGAGATAATGCGACCGTCTTCGGTTTGAACGATGGTCAGTTGATAGGCCTTTTCGACCAGTGCGCTGGGTTCCAGGATGTTCTCCAAGATGTAGTCGAGGTTGGCGCGATTCGAGCCGGTGATGTCCGGCCCAATCTTGGCACCGTCGCCGAACAACGTATGGCAGGCGGCGCAGGTTCGGCTGTAGATCGCTCGGCCGCTCGGCAGGTCGGCTCCAGCGAGGAACTCGCGCGAAAGCATCCTTTTGCGCCTGGCTGTCAGTGCCGCCTTGTCCCTGGATTCCGGCCGAATTACACCCCAGAGGCTGACCAACTTCTCATTGACCGGTTGACTGTTCATCTTCTGTAAGTGGCGAACCGTGGCGGCCGAGACGTTGCCGCGAGTGACTTGGCTCTTTTCGATCGCCTCGAGCAATGCGAACGCATAAGCTGGTCGCGAGGTTAGCGTGACGACGGCATCTTGCTTTTCAGCGATTGTAAACGACGCATAATGCTCAAGGACGATCCGTGGCGTGTTCGGATGGTCATACGCCGCCAAGCCGCGCAAGGTGGCAGCCCGCATGGCGGGTTGATCGATTAACTTGTGTAACAGCAGTGGGAGGTCGAGGTCTTTCTGTTCAACCAGATCCTGGAGCCCCTCACGCCGATCGGCGATCGACGCCTCTGGGTCCATGATGAGTCTCCGCATCGTGTCCATCGCCTTGGTATCGCCCAGCAGCAGCCCCAGACGCAGTGATCGCCAGCGCAGTCGGGGACTGTTGCTCTTGGCCAGTTTCGCGTACAGCTTTGGCCATTCATCCGGCGGCTCCAAGTCTCGCCGGCCGCGCAGCGCCTCCCTGATCGCATCGAGCATATCGAGCTGAATGTGCAAGTCGTTCGCCTCAGACAGAAACTGCACCAACTGATCGAGCCGGGACAACAAACCATCACCTGAAGCTGCCCGTCGAGCGATGAACTGACGGATGATCGGGATCTTCGCATTCCGCAGCAATTGCAGCGACCGAGGTGTGTTGACCGGCACTAGCGGCTCGATGCCGTACCAATACATTAGCGGCAGGTTCGGGTCTTCTGCGTCCTCGGCGTGCAAGACGAGTTCCTCGGCGATCGGCCAGCGAGCTTTGAAAGGCAATCGTAGTAGTGCGCTGGCCAGATGCAGCCGCACAAACGCGGAACGATCTTCCTTGGCCACCCGCGCGAGATTGTCGATAGTTGCGGCGGAAACAATCTTCCGTTCGCACAACAGCCGGATTGCCCAAGCGCGGACGTACTCGCTCTCGTGATCGAGTTGCGAGCGCAAGAACATGGCGTGTGCGCCGCCGGTGACGTGTAGCGCCCACATGGCGCGCAGCGTGCGGGTGACATCGGGGTTGCTGTTGAAAATATCCAGCAACGACCGATGCACGGCACTCATGTCACGGCCGGTCGCGGTCCGCTCCTGCAACACTCGCCGCGCGTGGCGGACGTACCAGTCGTTCTTATGCAGTTGCAGACGAACCAGTTCTTGATCGCCGAGCTTGGTGATATTGACCGCAGGATGGATTGCCAATCCGTCATTCTTTTCGGACGGATTAGCAGTATTAGCAGTCTGTCCTACGTTGTCGTACGTGATCTTGTAGATGCGCCCCGTAGCTCGATGCGTATTCGTGCGGAAGTGACATTCTCCCGTTTCGGACCAGTCGCTCACATAGACCGCTCCGTCGGGCCCACAGCGGAGCGTCACACCAACGAACCACGGGTCTTTGAAACTCACCGTGTCCGGTCCATGGCTGGCGGTGTAGCCGGATCCTTTGCGCGCCAGCAGGTCATTGTTGATCCGCCGGCCGTGCAGGTTGCACATCAAAACAGTGTTACGGTAGTGGTCCGGCCAGTTGTCTCCGAGGTAGATCAAGACACCGGCGTGGTCCTCGCCAGTGAGTGGGTCGCTGTCCCGTGTGCCGCGGCGAAGAACGTCCGGCCAATGGTGATGGTCTGCGATGGTAGGGATGCGCTGGTAGGCATATTGGCTGCTCTTCCTGTTCCTCCAGGGTTCGTAATGCGCGCCCTGGATGGCGTGATACAGGTGCCGCGGGCCGATGTTGGAGATGAATGCCTGGCCGTAGTCGTCGAAGTCGACATCCCATGGATTGGTCGTGCCGTCGGCGAACGACTCCCACTCGTGTCGCATCGGATGGTAACGGTACACGCCGCCATCGAACTGAACCCGCTGGTCATCCGGCGTACCCGGTTTGCCCAGCATGGACCAGTTTGTGCGGCCATGCGTTCCATACAGCCAGCCGTCCGGTCCCCAGGAAAACCCGTTGGCCAGATTGTGCGCGTTGGCGTGGTTCCCAAAGCCGTCCAACAGAACTTGTGGCTCGCCGTCAGGTCGGTCGTCGCCGTTGCGATCGGGGATGAAGTAAAAGTACGGCGGCGACATAACCCACGCCCCGCCGAAACCGACCTCGATGCCGGTGACATAATTCAGCTTGTCGTAAAAGACGGTACGTTTATCGAACCGGCCATCTCCGTCAGCGTCTTCAAAGATCAAGATGCGATCGCCGGGCCTTGTGCCGTGGTTAGGATAGTTATACGCCTCGGCGACCCATAGCCGTCCGCGATCATCGATGCAAAACGCTATCGGCTGTTGCACATCCGGCTCGGCCGCGAAGACCGTGACCGAAAACTCTTCCGGCATGATCGCCGTCTTGGCCGCCTCTTGGGGATCAAGCGGACGGTCTTGCCCGCGGCTCGTGCCGGTAATCGCGAAGCAGACGAGAAGCCAAGCGACGAGCATCTTTGCTTGGTCGCTGTCAAGCGACATCCGACAAGTTGGGTGGCTTAAAGCTACGTGCTTCATTTTTGTACCTTCTTGTTGTCGAGTTGAATCCGCAGTCGTGCGCTGGCCCAGCGATTATTGCGCGCGTTCCGAGTTTTCAAAACACGTTGGTTTGATTGATGTTACCGTGTTCTGTACGAGTTGACGATAAAAGATCACGACAACCTCAATCTCGGACCCAGTCTAACCCCAATACCGTTCGATCAGGTCACGTAAGTCGAATGGTAACGGGGTCGGGAGTCTTTTTCGGCCTCTGTAAGCTACCTGACCAAGGGGTGAAAAGAGGGGGGAAGAAATCGCAAGAGCAGCAGACGGACAGTTGCATCAGAGGCGGCGGGGGATCAGAATTCCTATTCAGCCAGAACGCATTGAACGGAGGGGATTCGAGATCATGAAGAAGTGGACGAAACACAGTTCGTGGGTGCTGGCCGTGATGGCGGCTGGCTTTGGCGCTGCGGGTCTGACGTATGGGGCAGAAAAGCCACCGAAACCTGCGAAAGTCGATCCGGCCCTCGCGGCGGCCCGGAAGCAGGAGAGTGTGGCCAGGACGGAGGTAAGTTCGCGGGGAATGGCCCGCTCGGCGACTCGCGAGATTGCTCGTTCGGAACGGAGGCGCGCGGAGGGCGCGCTGGAGAACTGGCGGGCAGCGGAAACGGCACTCAAGGAAGCCATCGCCGAGAAGAAGCCGAAAGCGCAGGTGGCCGCGTTACGCACGGCAGCGCAAAAGCAGTTGGCTACGAGGCGAACGGCAACGGAGCGGTTGATTGCCGACACGATCACAGCCAATAAGGCGTCGCACGAGTTGTTTGTCTCGGAGTTCACGACGCGCGACAAGATGGCGGCGACTCGCACGGTTGAGTTGAAGCTATTGGATCCGAAAGCGAGAGCCGCGGCGATCCGCACGGTTGAGTTGACGCTGCAGGAGGAGAAGGAGAAAGAAGCCAAGGCCCAGGCGAAGCGTGCCGCCACCCTCCAGCGGGACCTTCATACCCTAGAGTCACTGAGGGCAATGGAGATCCAGCAGTGGGCGGCCATTCGAAAAGACACGGCGGAAGAACTCGCCGAGCAAAGCGGCGAGGCGGCCAGGATCGCCAGGGAATTGGCCGCAGTTGAAACCGATGCGGAGCAGAAGAAGCGTTTGGAGGAGTTCGCGGGGCAGCAGACGAAGGAAGAGGCCACCGCTGACCAGATTGTTGCCGAGGCGGTCAAGACAATTGCGGACGCAGCTCCCGAAATCTACACCCACCGCTCGGCGGCCATGGGTGGGCTGAAGCCGCTCGCCCCGGACCAATGGAACTACGCCAAGGCGCGGCACCTTCTGGTACGGGCCGGCTTTGGCGGCACGCCACAAGAGGTCGAGAAGCTGCACGCCATGGGACTCTACAAAGCCGTCGATCATTTTGTCGAGTTTTACCGCCAGGCGTCTGACAGCCCTTCACTCGATCCCATGACGCCGTTTTCGGTTGACCCGTTGCGGAGCAAGATGCGGATCCGTGGCACGGGAAACCGGGCCGTGGGGTTGGACTCGCGATCCGTGGAGGCCAACCAGCTCGTCCAGATCCGTCGTTGGTGGCTGCAGCGGCTGGTCGAATCCCCTCGGCCGCTCCAAGAGAAGCTGACGCTCTTCTGGCACGGTCACTTCGCGAGCCAGAACAGCGTCGTGCAGAACAGCTACACGATGTTTCGCCAGAACCAGTTCTTCCGCGAGCACGCGGCAGGAAACTTCGGTGCGATGCTCTACGGGGTCGTTCATGACCCGGCGATGATCCGTTACCTCGACAACAACAAGAACATCAAAGGCAATCCGAACGAGAACCTCGCCCGCGAAATCATGGAGCTGTTTTCCATGGGAGTCGATCAGGGTTACACCGAGAAGGACATCGTCGAGGCTGCCCGGTCGCTGACGGGCTACAACTTCGACCACGCCACTGGAACTTATCGGTTCCTCTACGACCGGCACGATACGACGGAGAAAACCATTTTCGGAAAGACGGGAACGTGGACGGGCGACGACCTGGTGCGTTTGATCCTGGAGCGGCCCGAGACGTCTCGGTTTATCTCGCTCAAACTGTTCGAGTATTTCGCGTATCAGGACCCGGAAAAAGCAACAGTCAACGGCCTGGCCGACGTGTTGAAAGACCGGCGATTTGCGCTTGAGCCGATGCTGAAGAACCTGTTTCTGTCCGAACAGTTCTACAGCAGCCGCTCTATGGGCAAGCAGGTCAAGAGCCCAGTGGAACTGATGGTCGGGCTGTTGCGGGACCTGGGGGCGAAACCTCTTGTGGTCCATCAGCCGATCGAAAAGCCGTTGCCGAAATCGGACGGCAGCCGCCTTGTCGTGGACGAGTCACTTACCAGCTACGAGACGCTTGATAAGGCGCTTCAGGAAATGGGTATGCAGTTGATGGAACCGCCGGACGTGAAGGGCTGGCGCTACGGTCGCCCGTGGATCGATTCGCAGCGTTTGTTTGTCCGCTACAATGCGGTGGCCAGCCTGATCGATGCCGTCGGTCAGAAAGGTGTGGACGTGGTGAGCCTGATTCAGGCCGGGGGCTGCAAAAACAGCGTCGAGGCCGTGGACTATCTGGCAAGGACCTGCTTAGTGCGGCCATTGGATGCCGCCAAGCGCAAGGAACTGATCGCGCATCTCGGTGAATTGCCACCGCGCGGGGAATGGGCAAGTCAGCACGGTGAACTCAATGTGAAGCTTCGCTCGTTACTGATGCTCATGCTGTGCGTGCCGGAACACCAGATGTCATGAATGGGCGACGCCAGGGCGTCAGTCTTTTGCGGCCTGACTTGTAGCCGACTCGCAACTGCGCGTCCAGGAGTCGTGCGGCGGACTCGGCGCTGGCCCGAAGCGTAATCTCGATCTGTTTTGCGCCCTTTTGGACCGCCTTCGGGCCCAGGGTTGTCGAGCCTGATTGTCGTGGTTCGCTCCGCAAACCAAACGCCTTGACCGAATCACCTACATAGCAGCGATCAACGACTATCTCGCCAGGCGACCATTCTTCTTCAACCCTAAAATCAAAAATTGACACAGCACTAGTCCACTGAAAAACTCCTACTAGGCACCGCCGATTCTCCAAGTATGATGCGGAAACCCACATCAAGAGACGCAGTAGTTCACAGGCGTCCTGAATTCCATTCAATGGAGAAACAATGCGAACTGGTAACCCAGCGCTGAACGGCAAGGTCTTCCAACAATTTGAGGCCACCGCAAACGATCGTTACGACGTTGCCGGCGCGGCTACAACGATGACCGTCGCGGGGACGACCTTCAAGACGGGGATCCTCCTGTTGCTGGCCATATTGACGGCAGGGTTCACGTGGAACCTGAGTCTCGCAGGTCAGGCCGCGATGCCCTGGATGATTGGCGGAATGATTGGCGGGCTCGCCCTGGCACTGGTTACGATTTTCAAACCGAAGTGGTCGCCGGTGACTGCCCCCGGTTATGCACTTGCCGAAGGCCTGCTCCTGGGCGGTATCTCGGCGATGTACAGCACATTGTACGACGGTATCATTGTCCAGGCCGTGATGCTCACATTCGGAACGATGCTTTCGATGCTTATCGCCTACGGTTTGGGCTTGGTACGCGCCACCGAGAAATTCCGGGCTGGAGTTTTCGCAGCAACCGGCGGAATCTGCCTGGTCTATCTGGTGTCATTCGTAATGAGTTTTTTCGGCACCTCGATTCCATACATACATGGCTCAGGGTTGATCGGTATTGGATTCAGTTTGTTCGTCATCGTTGTCGCTGCGTTGAACCTCGTGTTGGACTTCGATTTCATCGAACGCGGAGCTGCGGCCAAGGCACCGAAGTACATGGAGTGGTACGGCGCTTTTGGGTTGATGGTGACTCTGGTGTGGCTCTACATCGAAATCCTCAGGCTGCTATCCAAACTCAGCCGCCGTAATTGAGCTGTGAATGCCACCGCCCAAGAAAGACACTAGTGGTGCGTCAACATAGAGTTTACTAATCCTTGGATACCGTGTATGTACCGATTCTTCGGTAAGTTCTTTCACGTATCCAAGGATGGATTTGATGCAAAAGGTCTATGTGGTTCAATTGTCGAGCGAGGAACGGGA
>PVBE011948722.1_pt1 | contig 21641 bp, 14 predicted proteins | sample 1631181 | NCBI WGS metagenome assembly PVBE01 (sample SAMN08397723, study PRJNA350692) | Marine metagenome, whole genome shotgun sequencing project. | isolation source: water | place: Pacific Ocean | collected 2012-04 | reverse complement strand
GTTCGCTAGACGCGACAAAACCGATCAATCATGGCAAGAAGAGCTGCAAAAATCAAACACCGAGAATTCACGTTCAGGCCATGACAGTAAAGCCTGGGGAAAATTCATATCGTCATTCTCATATCATCGTGGAGACTTGAATGATCCAGAATCTTATAAAGCACTCTCTAGACACCTTGATGAAATTGAATCAGAAAAGGGCACTAACCATAATCGGCTCTTCTATCTCTCTACTGCTCCTGAATTCTTCCCAGTAGTCCTGGAAAACTTGAAGGCTACTGGTCTTAACAATGCCAACACGAACGCATGGTCCAGAGTCATCATTGAAAAACCGTTTGGATCAGATTTAAAGAGTGCTCAAAATTTAAATGCTGTAGCCAATGAGACGTTCTCTGAAACTGACACTTATCGTATCGATCATTACCTAGGAAAAGAAACGGCTCAAAACATAATGGTTTTACGTTTTGCCAATTCTATATTTGAACCGCTGTGGAGGAGCCGGTTCATCGACCATGTACAAATCACATGCGCAGAGCACCTAGGAATGGAAGGTGGTCGTGGAGGCTATTATGATAAAGCTGGAGCCACTAGAGACATGGTACAGAATCATTTGTTACAGCTGCTGAGTTTGGTTGCTATGGAACCTCCTACTGACCTCTCCGCTGATAGTGTACGTGATGAGAAAGTAAAAGTATTAAGAACGATACGTAAGATGAATTCGAAGGAGGTAATCAAAAATGTCGTCCGCGCTCAATACAATGACGGAACCATTAATGAGGAACCGGTAAAGGCTTACAGGGAAGAGGACCGGGTAAACCCTCAGAGCATGACCGAATCTTATGTCGCAATGCGGCTATTCATAGATAACTGGCGCTGGGAAGGTACTCCATTTTATATCCGAATGGGAAAAAGGCTCCCCAAGAAAACAACCGAGATATCACTGCATCTCAAATCACCCCCTAACGTCCTCTTTCAAAAACTTCCAGGCGCAGGAGAAAGTAATATACTGACTATCAGAATACAGCCTGACGAAGGAATGTCCGTTCTCATGCTCTCAAAAAAACCCGGAACGAGCTTAATTATTGAGCCAGTAAAAATGGATTTTCATTATTGGTCATCATTCGAAAAGGGATCTCCTGAAGCATATGAAAGGCTTCTCATTGATGCAATGATAGGTGACGCCACTTTGTTTGCTCGACGAGATGAAGTTGAAAATGCGTGGGCATTCATCGATTCGATAGAAGAGGCGTGGCATCAATCCCAAGAAAAATCGCCAATGGCAGAATATCCTGCCGGTTCCTGGGGGCCGAAAGAATCCGATCTCCTTCTTGCAGAAATGGGTCACGAATGGAGGACCCTATAGTTCATCGTTTGGCATCACAGGCTTGAGACAAGTTAGATATTAGTGCCCACTCAATACAAGGAGCAGAGATACTTCTTTTAACTTCTATTAAATCGGGCCACTTCTCTGTTCGCCTCACGGTCCTGAACCTTTTTCTTTAGGGTATGCCTCTTATCGTATTGAGCTTTCCCCCGACCTAATCCAAGTTCAACTTTGACCCTTTTATCTTTCCAATATAAGCGCAAGGCCGGCATAGAAAAACCTTTCTCCTCAAGTTTGATTTCGATTCTATCTATCTCTCGCCTGTGCAATAATAGACGTCGTGGCCGCCTCGGTTCATGCTGCGCATGACTCGCAGAGGAATATGGCTTAATGTCACAGCCAACGAGGAAAATCTGTCCATTTTGAACAACTGCGAATGCATCTCTCAAATGCACATGACCTTCACGAATTGATTTAACCTCAGTCCCTTTGAGTTCGATTCCAGCCTCGAACTTATCGACAATGTTAAAGTCGTGAAAAGCTTTACGATTCTTTGATATTTCCTGCGACATGGCGCAGAGGTTTTACTCTTCAGTATCACCGTCCTCAAGGACGATCTTGCCTTCTATAATTTCAGTTAGAGCAATGTCGGCAGTACCCATTCTTTCAACCATAGTAATTAATGGACTCCTACCACTATTCAACTGCTGGACTCTCTTAGAGACTAGATTAATTAGCAAGGGCGGGTCAGTAATAACTTCCAAGGCTTGCTCAACGAGTTCTGTTTTCATGGCAGATCTATCAGATAGAATTATTTCTTTAACAGTTATGACCAATTCGGTCAGTCAGTTGTAATAAAAATTCTATTTTATAAGGGATGGTTTAATTTTGCGGATTAATGAAAAAGTTAAAATAAGATTTCAAATAATTGGATATTATAACCTTAGTCTTCTTACAACTCGTGGTCAAAGAAGGGTTATTGGATTATCACAATTCAAGGCAGAATCAAGCTGATTCCTAATATGCGGCATAAAAACAAGGGAAAATTATCAGCAAATCTTTAAAATAACAGACCTGAACCAATGAAAGTATCTAATTAAGCAAAGAGGTATCAGGATAATATTTGATCAGCGCAGCACTTTTAACGACGCTTTCTCCTCCCCCCTCCTCCGGTCCTGACTTGCTGAGGCTTTGGCGATTTTGTCTGTCCCCCAGGAGCTCCTATCGGTGGCTTTTTCATACTGCGATCGACCTTCTTCAGCTCAACTTCCTTGCCAAACTTTTTCGAAATCCAAGTCTGGCCAATACTAAAAATGTTTCCAGCAGTCCAGTAAAGAGCAAGAGCTGAGGCGAAATTGTAACAAATCACAGTAATGAAAATCGGCATAATTGACATTATGAGTTGCATTTGCTTCTGGTTAGGACCAGCGGCCTGTGGCGTCATTCGCATTTGGAACATCATAGTGATCCCCATCAATAAAGGTAAAATATTAATTGGAATGCCTAAGCCAGGCACCTCGCCAACGCTGTCAGGCAAAGACAGGTCATTCACCCAACCAATCCACCCCTCATGTCGAAGCTCAACCGCAGATCGTAGCATTGCAAAATAGCCAATGAAAATCGGCATCTGAAGTAAAAGAGGGAGGCAGCCGCCAATCGGATTGACTCCGTAATCTTTGTATAACTTCATTGTCTCTTGCTGCATCTTCTGAGGATTGTCACTGTGCTTCTCCTTAATTTCCTGCATCATGGGCGCAAGCTTACTCATCTTTTTCATGGCCCTAGTTCCTTTGGCCGTGATGGGCCATATCGACAAGCGCATGATGATCGTAATAGAAATAATAGCCCAACCAAAATTACCAAGGCCACTATGCAATAGGTTCATGAGCCAACTCAAGAGAACGGCGAAAGGCTCTGCAAAGAATCCGAATATCGGCATCCGATCGAAACCGACTATTTCTTTTCTCTCACCGTCAAGGCCCTTAAGAATCTGATAACTTTTTGGGCCTGTATATATTTCATATTCCCAAGCCTTCGATTCTCCAGGATTTAAAGTGATATTTTTAGGCAACCCAAGTGCTCCTTGAGATGCGTACTGGTCTGAATTAACTTCGAAACGACTGGCCCAAATAGATGATTCATAAGAGTTCTTCACATACAAATTTGTTGAAAAGAACTGATTACTTACACCGATCCATCGAAGCTTCTCATGCAATTCCTGCCCCTTAATATCATCCTTATCCTTTTTTAAATAGCTTAAGCTCCTGAATTTATCCTTGCTGCCTCGCATATATTCGAAACCAGTATAGAGGTCCCTCGAATTGCCGTCTTGAAGCTGAGATGAGGATCCCGCATATAGGAAATAATCATTCAGACTGAAATTACCACCCTCGCCCAAATATTTGAGAGCTAAATCCATCTTTATGATATGGCCCTCTCCTGGATCCTTATTTCCAGTCAGCGTGAAGGTCTTAGTCACCTGCAACTTCTCTGAACTTTCCGCACGAAACTCAATTGCATTTGGGCTCTGAGAAACGACCTCATAGTTCAATCCTTCAAATTTCCCAATACCCTTACTCAGTGCCCCTATCGGATGCTTTGAATCTTTATTAAGAATAACAGATGAAGCATTTTTAAGCCCTTCTTTCTCAACTACCTCAGGGCTCTCTAAGTTATGTTCCTTAAGAGCGACCGTCTTAATTCCTCCTCCAACATTGGTAAATGTCCAATCAGCCACTCCATTAGATAGAGTCACGAATTGTTCTTTTGTAGGTTCGATGACAGGGTCATTCTGAACCTCTTTTTTTTCCTTTACTTCACCAGCACCGTCTGGATTCACTACCTGAGAACTTTGCTGATTTTTTTCAGCCAACTTCCTCTGTTTTTCGATACTTTTCTTTTGCCCATCAAACCACAAAAAGAGCCCCAATGAGCAAGCGATTATAACTATCCAGCCTGTTCTATCCATGTTTCAGTAAATCTTGCTTGTTATTGTCTTCTTTTCTTAAAATTTGTTCGGACCTGAGAGGAACAGGATCATGCCCGTGCCCGCCCCAAGGACCGCACCTCAATATTCTCTTTATTCCTAATATAGATCCGCGCAAAGCGCCATAACTTTGAACGGCCTGCAAAAAATATTCTGAGCATGTTGGATCGAATCGGCACCCTGAATTCGGACCTCCTACCAAATGAATTAATGGGGAAATTAGAATCTGGTAGAACCTGATCAACAATTTTATTATATACTTCATAGAAGTTGATCCTCAGCAACAATGCCAGCTCTATGCATCAGTTTTTTCCAGTCAGATTCTAAATCTTGAAAAGTTGCACGAGGCGCCATGTATCTGGGAATCATTACAAGGTAACCGGAAAAGTCCAAAGAATCACCCCAACAATTAATAATCCCCCGTAACTGGCGCCGGACACGATTCCTAGTAACTGCATTTCCTATCTTTCGGGTCAAAATGATACCAAATTTCATCTTTGGAATGATTTCTTGATCAGTAAGAATCCCCAGAACCATATACTTACCAGAAAATGTCCTTCCTTCATTTCGAACACGCAAAAACTCGCTGCGTGATTTCATGCGCATTGGACGCTTTAACCGCATAATCAGTTATATTGATAAGTGATTGTCCTACCTTACCACGCCCTAATCAAGCCCAGACAAACAATTTAGGTCTGGCGATGGCGCTTATAATGAATCTCTGCTCCCTTAGGAATAAGCCTCTTGCGTCCTTTTTGACGCCGCCTTTTTATAATACCCCGACCACTTTTTGTCTTCATCCTAGCACGAAATCCGTGCTGACGCTTTCGGCTACGTTTAGAGGGCTGATAAGTACGTTTCATGGTCGTTTTATTTTTTCTATGATCTCACAAAATAAGTTAAGATCATTGGAGGGGCGCACATGATACTTCTTATCTGATGACAGTCAAGCAAGGGCATAAAACCTTATTATAAAAATTTAGGATCTGAAAACCTATTATTTAAGGGTTCTTAACTATATTTATTGTTATAATCTTCTGAAAGAGCATTTCCCTCCTCCATCTTTAAATAAAGGGAAAAGATCGTTGAGATAAACATCAAGGTCTGCATTAAATAGTCAAAATCATGGGCAGCATTAAATTTTTACTCTCCTTTTGCGTTCTATTTATTCCCATTGCTGGTATCGGCCAAGATAAGGTTGAAGACCCTGGAGCCAGAACATGGTCCCATTCAGATGGTAGAAGAATCAAAGCAGGAATCGTTGATGTCGTAGATAACAATGTAATTCTAAAGGCCCCGAACGGAAAGAGCGGTCCTGTGGAATTGGTAAAACTGAGTAAAGAAGACCAGGAATATATTGCCAAGTGGATTCAAAACAATGCAGCTCCTAAAGATTTCGGCAAGCCCGACACAATAATTGAAATCACGACTCTGAAAGGGGAAATGAAATATAATAAGCCAATTATTACGGTCTATCCTGGGAAAAAAATTAAGCTGATACTTCGGAACCAGGATGACATGCATCACAATTTAGCGATCACAAAACCTGGCAAGGGAAAAGATATGAAAGTAGCTCAGGAAGCATGGAAGTTAGGAGTCGACGGTTTTGCTAAGCACTGGATTCCTAAGCATCCAGACCTTCTCTTTGCGAGCAAAATGGCGGACCCTCATTCTTCTTCAACACTCTATTTCACTGCCCCGAAAAGAACAGGGAAGTATCCATATGTTTGCACTTTGCCTGGCCATGCTCAGGTGATGAGGGGAACAATGATCGTTTCTAAAGAAGTGAACCCCCTCAGCGAACTGACCTTCACTCTGTTTAAGGGTTCATGGAAAAAAATACCAGATTGGAATAAAATAGAACCGTCCGGGACTGATCATGTTCCTAGTGGAAAGTTTGATCTTTCTTGTACCAAGGAAAAGGACTCTTTTGGGATAGTATTTAGAGGGAACATTGAAGCACCGAAATCAGGAGACTATGTATTCACTGTGAGCTCTGATGATGGTTCAAGACTGCTCATTGATAGAAAAATCGTCATTGATCATGACGGAATCCACGGAGACTCTCCCAAATCCGGAAAAATAAAACTGGATAAAGGGTCACACCATATAGAAGTACAATACTTTGAAGGAAGTGGCGGAGAATCACTCTACGTTGGCTGGAAAACACCAGGCTCCAAAAAGGAAACTCCCCTCTCAGTGAACAGAAGGCCTTCAGGGGGGAATTCACCTAGCGGACAATTGCTCGTTGCTGAGGAAGAAGCTCGCATTTATAGAAACTTCATTCAGGGAGCAGGATCAAGAGCTATCGGAGTCGGTTATCCTGGAGGACTCAATTTAGCTTATGATGCAAATAATATGCGCATTGCCATGCTCTGGCTCGGAGACTTTATTGATGCCAAAAGGCATTGGAACGGAAGAGGCCAAGGATATCAGCCACCGGCTGGCGAATCCGTCATCAATGGGCCTCCAGGCGTTCCTTTTGCAGCTATTAACAACGCAAATGAATCGTGGCCGGACTCTTTCATTAGAAAAGACAATGCACAACTTCCACCGATTCAAGGAGGTTACATATTTAAAGGCTACAAGTTAACAGGAGAAGAAAGGATTCCGACCTTCAGATACACTTTCGGTACTCTATCCGTTGAAGATATGCCTTCACCTGAAGGGTCATATGATTCCTCTGATGTCGCCTTCAAACGCAGCATCAGAATTAAAGGGAAACCTGTAAAGAACCTCTATTTCAGGGCAGCGGTAGGGCAATCAATAGAACTTACAGATAATAACACTTACCTCATTGATGATAGCACTGCTCTGACTTTTAAATCAGATGGGAAACCTGTAATAAGAGAAATCGGAGGAAAAAAAGAACTGCTTATCCCCATTCAATTTAGTAATGACTCGGCACTAATCGAGCAAACTATCAATTGGCAATAAAAAAATCATACCGTCCTTATGAAAAACATAATCTGCTCATTATTAATTACCGTCTCAGTAAGCTCGTTAGCACTTTCGCAAAATCCCCAAGAAGAATCCGATCATTATCCAATCGTTGAAATTCCAATCCCGGATGACATTGTTCTGGAAGTTGGAGGGATCGAGATCTTACCTGAAAAACGCATAGCCGTAAGTTCTCGCCGCGGTGACATTTATGTCGTTGAGGGAGCATACACGGATGATCCAGGAGATGACAAATGGATTCCTTGGGCAATCGGTTTACATGAGGTCTTGGGATTGGCCTGGAAAGATGGCTGGTTATACGCCACACAAAGACCTGAAGTGACAAGAATGAAAGACGAGGATGGCGATTTCAGAGCGGATATTTTCGAAAGCGTTTCCTCTGCTTGGGGAGTGAACGGAGATTATCATGAATATGCTTTTGGCTCTAGGCATGACCCGGACGGAAATATATGGGTCGTTCTATGCCTAACAGGATCAGGCGGCGCAAGCTCTGATTTCAGAGGGTGGTGCGTCCGAGTGACTCCTGACGGAAAAATGATTCCTACAACGAGTGGGATACGTTCTCCGGGAGGAATTGGTCAGAATCATCTTGGAGATATGTTCTATTGTGACAACCAAGGCCTGTGGAATGGCACAAGTTCAATTAAACCGTTACCTATCGGAGGATTTGTTGGGAACCCTACTGGCAACAAATATTATGAATTAACAGATGCAATTGGAAAAAGGCCAGAGGATCCAAAGAGTGGGAGCAGGATATCAACAGAAAGAGCAAAGATTCCAGAACTTGTTCCACCGGCAGCAATGTTTCCTCATGGCAAACTAAGCAACTCTCCGACCGGCATTGCATGTGATACGACGGGAAAATTTGGCCCCTTCACGAACCAGTTGTTTGTTGGGGAACAGACAATGTCAACAGTGTTGAGAGTAGCACTCGAAAAAGTGAATGGAGTCTATCAGGGAGCCGCGTTTCCATTCCGTGGCAGGTTCAAGTCGGGCAATGTGGCTGTGCGGATCGGCGCTGACGGCAGCATGTTTGTAGGAGGAACTGACCGTGGCTGGGGAGCAAGAGGAGGAAAGCGTTTTGCTCTTGAGAGGTGTCATTTTAATGGCGAGAACCCATTCGAGGTCCTACAAATGAAAGCCAAACCGGATGGATTTGAAGTTATTTTCACTGAACCCATCGAAGAAAAATCAGGCTCAGACATAGCAAGTTACAAGATGGATTCATATACTTACATATATCAAAGTGGATATGGAAGTCCCGTCGTAGATAAGAGCAACCCCACAATAAAATCAGCTTCAGTTTCGCAGGATAAAAAGAGCGTTCACTTGAAAATAGAAGGACTAGTTAAAGGAAATGTGCATGAACTGAACCTTTCCGGCATCAAAAACGTGACAGGGAAAGCACTTTTGCATCAGGTAGGATATTATACTCTCAACGAAATTCCTGAAAATTAAGAAGGCTAAAAGATCCTCCCAGTAAGCTTAGATGCTCATCACGTGATACGCATACGGAGTCTGGCAACTCTCGCATTTTCGTTAAATACTAGTTATTTTTTGCTCTACCAATGAAGGTTACAATGGTATGTTACCTCAATGCGTATTTTCATTTCCCTTGCCTTAATATTTTTCATTAGTTCATATACTCAGTCCGCCGAACTATGGAAAAGTGAAAAACCCATAGCCAACTTTCATCTCAAAGCAAAGTACCAGTCAAACGAGAGCGGAGTCATTTCCATTAGTGCCGCACCAGACGCCACGATCTCTTTTACTGTCGAACAAGGAGCTCAGGGCACTATCGAAATTGGAGCAACCCAAAAAGAGGGTGAACGCGGAAAAATAAAGGGATGGATAGATGGGAAACCTTTAGCTGAAATCAAAGAATATGGGAAAACAGAACAGACCAAAAGCAGCACAAATAAAGGAAAGAGCTTATTTATCTCTAGCCCTAAACAATCAAAGGATCCTTTCGATATGGGCAAAGACTTCACTGCCTATGTTAAATTCAAAGCCACCGGCGATGGCACATTGTTCTCTAAAGCAGTGCCTGGGGAGAAGTGGTTAAAGGACGGAAAGGCCCTTTATATAAGAGAGGGTCGACTCATTTATGACATTGGGTGGAAAGGAATGATTGCCGGCGCCAATAAAGTCGATGGTGGAAAATGGCATGAAGCCGCACTAGTCACACGTTCTGGCAAAGCCAGCCTTTATCTTGATGGGAAAAGGATTTCTGAAAATAAATCATTCTCCGCAAATGATCCCGCCAAAGCTTTGTTTCAAATCGGCACTTGCACAACTGACTTTGGTGGCGATCTAGAAGGAACAATCAGTAACTTGAGATACTGGAAAAGAGGATTAAATGAAAAAGAATCCTTACTCGCAGTTTCCAACAGAGTCGCCGAAACAAACACGCCGGATTTTAATTGGCTTCCTCCAAATTCGACTGAGCCCAAGAAAAAAATTCAAGAAGGGAAACCTTTGCTAATTAATGGATTTGTCGCTTGGCATGCTTCTATTGTTACAAATAACGATCAGATCAAGATATCAAAAGTTAGTGTCTCAGAGCTAGGAGACGCGGACCATTCACAAATTGTAAATGCCTGGGACCATAACAGTCTGGACAGGGGTGCGAGGATATATAACGGATTATGCATCACGTGTCATGGTACCGATAAGGTTGAGGGAACACTGCCAACCGCTCTCCGGTTCCATAAAGGAGAATTCAAAAACGGGAAGGATCCCCTGTCCATGTACTCAACGATCACCAAAGGCTTTAATCAAATGGTCGCCCAGCCATGGATGACACCTCAACAGAAATGGGATGTTATTCATTACATTCGCGAAACCTTCATCAGAAAAAAGAATCCTTCACAGTTCGTTAATGTGGACGAAGCATACGTGAATTCATTACCACGCGGATTGGATTTAGGACCTAAAAGTCCAAAACTTTTTGGTTCGGGAGAACCAAAGTGGAAAAAAATGAATTACGGCCCTGTGCAGTACTGGACCATACAAGTTGGATCAGGTAACATTGCTTATAAAGGCATAGCAGTTCGCCTAGACGAGGGGCCAGGCGGAATTGCTCAAGGAAATAAATGGATCCTTTACGATCATGACACAATGCGTGTCGCATCTGCTTGGGAAGGTGATAAATACATCGATTGGAGAGGCATTGCATTTGATCAATCTCACGGCAGTCACGCATCACTAGTTGGAGAAAAGATTTTCGAAAATCCTGTTGGGCCTGGTGTCGGCAAGCCATCTGACGGAACCTTCAAGGATCCTCGGTTCCTTGGCCGAGACGGAAAACCTTACGGCCCGCTCCCCAAGAACTGGACTCATTACAAAGGAACCTATCTTCACGGAGGACGCGCCATCATTAAATACACTATCGGCAGCACAGAAGTGCACGAGCTTCCGGGTTATGAAATCCTAGGAGAAAAAACCATTTTTACACGGACCTTAGAAATAGGGAAATCTACAGACCCTATACGCTTACGCATTGCACCAAAGGGCAAAGCCGTTGCAACAATAGGGTCCGAAGGCACTAATATAAAAACCGACACCGATGGTTTAAACGTTCTTGAGATTCCTGCAGCTTCGACCCCGGCCCGAATCAAAATTCTAATTGCAGGAGTTGATCAAAAATCTTTAGATGAACATCTTGCTAATAGCGGTCCACCGATCGCCTTATCACCACTTACTGAGGGAAGCTCAAAGCGATGGCCGACAATAGTCACGACAGAGGGGAAGAATGGAGGATCCTCAGCATCTTTTGAAGTCGACGAAATCACTCTGCCACTTAATAACCCATGGAACTCATGGATGAGAGTCGGAGGCTTTGATTTCTTTGCGGATGGAAAACGCGCAGCTGTCGCTACTTGGCTAGGTGATGTATATATCGTTGACGGTATCGATAAGAAATTCGGAAAACACAAATGGCAAAGGATCGCCACGGGATTATTTCAGCCCTTAGGCGTAAGAATCGTAGGTGGTAAAATATTCGTAACGTGCCGAGACCAAATAGCAAAACTCCATGACCTAAACGGAGACAACGAAATAGATTTCGTCGAAAGCTTTAATAATGATCATCAGGTCACTGAACACTTTCACGAATTTGCAATGGGTCTTCAGACAGACAAAGAAGGGAACTTTTATTACGCAAAATCTGCGAGGCATGCAAAAACAGCCCTAGTACCACATCATGGTACATTAATTAAAGTGAGCTCTGATGGAGGCAATTCCAAAATCATAGCTAACGGTTTCCGTGCAGCTAATGGAGTCTGCCTAAATCCTGATGGAACATTTATCGTTACTGACCAGGAAGGGCACTGGAATCCAAAGAACAGAATTAATTACGTCAAAGAAGGTGGATTCTACGGCAATATGTTCGGCTATCATGATGTAACGGATAACAGTGACAGCGCAATGGAACAGCCGCTTTGCTGGATAACCAATAATTTTGACCGAAGCCCAGGAGAGCTGATGTGGGTACCAGAAAATGCTGAGTGGGGAGCCTTAAATGGAAAATTACTTAATCTAAGTTACGGGACAGGAAAAATTTTCTTAGTTCCTCACGAAAAGATAGGAGACCAGGCGCAGGGCGGAATGGTTTCTTTAGGATTAGATTTCCCAACTGGCATCATGCGGGGAAGGTTCCATCCTGAGAATGGGCAACTTTATGCTACCGGAATGTTTGCTTGGGCAGGCAGTAAGAGGGGCGACGGTGGTTTCTATAGAATTCGCTATACTGGAAATACACCCAAACTACCAATTCAGCTAGAAGCCAAAAAGGATGGTATCGAAATTGAATTCACAACAGAACTTCATGCCATTCAATCTCAGAAAACTGAATCCTATCAGGTAGAAGTTTGGGATCTTAAGAGAACTCGAAATTATGGATCAAAACATTACAACCAGCGCAAGCTGGCCGTAAAAAAAGCAGTTCTATCTGCAGACAAGAAACACATACGTTTGCTTATTCCTGAACTAAAACCAACTTGGGGAATGGCAATCCGTTACAATTTGTCTAGCGCTGACGGAGAAAAATTCACAGGCGAAATACATAACTCAATTCACAAAATGCCTAAAAGCTAAACCGTGAATAAGATTCCACCAAATTGACAGAGGCAGCGCCCTAAGTCCCGGTCCTTGGATATTTCTGAACAGCCTTCCTTAATTTCACTCGAGCATCATTCAATGATCCTTCTTTTAGATCTTGAATAGCATTCTGCACCTCATCATCAGCATCCTTAGCGGCCTGTTGGCGCCTGATAACTTCTCTTTCAGCAGCAGCTGAAGCTTCTAATAAAACACTTTTAGATAATTTAACTTTAGTCGTTCCTTCTGGCCGGACAATAAATGAACCGTCCTGAGATTGAGGCAAGGGTGGAGCCGGGCGATCACCTAAAGAGACAGGGACTGCCTCACTAATCTTGTTGCTGACACATGAAACCGATAACAACGTCAAAGCACAGGAAACAAATAATTGGTATAATTTCATACTGGTCTTAAAGGGCTAATGAATTGGTAGTACGATAAGGCCTTTGACACAAATAATTTATACGTTTAGCCCAAGAAATTTTCATTTGAGAGACTCATTTCAAAAATTTTAATCTTTCTCAATATTCTTTATCAATTGATGTGCCCAGACCTTCTCAACCAATCCTCAAGCAAACCCGGCCATTTCTTTGATCCTTTATCACGGCCCAAACCGACTCCATGCCCTCCTTCCCGAAAGAGATGAAATTCACACCCCACACCTGCTCTTCTTAAAGAAGACACAAACCGCAAAGAATTCTCTGCAGGGACTGGTCTGTCTTGGTCAGTATGGAAAATAAATGTTGGAGGGACTTTCGCAGTCACTTGATTCTCTAAGGACATCTTTTCCAGCAATTCTTTGCCAGCATTTTTCCCCAATAAATTCATTTTGGAACCTTCATGCGTCACGCCTTTGGCCATCGAAATTACTGGATATGCAAGAATCATAAAGTCAGGCCTTTCTAATGCATTGGAAAACTGAGTTCCTGCAGTAGCGGCTAGATGACCGCCCGCTGAAAAGCCCATGACTCCTATCTTTTTAGGATCAATCTGATATGATGCAGCATTAGTCCTGATTCGGCTCATTGCCTTTCGGACATCGTTGCCGGGCAAAGGGTGTCGGTGAGGAGATACGCGGTACTTAAGAACGAAAGCGCTGACACCTCTTTGAGCGAACCATTTTCCCACATCATTGCCCTCGTAAGACATCACGCACATACCATATCCACCTCCTGGACAAATAATAACGGCTGAAGTTTTTGTATCTTTTGTTTCTGTTTTGGCCCGGTGAAGCGTAAGAGTAACGCCCTCCGCACCTGAGCCTCCCTCCCCTTCAGGCCAAAGCTTGAAAGTTTCTGAATAACTATTAAGTAGCAATGCCAGAGCCACCCCAAGAGCACATAGTGTCGTTTTCATAAATAATATCCTCACACTTATAATGAAAAGAGTCGAGCACATCTATCATGTCTGAACAAAAAATATAACAAACTTCTCAAGCCTATATTAAATCAATGCTCAATACTTCATTTAAGAATACCACTGACTAAAGAAATTAATTCATTGGGTTGATAGGGCTTAGGCAATACCCCACTAAAGCCAAAACTTTTAGGGTCCGCCATGGCCGGATCATCTGAATAACCACTAGATACAATTGCCTTCACCTCAGAATCGATATTCAAAATTTCTTTAATGGCTCTAGCTCCTCCCATCCCCTTCGGAACGGAAAGATCCATGATAACAAGATCATAAGGATTGCCCGATCGATATCTCTCAATATATCTAGCAACAGTGTCAACTCCGTCCTCAGTCTCTGTAACCTCATACCCTTCCCTCTCCAAGTTTGCAACGAGCAACTGCCTTATTAGGGAATCATCTTCTAATATCAAAATACTAGGTGAAGATTTTCCCTTATCTGTTAACGGGACCTTTTCAAATATTGTTTCCTGATCCGTTGAGGCTGGAAAAGCAACGACTGCTCTAATCCCGGAAGGCAAGTTCGGCTCTAGAGCAATTCCTCCATTATGAGCCCTTGCGATAGATTCACAAACGGTCAACCCTATACCGGTTGCATTGGCTTGAGTCCTAGATGTGAAATAAGGCTCAAAGACTTTTTCAAGCGAATCATCATCAATTCCTTGGCCATCATCAATGACTTGAAGCACCACGTAATCTGAACTTTCATCCAGTTCCAGGGACGATGGTAAATTTCCCTTTGAAAGAACATCGGCGCCAACATTCATTAAACTTATAACAATCTTTCCTCCTCCCGGCATAGCCTGTTCAGCATTACGTAATAAATTTTCTACTACTCTGCGGAATTGGCCCGGGTCCGCATCCACTTTCCAAATATCTTCAGGATCTTCAACCACATACTGAATCTGATCATCACGATCATGCTCCTCTAGAATTTCAGAAATAACTTTTCCAAAATCAATTGTCTGCCGAATTGGAGAACCTCCCTTCGCAAAAGTTAACAGTTGTTGCACTCGGTTCTGCGCCCGGAGCGTTGCGCTTAAGGCATTCTCTATTTCTTCATCTCCCTCTATCCCTTTCGGCAATTTAACATTAGCAAGAGATAAATTGCCCAGTATAACAGTTAAAATGTTGTTAAAATCATGAGCAAAACCACGCGCTAACAAGCTAAGGCTCTCTAACTTTTCTAATCTCAAAGCACTTTCATTTTCTTCAATCCTCTCCGTAATATCACGCATGAGGAGCAACAATCCTCCACCGAAGGGGTAAGCGTTAAGCTCAAACCAAAAAGAACTGTCTTGATGATAGAACTCGAAAGAAACTCTTTCTCCACGCGTCATGGATTTCGAAGCATCATGAATATTATCTTCTCGCACATCTTCTGAAAACATCCGCCAAAATTTATTACCAATGATGCCCTCATCCGAAGCATCAAAAATCTCAACGGCTCGCTGATTAACAAATGTAATTTCCCAATTCTTATCAACTGCGAAAAGAGGATCTGCTATTCCTTCAACTATATTCCTAATAGGATCATCCGCCGCCTGTTCTGGACTAAGTCCTTTTGAATCCTCATCCAACGCCTTGCGGAAAACAACGACCAATCCAACTAAACTCCCTTGAGGATCTTTGAGAGGAGCCGCATTATCTTCAATCAGAATTCGGTCCCCACTCTTCCTAGTCAGATAAGAAGTCCGCTTCGATTTATTCTTGGACCGATAACCCGGAGAAAGGGCCGGCACCTTATTTCCTCTAGAATCCTTAATAGATAATACATCTTGCAATACCATGTGCTTTGCATCATCAAATTTCCATTCCGTTAAAGATTCAGCTACAGGATTCATATAAGTAATATTACCAACAATGTCAGTCGCAATTAAAGCATCAGCCATACTGCTTAATGTGCTGAAAAATTGTTTCTCGCGATCCATCAGAGCCTCTCTGGACCGGTTCCTCGACACTGCGATCGCGACTGAGGATTTAAGTTCATTCTCATCAACGGGCTTTAATAAATAAGCCTCAGGATCAATTTCACCCGCTCTCTTGATTGTATTTTCATCAGCTGAAGCCGTAAGGAAAATGATCGGTTTCCCATAATCATAACGAATCTTTTTAGCTAATGTGACTGCATCAACCAACTCTTCGATTTGAATATCCATGATCACCAAATCCGGATCAGCTCTTCGCACAATCTCTATAGCATCGCGCTCATTTCCCGCAATCTCAGGTTCAGCATAACCTAACCGGACAAGCGACTTCTGGACATCCTTACCAGCCCTACTTTCATCATCAATGATAAGAATGCGGAAAGGATTCATCAATTACCCTGCATTAACTTATCTGCCTTCTGGAAAACAAAATCCAACATGAAATTCAGTCATAGGGCCGCAGTTCATTTTTAATTCGCCCCCGATCCTGCTCGCTAATGATCTTACAATTTTCAATCCATTGCCCGCGTCTCTATCTAAATCATAATTAGCAGGTAAAGGAACGCCATCATGACTGAATAACAATTCACCACTGCTCCCATCATTATTAATAATTATTGAAAATTTTATAGTGACCTCTTCACGGTTTTGACAAGCATGTATAAAAATATTCCTAAGCATTTCATTACATATAAGAGCTAACGGCATCGCCAATGAATAAGGCATAAGAATCTCCTTCCTCTCTATCCTGGGTGACCCTCCTAATGAATCCACCCCATGCTGCACACCATAGTTTAAATGAACGCACGGATCAGAATAATCTGGAGCAAGCTCTATCAACTCCTTCACTATAGCACTTGAATACATCCCAAAATCAACACTCGAAAAATGCTCTTCCCCAGTAGTATGAGTTAGCAATAATGCCAATGCATCGATCCTTGAAACCGTTACGCTTAAAGTTTCCATATCATGGTCGTTGCTCCAAAGCCGTAAGATATCTGAAACTATACTTAGCAGCACATCCATTCTTCGATTCATCTCTGATAAACTTTCCTTATTATCTCTAACAAGTTTATCACTTACATTTAAACCATTCACCTCTGATAGAGCTAACAAGAGGCCCCCGTCATTCATTAACTTAGGCCTAAACTCAATTTGTAGAGGCTCTTGAGAATCTGTATTTATAGAAAAAACTTCTGCAGATCCCTTAACCCAAACCAAAGAACGCCAGCGCTCAAGTAGTTCGTTAACTCCTAATTGATTATTCGTTATCAAAGCATGAGACAACCAGTCTTCTACCATTTCAAATGATCCCAAATCTGTACCTACTATTTGGCTGGCGGCGGCATTTGTATAAGTTACCCTGCCGTCACGACCCAAAAGCACAATGCCTAATGGCAATAAGTCAGGAATCGAACGGGCCTTAACTGATGAAGATTTCAACTCCGTAATCTCTTTTTGAGCATGCTTCAGTTCAACGCCCGAAGCAACAAGATCAGCCTCAAAACGTGCGGACTCAGACTTTGCCATACTTAACTCATCCTCGGCAGTCACATCATATGCTAATCCGAACACAGTCTTCTCAGGATTATTCTTATCCGGATCTACGCAGAAGCGCATACTGCGCTCCTTTCCATTGCAATCCTTAACCTTAAAGACTTCAAAAAATGACAACCGAGAAGCGACTGACGAACGAATTAACTCCGATAAATTTTGAGCGTCAGAACTTTCCATCCCTTCATAAAACATTAAATCAATGTCTTCGCCTTTCGCGCACCCACGGAAAGAAATCCACGCATCATTAACGCACTTTACAGATCCCCCATCATCACATCCCCATGCCGGGACCGGACACGCTTCCAATAAATCAAATTCTGAAATATTACTTTCTGAATGGTTAATGAAAAGTCCAGCATCCGTCCCCACCCTAATGATCCCAATAACGCTTCCATCGGAAGATCTTCGAGGCGAATTGGACCAGATCACAGAACGTTGAGAACCTTCACTGTCAATGATCTGGTCAACTGTCGTGTCCGGAAACGTAAATTGGCCATCATTCATCAACTTTTGCGAAAACATCAAATATTGATTCCGCGATGCATCATGTTCCGATCTTTGCAAAAATATCTCCCAATAATATTTTCCTTCATCAACCAAGGGATCCCAATGAGCTAGCTGCTTAGCGGCTCGGTTACTACGAACTACCTTGCCTTTGAGATCCAAAAAAAGGACTGGAATCAAAGGACTCGTCATCACTGACTCTGCCACATCAGCTTCAAACCGACGCTCTATTTCAAGTGTCTTTTCTCTATTAATTGATTGGGCCGAAATTACCAATCCACCCAATGCCGCATCCTCTAAATACCAAGGATTCACAAACCAACGGATCCATTCCTTCTCACCACTTGACCACTGAACCAATTCTTCTCCTACCTGCTCAGTTCCATATTTGAAGCAATCATTACAGAGTGACCTCCATTCATTAGATACTTTAGGAATAAATTCAAACTGACCTACACCAGAAGAATCTAAAACAGCACTACCTATTGAATCATTCCATGAATCATTCGAAAACAAATAATTCATGTTCCTATCGAACATGGCCATTGCCAAAGGGCAGGCATCGACCATTGACCGCAAATTAGTTCCTGTAAATGATCCTAAAACTTTTTGGGAGTCGGCTTCTCCTGTCCCTCTTCTAACAATGATAGGTGTCTCCTCTTCATATCTATCTGAACCATCCTCGGACTTTTGGGAAATGGCCTGTTCCTTTATCACATTTCGTGCATTCCAATTTCCGGTCACTTTCTGTGACCTTTCCGTAATGGCAGTCTGGGCATCTTCCAAACTAAGTAAAAAATCTTTCTCATCTACAGGAACAGCCAGCACCTGATCAATGCCCTCTATCATTTTTGATCTATTCTTGTGGTTCAGAGCAATGAGGTACGGTTTTTGATTTTCCCCGGATCCATTACTAATATCTTCAATGAAAGGCTGAAGCTCAGGATCATCGCCGTGAAGACTTAAAACTATCAATGATTGTGATGAAAATGACTCTCTAGCTTCCTGTATCGAATCACATGGCATTGTTTCATATCCTTTCATGCTAAGCATCTCGCATATGGCCTGACTACTAACAACATCACCATCAATCACCAATGCTGCGCGACCCCGATTCATTTCAATCGAGAAATCCTCTGAACCTGTATTTAGATTGGCTTTATTTTTCAAAAATTTCGCTAAGGAGGCTACTTTTACCCTTAAATATTCAGTTCTTGGGTAAAATAAGGAATGAGAAGGAAAACTGATGTCATCAATCAATAGATAATAACCAAAATGGAATATCGAACAAGGCTAATGGCACCTGATTAATAACGAAACCATTGAAAAAAATGAATGAATCCCTAAAATCAAAAGTAATAATATATTCACTGTTATATTAATCTTTTCGAAGCAATGCATTACCCAAAGAGTTTACAAATAATCTTTTTTAGTTTTTTCCTTTTATCCTATTCGAACGGTAAAGACAAACACACTTGGACTGATTTCCGGGGCCCTTCGGGGGACGGCATCGTTGCAGACTGCCCACGCAACTTACCTACTAAATGGTCAGAGCAAAAAAATGTTGTCTGGAAGACAGAGATAAAAGGACGAGCATGGTCCTCTCCCGTTATATGGAAAGAACAAGTCTGGGTCACAAATTCGACGCCAGATGGAAAATCAATGGGTGCCTTTTGTGTTAACTCAAAGACCGGCGATATTATATATAAATTCGAACTCTTCGAGAACGATAATGTAGAGCCTTTAGGTAACAGCGTAAATAGTTACGGATCCCCCTCTCCAACGGTCGAAGAGGGAAGAGTCTACATTCATTTCGGCAGTTATGGAACAGTTGCGATTAATACTGAAACCGGAAAAATTATATGGAAAAGAACGGACCTTCCTTGTCGGCATTTTCGGGGGCCCGGTTCGTCTCCTGTCCTGTTCGAGGACCTTCTAATACTCACGATGGACGGCGTCGATTTTCAGTATCTTGTCGCCCTCAATAAAAAAACCGGAGAAACAATTTGGAAAACAGATCGCTCAACTAAGTGGGATGACGTAGAACCTAATGGCAAAATACGAGGAGACGGTGATTTAAGAAAAGCATACTCAACACCAACATTTACAAACGTTGGAGGAAAAACAATAATGATTAGCCCGGGCGCAAAGTCTTGCTTCGCCTATGATCCAAAGGATGGAAAAGAAATCTGGAATGTCACTTATTCTGGATACTCGAACGCTTCGCGGTGTGTCATTTATAAAGACAACGTAATTATCAACACCGGATACGGAAAGCCTCACTTAATTTCAATAAAGCTAGACCCGAAGGCTCATGGCAATATTACTAAAAGTCATGTCAATTGGGATATCTTTAAACGGGTTCCTAAACGTTCCTCTCCAATCATTTACAAGGATAACCTTTACATGACAACTGATGAGGGAATTCTAACTTGTCTGGATCTTCAAAACGGCAAATCGGTATGGAGTGATCGGATGCCGGGGCACTTCTCTTCATCGCCGATACTTGCTGACGGAAATATCTATTTCTTCAGTGAAATGGGACACTGCTATGTAGTCAAGCCCGGTGAGAAATACCAGCTAGTTGCCCGCAATGAGCTGGATTCAGGATTCATGGCATCTCCAGCAGTTTCAGGAAAATCTATTTACGCAAGGACCAAAACTCACCTCTATCGAATAGAGAAACTCTAAATTCCTTTTTTTATTTCCATCACCTTAAAGTTCTGCCCCATCACAGATGGGTGAAATAGCATCTTAAACTGCCTTAAAAGCTTAGCAGTTTCAGCGTCCGGATCTCCTGCCTTTTCGATTTCAAGGAGCCACGGTTCTGCGGCCTTGACTAAAAAATGATATTGGTCAGTAACGCTGTTAACTTCGAATCCACAATCCTTTGCCGCACTTGAAGCATGATCAAAATTGACATGCGAAGTAAGGTCAATTCTTCCCGGAGATGAGAGTGGGTCATCAACTATGCCGTGCTTTGAATAGGCACGCAATGTACCGTTCTTTCTTCCTGGATCAAAAATTGCATCCTCCTCCAATCCATAATCAATGAAACAGCCATATAATATTTCAGCAGCAGGAAAAATATCTTCGAAAAAATTATTGAACCGTAAATTAACTTCAGCTGTGAAGCCTTCGGCAAGAGTGGTCGGATAATCCTTAACAATTTCCATTAACTCTGATGATGCTATTTCCCTTTCAGTTCCAACTAATTTTTTCGCTTCACCGCACTCATCTACACCCACGCTAATTTCAACCCATTCATTACCATTCCAACGGACTCTCTTCACTGGAATGGCATCAAGAACCTCATTTGCAATTAAAATGCAATTCTTGGCAGACAACTCACTAAAATTTGAAATCACCTCAAACTTATCCAATCCCTCACTAATAAATATTGAATGGAGTTCAGTCCGTTTTGCGGCAAAAGGTTCAACCACAATGTAACGCAACCTATTAAAAACAGAATCACTAAGCAATTCAGATAAGGTTACCATCATATCTTTAGCCATCTCTCCTTCTTCAGCTCCGAGCTCAACGATGACAACCTCATCAGAATTACAAGCCATTGTCTCAATGACAGGAGCAAAATGATAAGCCAAAATCATTCCAAAACATTTCCCCACACTGACCGAAGTAATAAAATCCCCATCAGATCCCACTCTTTTCCGCGCACTAGTGTAATACCCATAATTAGGATGATAGAGCGCCAATTCCATAAATTCATCGAATGGCAGAGCTGAATCCGACTCATGAATTTTTTCATGAATTAAACTCATTATGCTATTCTCTTCGGCTGACTGGCCATTATCGGTGGCTTGCTCTGACATTTCCTTAGATTATATTACATTACTGTGCACCGGAC
>PVBE011329912.1_pt1 | contig 21642 bp, 19 predicted proteins | sample 1631181 | NCBI WGS metagenome assembly PVBE01 (sample SAMN08397723, study PRJNA350692) | Marine metagenome, whole genome shotgun sequencing project. | isolation source: water | place: Pacific Ocean | collected 2012-04 | reverse complement strand
GGATCGCAGCCAGGTTTCGTGGATGTGCCGCGCCTACGCCGCGATGGGGCTGCCGCCGCTGGTTCGCACCGTCTCCCCCTCGCCCTACGAGGCGACGATGGCGCTGGACGACGGCGCAGCCGGAGTCGTTGCGCCCTACATCGAACAGGCCGAACAGGTGCGGCAACTGCGCGGCGCAACCAAGCTGCGCCCGCTCAAGGGCCAGCGCCTGAACGACTCGCTCGTTGGCAAACCGCTTCCCGGCAACCTCGCCGACTATGCGCCCGGCTTCAACGAAAACAACCTGCTCATTATCAACATCGAAAGCGTGCCGGCCGTCGAAAACCTCGATCGCATCCTCGACGTGCCGGACATCGACTCGGTGCTCATCGGGCCGCATGACTTGTCGTGCAGCCTCGGCTTGCCGGAGCAATACGACGACCCGGCGTTCCTCGAGACGGCGGAGACGATTTTCACCAAGGCGCGGGCAAGGGGCATCGGCGCCGGTATTCATGCCTGGGGCGACACCGCCAGCCAGGCGCGGTTTGTCAACATGGGCGCCAACCTGCTCATCCACAAGGCGGACATCATCTTTTTCAAAAACGGTATCCGTGACGAGTTGGCGGACATCCGCGGGAAACTTGGCTTGCAGCCAAGCGACACCGCGACCGGTGAAGTAAACATTTGATCACCCGATGAACCGAAACCGGCTGTTGGCCAACTTAACCATTTTGATCACCGCACTTGGCCTAGCGCAGAAGGCCAAGTAGCCTAACTCACCCGCGTGCCGACCTGACCGCCGAGGATGACCTTGCGGAAATTGTGTTTCTTGAAGAGGTCAAAGACGATGATCGGCATGCTGTTGTCCATGCACAGCGAGAACGCGGTCGAGTCCATGATCTTGAGCCGTTTTTGCAGCGCATCAATGTAGCTGATCCTGGCAAAGCGCTTGGCCTTCGGGTTTTTCATCGGGTCGCTGTCGTAGATGCCATCGACCTTTGTGGCCTTCAGAATCACCTCCGCGCCGATCTCGTTGGCGCGCAGGGCAGCCGCCGTGTCGGTGGAGCAGTAGGGGTTGCCGGTGCCACCGCCGAAGATCACCACGCGGCCCTTCTCCAGATGACGCACGGCTCGGCGGCGGATGAACGGCTCGGCCACCTGCGACATGCTGATGGCCGACTGGACGCGGGTCGCCACGCCCTGTTTCTCGAGGGCGTCCTGCAGTGCCATCGAGTTGATCACCGTGGCGAGCATGCCCATGTAATCGCCGGTGGCCCGCTCGATGCCCTTCTCGCTACCCTGCAAGCCGCGAAAAATATTGCCGCCGCCGACCACGACGCCGATCTGCACGCCCAGCTGTGCCACCTCGCGAACCTGGCCGGCGATGTCGTGAACCGATTCCACGCATATGCCGCCGGTTTTGCCGCCGAGCACCTCGCCGCTGATCTTGAGCAGCACGCGCCGGAATCTCGGTTTTTGCCGGGTGGATTTTGCAGCCTTCTTCTTTTTTGCAGGCATGATTTTCTTGACTGTCCAGCCGCCAAGCTCGGCGCACCCAGACTGGGTGTGGTATGTAACAGGCCACCCATCCGGCGTCAATGCGGCGCTGCCTTTTTGGCCCGGTTCCCGACTCTGCTCGACTCCCGGAGGCTGCGCCGGTTTAATGCGCCGGTGCCGTTGGACAAACTCACCATCATCGGGACCGGGCTGCTTGGCGGGTCGATTGGCCTGGCGGCGCGGGCGCGCAGCCTAGCCAAGCGCGTCTCCGCGCTGGTGCGCCGCCCTGAGAGCGTGGCCGAGTGCCAAGCATTTGGTGTTGCCGACGAGGTGACACTCGACCTCGCCGAGGCAGTCGCCGGTACCGACTTGATTGTGCTGTGCACACCCATTTCCGGCATGGCTGCCTTGGCCAAACGCACGCTGCCTCACCTCAAGCCGGGTGCGGTGGTGACCGACGTCGGCAGCACAAAGCAGCAACTCGTCGCCGAGTTGACGCCACTTTGCGCCGGGGCCGCGGCGCACTTCGTCGGCAGCCACCCGATGGCCGGCAGCGAACAAACCGGCCCGGCCGCCGCCAGGGCGGACCTGTTCGACGGCACCGTCTGCGTGGTCACGCCGACCGGCGACACCCACGCCGGCGCGCTGGCCACGGTGAACGATTTCTGGGCCGGCCTCGGCTCGCAGCCGGTTGCCATGCCGGCTGACACGCATGATCGGCTCGTCGCCCGTTGCAGCCACCTGCCGCACCTGTTGGCCTCGGCCCTGTCCCGGCGCGTGCTCGACCCCGCGCACGGAGAGCAGCAGGCGCAGCTTTGCGCGACCGGCTTTCGCGACATGACGCGCCTGGCCGCCGGGTCGCCGGTGATGTGGCGTGACATCGTCGGCTCGAACCGCGACGACATTCTCGCCGCGATCGACGAATTCACCGACGAACTTGGCCAACTGCGCGAGCTGATCACCGACGACTCGCCGGAGGCGATCGAGGCCTGGCTGCAGCAGGCCAAGACCACGCGGGACGACTGGAACCATTCCGCCGACCCTGGCTGACGATGCCCCTGCCCGACCTCATCGAGATCGTCCCGCTGGGCGCCGCGCCCGAGGTGGAGATCACCGTGCCCGGCTCGAAGAGCATCACCAACCGCGCGCTCATCCTCGCCGCATTGGCCAAGGGCAACGTGACGCTTGAGGGCGCGTTGTGGAGTGAGGACACGCAGGTGATGGTCGAGGCGCTGCGGCGCCTTGGCTACGCGATCGACGTCCGGCCTGATGCCGGCGAACCGGGCAACCGCACGATCAGCGTCACCGGGCTTGGCCAGGCGATCCCACACGGTGGCACGGAGGAGCTGCCGCTCGAGCTTTTTGTGGGCAACGCCGGCACGGCGGCCCGTTTTCTCACGGCGTTCCTCTGCCTTGGCCAAGGTGTTTACCGGCTCACCGGCGTGCCGCGCATGCACGAGCGACCGCAGGCCGCACTTCTGCGCGCGTTGCGCGAGCTCGGCTACCGCATCGACTCGGAGACCGATAAGTTGCCGGTGGCCATTCACGGCACCGGGCCAAGCGCCGGGAGCTGCCGTGTGGAGATCGGGGAGAGCTCGCAGTTCGCCTCAGCGCTGCTGCTCGGCGCCGGGCTTGGCCAATGGCAGGTCGGCATCGACGGCGAGGCCGGCGCGGCGTCGCCGTACGTGACGATGACCACCGGGCTGATCGAGGCGTTCCCGAGTGACGGCGGACGCCTGGCCATCGAGCCGGACGCCTCGGGCGGCAGTTATTTTTGGGCCGCCGGCCACATATTGGCGGCGGACGGCAGCAGGCCGGTCACCGTGGCGCGCTGGCCAAGCTCGGGCTGGCAGATCGACGCCAAGTTCCCGGCCAAGCTGCCGCTACCCGGTGCGCTATCGCGGCGGGACGACCTAGGCGACAGCATCATGACGGCGATCGCCATCGCGCCCCTAGCCGTGCGGCCGGTGCGCTTCACCGAGCTGGGCCGGTTGCGCGTGCAGGAATGCGAGCGCGTCGAGGCGCTGCGTACTGGCTTGGCCCGGTGCGGCGCGGCGGTTGTCGAGAGCGGCGACACGCTGGAAATCCAGCCGGGCACACTGCACGGCGCGACGATCGAGACACACGACGACCACCGCGTGGCAATGTGTTTTGCCACTCTGGGATTGAAAGTGCCGGGCATCCGCATCAAGAATCCCGCCTGCGTTCGCAAGACGTTCCCCACGTTTTTCCAAAAGCTCGCTGCGCCGGCTCCCCAGGGGCTGGGGATAAAGCTGCTGGACGGACAAAGCAGCCCGCTGGAGCCGGGTCAGCTGGCGGCGGACTAGAAAGCAACCAGTTTCATTCATGGAAAAACCAATCGTGATCGCGCTGGACGGAACCAGCGCCAGCGGCAAAAGCACCAACGCCAAGCTCATCGCCAAGGCGTTGGACTACGCCTATGTCGACACCGGCGCCATGTACCGCAGCCTCGCGTGGCACTGCCTCAAGAAGGGCGTAAAGCTCGAAAACGTAAAGGCGATCGCCTCGCTGTGCCGCCGCTGGAAGACCGAACTGCGAAACGACGACGGGGACATTCGCCTGTACGTCAACGGCTACTTCCCGGAGAAGGAAATCCGCACCGCCGAGACAAGCGCCGCCGTGCCATCCGTCGCCGCCGTGCCGGCGGTTCGCAAGTGGATGAAGGCCAAACAACGCGAATGCGTGCAGTTTGGCAACCTCGTGATGGAGGGCCGTGACATCGGCTCGAACATTTTCCCCGAGACGGACTTCAAGTTTTACCTAGAAGCCGCGCTGGACGTGCGGACCAAGCGCCGGGCCGCCGATGGCGTGGACGAAAATCTCGCCGAGCGCGACAAGCGCGACAGCCAGCGCGCCGCCGCGCCGTTGATGATCCCGCTCGGTGCGCGCGTCATCAACAACTCGAAAATGACAGCGGAGGAGACCAGCACATTGATCATCAACGAGGTGCGCGAACGACTGGAGGAGGCCGGATGACACCGCTCTACTGGCTGGCCTGGAGCGCGTCTCGGATGCTGTTCCGTAACCTGTTCCGATGCCGGGTGTACCATCCCGAGCGCGTGCCGCCCGCCGGCCCGGTGATTCTCGCCGCCAACCACGAGAGCTACTTCGACCCGCCATTCGTCGGCAGCAGCCTGCCGCGACCCATCAACTACCTCGCCCGTGAAGACCTGTTTTCAAACCGATTTTCCGGGCCGTTCCTGCGTAGACTAAATTCCGTGCCGGTGGATAGAGGAGGCGGCGGTGCCAGGGGACTGAAAAACATCCTCGAGCGACTACTGAAGGGCAACGCCATCATCATTTTCCCCGAGGGCACGCGGACGAGTGATGGCGAGATGAGATCCGCACAAGCCGGCATCGGCCTTGCCATTATCAGGTCGCGGGCACCGGTCGTGCCGGTGCGCGTCTGGACCTACAACGCCTACGGCCGACACCACGCCGTGCCAAGGCTAGCAACGACCGCGGTGAAGTTCGGCCATCCGATCCATTTCGATTCAGAGCGCGAAAGAGCCCGGATTTGCCCACGCCCGCAATTGCGCAACCTCTATCAACAGGTCACCGAAGAAACCATGGCGGCCATCGCAAGCCTGCGGCCGGTCATGGATGAAGTCTGACGCGCCTGGCCAAGCGGATCACTTGATGCCGGCCAGGCGAGCCTTCCAGATGTCGAACAGCTTGACCGTGGCAAACACATCCCGCAGGCAGTACTCGGCGATCTCCTCGTAACGCTCCTCCTCCATCAACTGGTTCACATCCATGCCAGTGACGCCGTGCGACTTGGGTGACTCGATGCCCAACACCCTGCAGTAGAAATCAAGGTTGAACCGCCGCGCCGCGCCGTCCCGTCCGCTGACGTTGTAAAAGGTCAACTGCTCGGCTAGGTCACAGTGCGGCTCGGTGGCAAACCGGTAGCCCAGCCAGTTCTTCCTCGTGATCGGCACGTCGAGTTGCGCCGAGCGAAGATAAAGGAATGGGATGTCAAACTGCCGACCGTTGAACGTCACCACCTTGTCGTAGTGCCTGGCCACTGCCCAAAACTGGTTCAGCAACTCGACCTCGTCCATCACCGGCGCGAAATCCACCCCGGCAGCCGCCCGGGTGTTTGACTCAAAATCGTCGGCGATGAAGATCACCTGGCCGCGAAGTGTCTCGGCGTTGATCATCGCGACGCAGACCACCTGCGCGGTGAACGGCCACAGGTTCATCATCCGGGTGAGTTCCTCCCGCTTGGCCTCCTGCTCCACCTCGGTTGGCAGACGACTGGCAGGACGCATCAGATATTCCTGGGAGGATTCGTCGAACGACTCGAGCGGAACAGCGGATGTCTCGATATCAAAAACCAGAGTGGCCATGGGTGAAATATGCCGAAAACCAGCCTGAAAAAGAAGGATGGAGGTCCCGCACGGAGCAGGACCTCCAAACCGCATTAAACCCCTGAGGGTTATTTCCTACCTTTGCGCTTCGCCTTCTTCTTGGCTTTACGCTTAGGCGCTGCCTTCTTCTTGGCTTTACGCTTCACAGCTTTCCGCTTGGGTGCTGCCTTCCTTTTTGCCTTCTTCTTAGCTTTCCTTTTTGCGGCCATTTGTTCGTTGTCACCTCCTTGGTTTTGTATTTCTTCCACAACAAAATGTGGACCCAATACTGTTTAAGAAGCGCTCTTCAAGAAGAGTCAACTTCTTGGGACAGTTACTTTACGGTCGGTTTTTTTTTTGGCAACAGAAAAAAACAAAAAAAATGAACTTTTTTTTGAAGGGATTTTGACTTGAAAAACCGTTTTCCAGCACCCGTTTGTTTTCTATCGTCTTGGCCAGTCGAGATGGCGGTGAAGGAAATCGTACGTCCCTCTTCCGTTGATGGTGTGCGGTCCATCAAACCACTCGATCTCGCAACGCCCCTGCAACTTCAGTTTTCCCTGGTACAGGTAACGCACTTTTGCAAATTCCCAGCCAACCGTTTCATCGGATGCGACTCCGTCGTAATGGCCGCGCTCGACCATGAACGGCCGTGGCGCGATGAGCCCGGCCATCTCCGCGTAGTTGAAGGTGCTGCCCAGGTCCCACTCAAAAATCTCGTACTCGCCGGTGTTCACGTAGCTGTGCGGGTTGCGCGTCGAGGCGTTCTTGTCCACCCACTCGTTGAAGTCCGCCGAGCAGATCGAGAGGCAGTAGTCGGTCACCACCGGCGGCACGCGCATCGCGGTTTTGCCGCCGTAGCTCAGGCCGTAGAATGCAATTCTTTTTTTATCAACATAAGGCAGTGTTTTGAGCCAGTCCACGATCTGCTGATGTTGCGGTATTATCACTGAAAACAGTGACTTTTTGAGCGGATTCGCCTTGCGCTGGAGGGTGCGAAAGCGGTCGGTAAAAATGTACAGGTTTTGCGGCGAGAAGGTGATGAAACCCCGCTCGGCCAGTTTGGCCGCGAAGTCGTGGTAGGCATGATGATCTCCCTCAATAATGTTCTGCGGACGTCCCTCCAGGCCGTGCTGACAGACGACCACCGGGCGTTGCTCGTTCGCCTTCAAGTCACGCGGCAAAATCAATATCCCGTACGCAATGACATCTGGAAAAACATCGAGCACGACCTCGTGCCCCACCCACTTTTCCGACTCGTGACTTTTTCGGCTCCGCGCGTTGAACGGCAGCACCTCGTTGTCGAACCGGCCGATCACGTCCTCATAAAATTGCCGGCGATACTTCTCATTGCTTGCCTCGAACTTGGCGAGCGACGAGGTGTCCGGCCTGTAGAATTGTTTGCGGACATACGGGCTCTCACGCAGCAGCCACTGCGTGTGCCGGTCGAGTTCATGCACCTGTTCGTCGTGGCGATTTGCCGCGCTGAAGCCGTTTCGCCGCTCGGGGATGTTCGCGGCTCCCGCCTGGCCAAGCACGGCTCCCGGCTTGAGTGAGTCCAGAAATTGGCCAAGCGCTTGGCCACTGAGCGGCTCATCGCCGGCAATCAGCCTGATGCGTGCGGCTGGCTTCAAGCCCTCAGTCAGTTTCCGTGCGCGGGCCATTTCGGCACGCACCGAGTCAAGTACCGGTGTCACCACCCGCGCCGGTGCGCCACGACCGCCGGGAAGGGTTGACTCCGGGCCTCGCGCGGCGTCAATGATCAACGCGCGCGGCGCGATCAGCGACGCCAACTCGGCGTCGCCGAACTGCTCGAGCAGGCCAAACACGTTGCGATCGATCGGTTCCTGCCAGATGTTTTGCCGCGAGTCGAAGTATCCACTCACGCAGGCGGCATCAATCCGCATATCCACCGCCGCAGAGTAAAGAGCAATCAAGCCTCCCTCTCCCCAGCCGATGATGCCAATCGGCGTGTCTCCCCAACGCCGGGTGAACCAGTCCACCACGGCCAGTGACTGCTGCACCTCGTAGCCGATCAGGTGTCGTCCCATTTCGAATGCGGATCGGTACAGATACTCGCGGTTGGTAAGCTTCGACATTTTTTCGGCACGGTTGACCAGCAGCGGCACGACCACCCGGCAGCCGCTCCCGGCCAGGCGTCGGGCATACTGCTGCCCGGGCGGCAGACCCTCCGCCAGGCCGGCGATTTGTTCGGGGAGTTGGTTGCAATCGGGCAAAGCGACCACGTTGGCGATGGCGTCGCGACCACGCGGCTCCAGCAGCAACCCGGTGGCGGCCACATCGCCAAACGCCGGCCAGCTGACGGCGCGGATGGTGATGCGATCCGTCTGCCCGACCAGTGCCGACCCCGCCGTGGTGCTCGCAAGCGTCAACCCGTCAAACGCGACTCGCTCGTCCCTCAGCCCGATGATGTGGGCCAAGCGCTGTCGGTTCGGTTCGACGGACTTGGTGTAAACCGCGTGGGAGCTGAAGTCGCGGCTCCAATGTTGCTCGCGCCGGGCGATGGAGGCTGAAAGTTCGCGCAATAAAAACCGGTCAACACCAGCGACGAGGTGCGAGGCGATGTCGCCCTCGATGGTCAATGGCTTGGTTTCAAGCGCCGGTTGCGCTTGAATGAGTTGAAGCGAAAGAAGTCCCGTAAAAATAAGGGCGGCAGTTTTTGGGTGAGATGTTTTCATTGGCTCTAGTGCTTGGCCAAGGTTAAGCCGAAGAGCCGAGCGCTCAAGTCAATAAAAACAGCATGATGATATTGACGTACAGGGCTGCCAGCAGATCGTCAATCGTGACGCCCCAGCCGCCGGGCAATGCCTGACTTGGTCCGATCGGCCACGGCTTGGCAATGTCGAACAGTCGAAACAGCAATACGATGACCACAGACCAGTACCAGATTGTTTCACCGAAGAAATAGGTCCACCCCGGCATTGAGCCGTTGGCGAAATACAGAGACGACACCCAGCCGGCGAAACAGAGCGGCACCGCCACGATCTCATCGATGACCACCGAGCCGGGGTCGCGCAGCCCAAGGATCGTCTCCGCGCGGCCACAAAACCAAACAGACGCCACACTGAGCACCAAAAGCGAACTGACGAATAACGCGAAGCTGCCCGGCAATAGCAGCAGGATGAACAGCGGCAAACCGAGCAACGTGCCGACCGTGCCCGGCGCCACCGGCGAGCGGCCGGTTCCCAGCCCCTGCGCAATGAGAAGAATAAACCGATCCACGGGTCAGCAGTCGTTGAGGTACACGTCGCGGTTTTTCCAGAGGTATAGGAACCCGGAGAGAGCTGTCAGCGCCACAGCCACCCACTTGGAGGCCTCCGCCACCCACCAGGCCCAGGCGTGGCCGGCGAGGGGATAGGCAAACAGTTGGCCAACGATCGGCCAGTCCGCGTGGCTGTTCGTGACCAGCAGCGCGATGATCGCCGTGATCTGCGAGATGGTCTTGTTTTTGCCCTGCCGTTCCGCTGCCAGAACGAGGTTCTTGCTGGCCGCCAACAGCCGCAGCCCGGTGATGGCCAGTTCACGTGCCACAATCAGGATGACCATCCACGCCGGCATCCAGTCCAACTCGATGAAGGCAATGAACGCCGAGCAAATCAGCACCTTGTCGGCCAGCGGATCCATCAGCTTGCCGAAGTCGGTGATCAGGTTGCGGCGGCGGGCAATGATACCATCGAAGAGGTCGGTCAGGCTGGCCGCAACGAATAAGACCAACGCCACAGTGAAGTTCCAGTGAGTTCCTTCATGACCGTGTCCGGGCAACTCCCATAGCAACGCCACCAGGAAAAACACGGTCAGGATCAGTCGACTGACGGTGAGTTTGTTTGGAAGGTTCATAGTGTATCGCTTGGCCAAGCGCAGCTAAACCGGCTCGGCGATCAAATCGTAATCAGTGTGACCGCTGATGCACACATCGGCAAATTGGCCAAGCGGCAGCTCGCCTTTGACCAGCACGCGCCCGTCGATATCCGGTGCATCGGCCTCGCCTCGGGCGATCAGGCACGGGCCAAGGTCGATCACGCCGTTACTTTCCTCAGAGCGGATGTGGCCGTGCTCCCACGAACCCATCTTCGCCTGCCGGAGTTCCTCAGCGTCGGCCTGCTTCTCGACGAGCACACGCCTGGCCTGGTCGACCTGTGCCGCCGCAATTTCGCGGCTGATTTCGAGTTGCGCCGACATCGCACGATCGCGGCGGCTCTCCTTTTGCTCGTTGCTCAATTGGCTGGCCATCGCGCCGGCCTTTGTACCGTCCTCCTTCGAGTAGGTGAACACGCCCAGTCGCTCGAATCGAACCTCGCGCATGAAATCAAGCAACGACTCGAAATATTCCTCCGTCTCGCCGGGAAAACCGACGATGAATGTCGTCCGCAATGCGATGCCGGGAATGCCCTCGCGGATGCGCCCAATCAGATCGCGAATGTATTGCCCGCTGGTTTCGCGCCTCATCCGCTCGAGCATCGCATCGTGAATGTGCTGCAACGGCATGTCGACGTACTTGGCCACCTTGTCGCACTCGGCGATCGCGGAAATGATCTCATCGGTCCAGTGCGCCGGGTGGGTGTAAAGGATGCGGATCCAGAATTCGCCGTCGATTCCGTTGAGTTCGCGGATCAGGCTCGCCAACGTCGAGGCATCCTCCGGCAACCGACTGGCTGCTTCGTTGAACCGGGTCGGCGACGAGATATTCGCCCGATGGCCGGGCCGCAGATCGAGCCCGTAATAGGTCGAGTCCTGCGAAATCAAATTCAACTCCTTCACACCGTCGGCGACAAGTTGCCGCGCCTCCCGCACGATGTCCGCTTGGCCGCGGCTGCGGTGCGAGCCGCGCATGCGCGGAATGATACAGAAACTGCACGGATGATTACAGCCTTCGGCAATTTTCACGTACGCGAAATGATCCGGCGTTAGGCGCAACCGAGGCGTCTCGAACGCCGGGATGTAATCCGGCCGCGAGTGAATGTCGATCAACGGGTCGCCCGGCGGCTTAGCGATGATTTCAGTTTCGTTGCCGTTTGGTTTTTCCTCCGCTTGGCCAAGCCACGAATCGCGATTGCCGACCGCCTGCCGGACGATGTCGCCGACCTGCTCGACCTGGTCGATGCCCATGAAGGCGTCCACCTCCGGCATCAGCTTGGGCAGCTCCTTGCGATAGCGTTGCGACAGGCAACCGGACACGATCAGCGCCTGGCCGCTGTTCGCGTGCTCCCGAAACTCCGCCGACTCGAGAATCGTGTCGACGCTCTCCTCCTGCGCAGCGTCGATGAACGAGCAGGTATTGATGATGAGTGCGTCGGCATCGGCATTTTCGTTGGTGATCTCGAAGCCCTCCTTCAGCAGCGAGCCCATCATCACCTCGGCATCGACGAGATTCTTGGCGCATCCCAGCGAGATCATCCCCACCTTCAGCGGCGTTTGTTGTTCGGTTTCACGACTCACCCGGCACCCAAGCTAAGGTCAACCTACACCCAACTCAACCCTGCTCGACAGTGGTCGCGAGGCAGTCGCGGAAAAACTCAAGCAGTTGCCCGTAGGCGGCGGCGGGATCGGTGCGGGCACGGATGTACTCCCGGATGTCGCCGTCGAGCCGGTTGCCGTCGGCGAACCATTTCACCTGTGCGGTGAACTCATCGACCGACTTGGCCAGGCGGCCGTTGCGGCCATCCTCGATGATTTCGTTGCAACCGGAGATGTCGAATGCCACGACCGGTACGCCGAGGCTATTGGCCTCGCGTGGCGTGTACGCATACGTCTCGCCCCACTGGCTGGTGCTGATGAACAAATCCGCGCCTGCGTACGCCGCCGGCATGGCCAGGCGATCGACATGGCCGTGCGCGTGGATGTTTTCGTGCCGCCGCGCCGCTTTCGAAACCAAGCCGCTCAACTCGCCCTCGCCGCAGATATGCCACGCAACCTTGACGCCGTGCGTTTCGTTCACACGCTCGATCACCTCCAGCAGTTGCGCGACGCCCTTTTGCCCGGTCAACCGGCCAGCCCAGAGAATATTGAATTTGGTCCCGTCCACCGCGAACGGCGGCTCGGCTTGCCCGGCCTGTTCCGCATAGCCGACAGCGTCGAACGGGTTCGGGATTTGCACCACCGGATGCTCCAAGAACTGCCGCCCGATCGCCGCGGTGTCGCCGCCCGAGATGGTGTGAAACCCTGCCACGCCCCCGGCCAGGCGCGTGTAAAGCGGCGAAGCGTAGAGCAGATTGTGCAGCCGACTGTGCAGCGTGCTCGCACCGATGTACCGATGAGGACAATGGCAACCGAACACCACCGGCGGCACGTTGCGGTAGCCGACGCGCACGCGAAACAAGAACGCCTCGGTGATCTCGTTGCGGCTGTAGACCAGATCGTATTGGCCAAGCGCCTCGCGCAACTCGGCGAACGTGGCGCACTGCACGTACTGCGCTTGGCCAAGCCGCTGCTCAATCACCTCGCGCGGTTCGCGAAAGATGGTGGCGCGGTCGAACCGCCGGAAAAAATAGAGCGAATGCAGCCGCCCGTAGCGGAGGTTGAACGCCTCGTCCATCGTCACGCAATCGGCCTGCAAACCGGGCAGCGAAGCGAGATGTGCCGCGGTCTGGATGCTGAAATGCTCCATCCCGCCCGCCGTCTCGAGCTGCACGGTGTTGAAAATCGCGATCCGCATTAACGCTTGGTTGCTCCCACACACCCCAGCGTCCACAGCCGGGCTGCCGGTGGCAACCGCATTTTTCCGAATTGCCCCGCGCGGCTGGTTCTCGTTTCATTGGGGCCGCGTGAAAATTGTCATCCTCGATGCCTACACCGCCAACCCCGGCGACCTCGACTGGGACGGATTCGCCGCGCTTGGCCAACTGCAAACACACGACCGCACTCCCGCCGATCTCGTGGCCGAGCGCGCCGCCGATGCCGAGATCGTGCTCACGAACAAAACCATCCTGAGCGCCGAGACGATCGGGCGCCTGGCCAAGCTGCGCTACATCGGCGTGCTGGCCACCGGCTATAACGTCGTCGACCTCGCCGCCGCCGGGACGCGCGGTATGCCGGTCACGAACATCCCGGCCTACTCGACGCCAGCCGTAGCGCAGATGGTTTTCGCGCACGTGCTGCACCTGACACAGCACGTCGCGTCGCATGCGGAAAACGTCCGCAACGGCGACTGGGCCAGCTGCCCGGATTTTTGTTTTTGGAACCAGCCGCTGACCGAGTTGAGCGGCCGGACGTTTGGGATCATCGGCTTGGGCCAAATCGGCCGCGAAGTAGCCGGCATCGCCCGCACGTTCGGCATGCGCGTGATCGCACACAATCACCGCCCGCCGCGTGAACTTCCCAACGGCATCGAGATGGTCGAACTGGATGAACTGTTCGCCGAGAGCGATGTGCTCAGTCTGCACTGCCCACTGACCGACGCAAACCATCACCTCATCAACGCCGGGCGGTTGGCACAGATGAAGCCCAGCGCGTTGCTCATCAACACCGCTCGCGGCCCGCTCGTCGATACGATCGCTCTGGCCAAAGCGCTGCACGACGGTGAGATCGCCGGTGCCGGTTTGGACGTGATGGAGACCGAACCGCCGCCTGCCGATCATCCCCTGTATTCTGTGCCGAACTGCCACATCACCCCGCACATCGGCTGGGCCACCCAAGCCGCCCGGCGCCGGTTGATCGATATCGCGGTGGATAACGTAAAGGCATTTCTCGACGGCCACCCCCGCAACGTCGTCAATGCCGACCAGTTGGCTTAACCTAGCTGCCCCTCGGCAATCCACAACAGGGTGCCGCTGGGGGTGCGGTCGTAGAACGGGAGCAGATCGGTTGCCGCGAGGTGGATGCAGCCGCGTGATGCCGGTTGGCCAAGCGTGGACTCATCGCCAACGCCATGGATGTATACGTACCGCGCATGCGTGTCGACGGTGCCGCCCTGATTGAAGCCCGGCTCCAAGCCTTCAAGCCAAAGGATGCGATGCGCGATCGCTGCGTCCGGCTGTTCGGCGACTGTGCCGACCACTTTGCGGCTCTCGAACACCGCACCGGCGGGCAGACCGCTCCCGATTTTTTCGGCGATGCGATGCAGGCCAAGCGGCGTTTTGTTCGTGTCCTCCGCCTGGCCGACACCGAACCGTGAGGTGGAAATAACCAGACGCTGTTCCTCGACAAACTCCCATCCGGCGACCTGCTGGTACTCGGCCATGCGCTGGTCAACCACACTAGCCCAAAGCAGCGTCGGCGTCGGCTCGATGCCGTTCCGCTCGCACGCCTCCCGAACCGGCTGAAGCGTGCTGGCACTCATTCCAGCGACTTGAGCAGCACTTTCGATTTGCGGCCGCTCTCCGCCGCCGCCGCCTGGCGCGCCTCGGGCAGGTCATCGAGCGTGCCCTCGGTGAAGCCTGCCTTGGACTGAAACCACTTGAACGTCTGCGTCGAGAGGACGAACAGCTTGGCCAAGCCGTCATCGCGGCCGAGTTTCTCGGCGTACTCGACGAGCTTGCAGCCGATGCCCTGGTTTTCGTGCGCGGCACTGACGCACACCGAGCCCAGCTCGGCGGCGTTGGCCTCGGCAAAAACCGTCAGCGAAAAACAGCCGACCGGGTTGCCATCGATCTCGAACAAATGATACTCGCCGACGTTGGCCTCGAGGTCGGCCAGGCTGCGATCCATCAGCTCCTCCGACTCAATGGCGCTTTTCGTCAGCGCGATGATGCTGCCAAGGTCGGACTTTTTCGCCGGGCGAATCTGCCGATACTCGTTGGCGTACACGAGCGTGCCGATGCCGGTGTTGGAGAACACCTCGGCGAGCAGGCCCTCGTGCACGCTACCGTTGATGAGGTGCACGCGCGGGATGCCGGCCTGGCACGCGGCGGTGGAGTTGCGCGCCTTGGCCAATTGCTCCGGCTCGAGACTGGCCGGCTCGTGCTCGAGGATCTGGTCGAGTTCGCCGTTGGGTATCTGCCGGATCACTTCGCCGTTGCGAATCAATCCGTCGCGGATGGTGACATAAATCAGCTTGGTCGCCCGCAGCCGCACGGCCACCTCGCGGGCGAGGTCGTCGGAGTTGACGCGGTAGGTGTTGCCCTCGCCGTCGAAGCCAAGCGGCGGGATCACCGGGATGCTGCCCTGTGCCAGGAGGCTCTCCAGGTGGCCAAGGTCGATCCGCTCGACTTTGCCGGCGAACTGATGGTCGGCGCCGTCGATGATGCCGCGCGGATGAGCCGTCACGGCGTTAGTCGACACACCACGCAGGCCGTTGGCGGCGAAGCCCTCGAGGATCTCGTGCGTGAGCCGGTTGGCCGCCGTAAGCGCCAGCTCCAGCGTGGGGGCGTCCACCGACTCGGTGCCGTCGAGGTCGGACGGCTCAATGCCGCGCTCCAGCGCCATCGCCGCGATCTGGCTGGCCGCGCCATGCACCAGCGCGACGCGGATGTTCAGCGAGCGCAGCACGGCAAAATCGAGCAGGAGGTTCGGAAAATTCTCGTCGCTGACAATCGCGCCATCGACACTGACCACAAAAATCCTGTCCCGAAACTTCGGAATGTACTGGAGAATTCCCCTGAGATCGGTCGGCTTCACGTTACTCCCTGCGCGCTTGGCCAAGCGGCCAGCGCCTGAGACAGATAAGAAAAGCGATTCCCCGCCGGTTCAACCTATTTCTGCTGCACCACCAGAGCCACCGCCTCGGCAGGCTTAGCCTCCGGCTTGAACGAGAGGACTTCTGAGAAGATCAGCGTCTGCACCAAGCCCAGCACCGCGATCGCCATCAGCAACACGCTCCAGGTCTTAAGCGTCTCCTTCTCGGTGAAGCCGCTCAGCCGCTGCACCACCCAAAAGCCACTATCATTCATCCACGACAATGTAATGGAGCCGAAACCAATCGCTAGGAAGATGTAGAACTTATGGTATGGCAAGGCAGCACCATCACCGATTATGGCACTCATCAACCCCACGCCAGTGATCATCGCCACTGTCGCCGAACCCTGTGCAATCCGTATAATCGCAGTCGCCCCCCAAGCCAGTAGGATATAGGAAATACCGTAGCTTTTTGCCAAGGTCTCTATTGTTTCGCCAATACCAGCCAGACGGATCATGCCGCCAAATGCACCGCCCGCGCCAGTGATCAGGATAATGACCCCAGCGGTTTGCAGCGGATCTTCAAGCGCCTTGGCCAAGGTGCTCATTAACCCACCTTCCATCGGACGGCTCTCTCGAATCATCTGCGCGGCCAGGGTGTAGATCGCCAGCAGCGCAGCGAGCAGCATCGCGATATTCGGCGAGCCAAAAAACTCGAGATACCGAAACCAAGCCGCGCCACTCACCGTGTCCTTGGCAACCAGATTCAAAATCGAGACTAACGAAATCAACACCACCGGCAGTGCGATCGGCAAAGCCGACAGGAACAGGTTAGGGAGCTCGGAATCTTTTTTATCCACAATCGTCCGGAGCTCACTCGTCGATGCCCCGGCCGCCTCCCGCATTGGAATATTGAACTTAGCGTCGAACCGCTTGGCCAAAAACAGCACCAGCCATGCTGGCAACAGACTCGCGGCCAAGCCGGCCATCATCGCAACACCCAAATCCAGCTGTAGACCATCGGCGATCATCAATGGCCCCGGCGTCGGCGGTACCATTGAGTGCGTGATCGCACCCGCACCCGCCATCGCGATCACGTAAAGCGTATAGCTTTTGCCCGTGCGCAAACTGAGTGCCCGCGCCAGCGGGATCAGCAGAAAAAAAACAGTGTCGAAAAAAACAGGAATCGACAGGAGAAACCCGCTCATCAATAGCACTAATCCGGCCCTCTTTTCCCCGAAAATTCCAAGCAACCAACGAACCACACGGTCCGCCGCTCCACTGCCAAGCATGCAGGTTCCAATGATCGCCGCCAGAGCTACAACAAAACCGATACCGGCGGCTGTATTACCAAATCCTAGCAACGACCAATTCACCGCCAACAACATGTCATTGCTGGTGTCATCGGGGGTCTCGACCAATGCCACCCGGTCCTTAAACAGGCCTATATTCTCTGTGGTCATACCCGGCAGATCTCCGGTCAACAAACCGGTCAACACCGCAGCGAGGATCAGCGCCAAAAACGGATGCAACTTCATTTTGATGATCGAGATGACAATGAAGGAAACACTGATCGCCAGGACGCCCAACGGCCAGTAGGAGACAGAGTCAGCGGCTTGAGCCAGGATTGAGTGGGTCATGATTTGAAAACGGCTGTAGTTCGGATGCGGGTAGTCCCGCAAAAAAACACCCCCCGGTCAAGCCTCCACCCGCTTGGCCAAGCGAGAAAAGATTGGTATTTGACGGCTATCGGTGATCAACTATCGTCTTCCGTTTATCGGGCCTATGAAACTAATCATCACAACTATCACAGCCGTTTTGTTGATGGGGTGTGGGGAGTCGCAAAAAAAGACTACTCTTAGCCCCACTGAAGTGAAACTGGTTGAACCCGTGGCTGAAACCGCAAAACCAGAACCGCCTGTAGCTACGGCCACACCGGCGGAAGCACAACCCTCTAAGCCGGTTGCCGAAGTGCCAGCGCAGCAACCATCTCTTACAGCAGAATCAAAACCCACAGAACAAGCTGCCAAAGATACAAAACAGGAATCGCTGACGGTAAAACCAGCCAACCCAGCAGCGGACAGTGCGCTACTTGATGCTGCAATGAATGGGAACATTGCATCCATCAAACAGCATCTTGATGCCGGTGCGAATGTAAGCGCGAAGGATGTAAATGACTGGACTCCTTTGTATAACGCGGGAAAAAAAGAAATCGCCGAACTACTCATCGCCAGAGGTGCAGATGTAAATGCGACTGATAAGCGTGGCTGGACTCCCCTGCATGCGGCTGTTATGGGAGGTAAGGAAACCGTCGGACTTCTTATCGCCAACGGCGCCAATGTGAATGCAAAAGTTGCGTCTGGTTCCTACAAGGGAATGACACCGCTGGATTTGGCCTCCAATACCAAAATCGCCGACCTGATCCGCAAACACGGCGGCGAAAGCGGGAATTAGAATTGAAAGCTGCTAGCGACTAAGCCTTCCTATAGCCATCGTACGTAGCCAACTCGCTCATCCCCTACGGCACCCAACCGGCACGACAATGACGGCCATCCGATGGGATGGTGTCAGCAGATTTTCCGCTTGGCCAAGCGCTGCCTATTCCCTGACCCAATCCGGTGTGCCAAACCAGTCGTGCATCTCCTTGGTGAACGGGGTGACAACTTCCCTGGGCTCGGGGATATGGCCACGGTCCTGGGTGGAAATCATCCAAGTGTCCAACGCGGCTCGCAGACGCTTGAGGGCGGCCTGGTGGGCGGGGGTTTGGTTAGCAGCCAGGTTGCGGATTTCGTGCAGATCGGTCTGGGTATCGTAAAGCATCTCGTACGGGAACGGTTCCATTAGATCGGCAGCGGGGCCGGTAAGTTTGCCTTGCGCATGCAGGCGGCGCATGAGCGGCTTGACCAGAAAACATTTCTCCTTATAACGATTGAGCGTGGGGAAGCCGGCGCCAGGAGTGTAGTTGCGAATGTAGTGATAGCGCTCATCGTGGACCGAGCGCAGACGCACCTCCGTCTCATCAATGCGATCCCGCGCGGCGAAGGCGTAGGTGCGTGCCGGATCGGCGTTGGCCCCAAGAAACACGCGGCTCTGCATGCCGAACGGCTTGGGAACGCCGGCCATCCATAGCGTGGTGGCGGAGAGATCCAGCAGGCTCAGCACCTGTTCGTCCACGCGACCGGCGCTGACCTGGCTTGGCCCGGGGAAGTTCTTAGGCCAGCGAATAATCATCGGCACGTGCAGGCCGCTGTCCCAGCACCAGTGGATGCCACGAGCATCGAGACGGCCGTTGTCGGCAAAGAAAATGACGATGGTGTTTTCACTGAGGCCGTCCTTTCGGAGCTGGTCGAGAATCCATCCAATGCGCACGTCGGTGCCGGTGACGGAGTTGAGGTAGCGCGCCCATTCCTCGCGCGTGATTTTGTGGTCGGGATAATACGGCGGCGGCGTGACGTTCTCCGGCGTGGCCACCTTGGGATGCCATTCCTCGCCAACCCATTTGACGCGCGGTTTCTCGGCGGATTTGCGGTCGTAAATATCGTACTCCGCCTCGGGCATGTTGATCTGCGCGAAGAAAGGCTGCTTCTTTTTCAGGTCGGACCAGTCCTTGCCGGCGTACACGGGGCCTTCCTTGGCGAAATTCAAATCCAGTTTGCCCGTGCCCACCTCGCGCTCACCGATGTGGGTGATGTTCGCCGTGTGATAGCCGGCGTCCAGCAGCAGATGCGTGATGGGCCGCACACCAGCCGGCAGCCGAAATCCATCCGAACGATGGCTGCGCATGTGATGCATGTCCGTGGTGGTGGCATACCATCCGGTCATCAACGCCGATCGGCTCGGTGCACACACCGGCGAGGTGGAATACACCCGCGTGTACCGCGTGCCCTCCCTGGCCAGGCGGTCGAGGTTCGGTGTGAGAACGTTCTTCTGTCCGTAGCAGGCGAGATCGAGTGAGAAATTCTCGCCGACGATCCAGAGGATGTTTGGCTTCTTGGCAGCATCGGCTTGGTTAAGGGCGACCAAGCCAAGTAAAGCCAAGCCAACCAAGCGAAATGATTTGGTTAAGTTGTCAGATTGGAGAATCTTTGGAATGGGTTTCATTGCACTGGCCAGTCACATCCTAACAGGAATCGTCACAACAATGAAATCCAAACGCCATTGGCCCAGTTGACTGCTTGGCGTTGGGTCAAGAGTGGCGTAAGTTCAGCGCATGCCTTCCTGCAACTTCAGGTTCTTTTGTCTGCTGCTTGGCTTGGTGGCAGATTTTGCTCAAGCGCTTGGCCAAAAGGCGAATTCACTGGATGACCTTCAGGTATTGGAGGGGGATCAGCGGCAGTTGCTCTGGAACCATCTCACCTCTCAATGCGATCTGTTGGATCAGAAGCGGGCGGAGCGCCTAGCCAAGGCACTCAAGTCGCCGGCCGCGCTGGAGCAGCACTTGGCCAAGCTGCGAGATGATTACCTTAATATTTTGGGCTCCTTCCCCGAGAAATCGCCTCTTGATGCCAAGGTCACCGGCAAACTGGACGGCGTTAGTTATCGCGTGGAGAAAGTGTTGTTCGAGAGCCTGCCGAATCATCACGTCACCGCCCTGCTCTATCTGCCGGCAAAAGGAGACGGGCCTTGGCCGGGGGTGTTGTTCGCCTGCGGTCATTCGGCCAACGGCAAGGCGTATCCGCTGTATCAAACCGCCTGTGCGTTGCTGGCACAAAACGGGTTTGTGGTACTAAGCTACGACCCGATCTCGCAGGGCGAACGGACACAACTGCCAAAGGCCGCGCGCTACGGCACCACCACCCACACGCTGCTGAACCACGGGGCGCGGCTCACCGGACGCAGCGTGGTTTGGTACTCGGCATGGGACGGCGTGCGATCGATCGACTACCTGCTTTCACGGCCGGAGGTGGATCGCTCCAAGCTGATCGGCATGACCGGTACCAGCGGCGGCGGCACCCAGACAACCTTCCTGATGGCCATCGACGACCGGATCGGACCAGCTGCGCCTTCCTGCTACACCATGCAGCGCACCGATAAATTCAATGGCAAAAGCGGGCCTGCGGACGGTTGCCAGCACCTGGCAGGCGAGGGGCTTCATGGTATCGACCACATCGATTACTCATTGATGCGATTTCCGCGGCCCACTGTCATCCTCGCCGCGACCCAGGATTTTTTTGAAATTGATTCCACCCGCAAGACGGTGCGTGACGCGAAGGCGGTCTTTGGCGCGCTAGGCCAAGCGGACAGGTTTGCGTTCTTCGAGGCAGACGCGGAGCATGGCATGCATGTCGGGCACCGGCAGGAAGCCACTCGCTGGATGCGCCAATGGCTGTACAACGATCCTCGCCCGCTCACCGAGCCGAAGGATATCCGACTGTTCACCGATGCCGAACTTCAGGTAACCCGAACAGGGCAGGTTCACAACGATTTCGCCGACGAAGCCAATGTCGCCGATATCAACCTGCGCCTGGCTAGGCAGTTGGAAACCAAGCGGCGACGTCTCTGGGCTGGCAACCCTGCCAAGGCTCTAGCCAGGGTGCGTCAATTGATTGGCCTGCCCGAAAACCTTCCGCAGCCCGCGGTGGAGCGTGGTGACCAAACCCAAACCAATTGGGCGCGTATCGACAAATTCACGCTTCAGCGTCCCGGCGACATGCCGGTGCCCGCCCTGCTCTTTCGGCCACCCGGTAACACCAGCCAAGCGCTCGATGTGGTCGTTTATGCCGACGGCCGCGGCATGCGGAGCGCCGCCCACGTCAACGGCCCGATCCGGAAATTGGTGAACGAGTCGACAGCGGTGTTTGCCATGGATCTGCGCGGCCTCGGCGAGACGCGTGACCAGGGTAGCAACGCCAAATACCACAGCCACTCGCACCGGGTCGGTAACGTAGCCACACACATTGGGCAACCGCTGCTTGGCCAACGCGTCCGCGATTTGTTGGCGGTCGTCGATTACCTCAATGAAGTCGGTAGCGAACGTGTTCGCAGTATTCGCGTGGTCGGTGTCGGTGCCGCCGGGCCGGTGGCACTGCACGCCGCGGTGTTGGATGCGCGCATCAGCCAGGTCGAGCTACGCAACCCGACAGTGAACAGCTGGGTGGACGATGTCGTGGCCCAGCCGCTCCGCCGCGAGATGGTCGACCACGTGGTGCCCGGCGCCCTCGCCTGGTACGATCTCCCAGACCTCGCCCGCCAACTCGGCGCCCGGCTTAGAACTCGATGAACT
>PVBE011214084.1_pt1 | contig 21644 bp, 19 predicted proteins | sample 1631181 | NCBI WGS metagenome assembly PVBE01 (sample SAMN08397723, study PRJNA350692) | Marine metagenome, whole genome shotgun sequencing project. | isolation source: water | place: Pacific Ocean | collected 2012-04 | reverse complement strand
CTGGACTGGGCCATGACCCAGAACAACCTGGGGAACGCGCTTGGGACGCTCGGCCAGCGCGAGAGCGGCACGGCGCGGCTGAAACAGGCGGTGGCGGCCTACCGGGCGGCGCTGGAGGAGCGGACCCACGAGCGGGTGCCGCTGGCCTGGGCCATGACCCAGAACAACCTGGGGAACGCGCTTGGGACGCTCGGCGAGCGCGAGAGCGGTAGGGCGCGGCTGGAAGAGGCGGTGGCGGCCTACCGGGCGGCGCTGGAGGAGTGGACCCGCGAGCGGGTGCCGCTGGACTGGGCCGGGACCCAGAACAACCTGGGGAATGCGCTTCAGACGCTCGGCCAGCGCGAGAGCGGCACGGCGCGGCTGAAAGAGGCGGTGGCGGCCTACGGGGCGGCGCTGGAGGTGTTCGTGGCGGGCGGTGCCGGGCATTACGTGGGGATCGCCACACGGAACCTCCGCGGCGTCGAGGCCTTGCTGGCCGAACGTCGGGGCCGGCAGTAGCGCACTCCTCCTCAGGCCCCGCAAGCCCTGCCAATACCCGGCCGGGTTCCGGCGGAACGAGAGGAGGTTACGCTGGCCAAAGGCTCGAACCTCTATCTTTCGGGTGAAATCAACAGCGGCTGGCGGGTCCGGATCGCGACCGGGGTGATGGCGGCGAGGCTGCCGGTGGAGCTGACGGGGCCAGTCGATGACCGCGAGAAGTCGGACGATTGCGGCGTGCGGGTTTCGGGCGCCGAGCGCGAGGCCTTTTGGAAAGACCGCATGAGGGTCGCGGTTCTTCGTTTTTGTCATCCTCGCGAAAGCGGGGACCCAGGTTTGGTTGGGGTGTTTGGCGGTTGGGAAGCGACAGTGGAATAACACCCCCCCCGGAGGTGTTTTTTGTTTCCCCTGCCCTAAGCCAGCCCCCGCTCAACCACGTTCTGCCAGGCCAGCTCCGCCAGTGGCCGCGCCACGGCGGCGGTTTGTGAGGCGTGGACGCTGGATGCCGTGCCGATCTTTTCGCGCACCAGGATGCCGTGAGCAATGGCCGCCAGCTTGAACATGTTGAAGATGGAGTAGACGTCGAAATTGGCGATGCCGTCCCGTCCCGTTCGCCGGCAGTAGGCCTCGATGTAAATCTCTTCATCTGGAATGCCGAGCTCCTCGATGTCGATGCCCAGCAGGCCGCGGTGCAGGTTCTGGGGGATGCGCCATTGCATGGTGTGGTAGGCGAAGTCGGCTAGCGGGTCGCCCAGCGTCGCCAGCTCCCAATCCAGGATGGCCAGCACCCGGGGCTCGGTGGGGTGGAAGATCATGTTGTCGAGACGATAGTCGCCGTGCACAACCGAGGTCTCGTCGAGCTCGGGCAGGCGTTCCTCGATCCAAGCGATCAGCTTGTCCATCTCGGGAATGCGCTCGTAGACCGCTTCCTGGTATTGCCGCCCCCAGCGGTGGGTCTGGCGGGCCACGTAGTTGCCCGGTTTGCCGAAGCCCTCGAGGCCGACGGCCTGGTAGTCGACCGAGTGCAGCTTGGCCATGGTGTCGTTCATGGCATCGTAGATCTCGAAGCGCTGCTGCTTCGACATGCCTGGCAATAGACTCTCCCAGAACACCCGGCCCTCGACGCATTCCATGACGTAGAAGGGCGTGCCGAGAACCTCCGTATCGGTGCACAGCGCATAGGTCTTGGGCACCGGCACATCAGTCGGGCCCAGCGCCGTGATGACCCGGTATTCGCGGTCGACGGCATGGGCCGAGGGTTGCAGCTTGCCCGGCGGCTTGCGCCGGATAACCCAGGCCTTGCCGTCGGCCTCGACCTTGTAGGAGGGGTTGGACTGGCCGCCCTTGAACTGCTTGACCTGGGCCTGGCCGGAGAAATTCCCGACGTTCTCCTCGAAGTAGCGCTGCACCGCGGCAACGTCGAGCTCGAGGCCCTGGCGCATGGGTTCGGTGCCGGTAAACTGCTCGGTACGGCTGATCGTCTCCACGGGGTCTCTCCCTAGTCCTTATTGCGCGCGATGGCTCGCCAGCCGATGTCGCGGCGGCAAAAGCCTTCCGGCCAGTCGATGACGTCGGCGGCCTCGTAGGCCTTGGCCTGGGCCTCGCGCACGCTGGCGCCCAGCGCCGTGACGCCCAGTACGCGACCGCCATTGGCCCTGATGCTGCCGTTCTCGCGCAACGTGCCGGCGTGGAAGATGGTGACGCCGTCGAGCTCGCCGGCGGCGTTGAGGTTTTCGATGACACTGCCCTTCTGATATTCGCCGGGATAGCCTCTGGCCGCCATCACCACGGTCAGCGCCGTCTCGGGCGACCAGTGCAATTGAACCTCGGCCAGCCGGCCCTCGGCCGCCGCCAGCAGAGCCGGCAGCAGATCACCCTCGAGCCTGGGCATCAGCACCTGGCACTCGGGATCGCCGAAGCGAACGTTGTATTCCAAAAGCTTGGGCTTGCCGCCGGCAATCATCAGGCCGGCGTAGAGCAGGCCGCGATAGGGTCGGCCTTCGGCAGCCATGGCCGCGACCGTGGGCTGGATGATGTCTTCGAGGATGCGGCGTTGCATTTCGGGCGTCACCACCGGGGCCGGCGAGTAGGCGCCCATACCGCCGGTGTTGGCGCCGGTATCGCCTTCACCCACCGCCTTGTGGTCCTGCGCCGAAGCCAGCGGCAGCACCGTCTGGCCGTCGACCAGGGCGAAGAAGCTGGCTTCCTCGCCCTCGAGGAATTCTTCGATGATGAGCTCGTTGCCGGCCGCGCCGAAGCGGCCGTCAAGGATCTCGGCCGCCGCCACCAGCGCCTCGTCGATGCTTTGGGCGATAATCACGCCCTTGCCGGCCGCCAGGCCGTCGGCCTTGACCACGATGGGGGCACCTTGCCTCCGGATGTAAGCGCTGGCGCTTTCCAGGTCGGCACAGCGCAGATAGGCGGCTGAGGGGATGCCATGGCGAGCGCAAAGGTCCTTGGTGAAGCCCTTGGAGCCCTCCAGTGCGGCGGCCGCGGCACTGGGCCCAAAAGCCGTGATGCCGGCTGCCTCGAGGCGCTCGACCAGACCACCGACCAGCGGCGCTTCAGGGCCGACCACAACGAACTCGATGCTCTCGGCGCGACATAGTCCGATCAAGCCGTCGAAGTCCATGGCATCGACATCGACGCAGCGGGCCTGATCGGCAATGCCGCCGTTGCCCGGCGCGCAAAATAGCCGTTCGACACCCGGCGATCGCGCCAAGATCCAGACCAGAGCGTGCTCGCGGCCGCCGGAGCCGACGACGAGAACGTTGATGGGCGCTGACATTGGTCCGTTTGGCCTCCCTGGCCCACTTTGTCTATTTGCCGCTGCGGGTTGTGTCCCACTTGCTGGTGCTGCGACCTTCCAGCCCAGCGTCACCTTTTGTATCATAGCGTCCCGGCGAGGCAAGAGTGCGACGGCAATGAGTGAAACACCCCCCAATGCTCCCCCCAACGTCCCCGAGTATTCGGTCGGCGAAATCTCGGCGGCGCTCAAGCGCTCGGTCGAGCGGGCCTTCGAGAGAGTGCGGGTGCGCGGCGAAATCTCGGGCTTCAAGCGTGCCGCTTCGGGCCACCTCTACATGAGCCTCAAGGACGATAGCGCCGTGCTCGATGCGGTCTGCTGGCGCGGCAGCGCCGGTCGCCTGGCGATCGCCCCGGAAGACGGCCTCGAGGTCATCGTCAGCGGCAAGCTGACCACCTATCCGGCGCGCTCGCGCTACCAGCTGGTCATCGACAGCATCGAGCTGGCGGGCGAGGGAGCACTATTGAAGCTCTTGGAGGAACGCCGCCGCAAGCTGGCCGCCGAGGGCCTTTTCGACGACGAGCGCAAGCGAACCCTGCCGTTTCTGCCGCGGGTGATCGGCGTCGTCTCGTCGCCCGGCGGGGCGGTCATCCGTGACATCCTGCATCGCCTGCGCGAACGCTTTCCCCGCCACGTGCTGCTCTGGCCGGTGCTGGTCCAAGGAGACGGCGCGGCCGAGCAGATTACCGCCGCCATCGCCGGCTTCGACGGTCTGACGGCCGGCGGCAACGTGCCCCGGCCCGACCTGCTTATCGTCGCCCGCGGCGGTGGCAGCGTCGAGGACCTGTGGGCCTTCAACGAGGAAATCGTGGTGCGCGCCGCGGCGGCCTGCTCGATCCCGCTGATCTCCGCCGTGGGCCACGAGACCGACACCACGCTTATCGACTTTGCCGCCGACCGGCGGGCACCGACGCCGACGGCGGCGGCCGAGATGGCGGTACCGGTGCGGGCCGACCTGGACTACACGCTGAAGGACCTGGACCGCCGCTTGTTCGGGGCGCTGAAACGTAACCTCGACGAGCGCGAGATGCGGCTCAAGGGCCTGGCCCGGGGCCTGCGAGGGCCGCGCGAGCTCATCGAATTGGCGGTACAGCGTCTCGACGAACAGGCCGAGCGTTTGGCCCGCGCCTGGCGCCAGGGTCTTGGCGATCGCGGCCACAAGTTGGCCCAGGCCGCGGCCGGGTTGCGGCCGGCGGTGCTGGGCCGGCGCTTGGCCGAGGAAGGGCGCGGCATCGAGGGCCTGGAACACCGCCTGGCCTTGGCCTGGCGGCGCGGGCTGGACCAGCGCCAGGGCCGCCTGGAAGCGGCTGAGCGCCTACTTGCCAGCCTCAGTCACCAGAGCGTGCTGGCGCGGGGCTTCGCCTTGGTCCACGGCGACGACGGCCTACTCACCTCGGCCGCCGCGCTGCGCGCGGGCCAGACGTTGGAGCTCGAGTTCCACGACGGCCGCCAAGCCGCCGTCGCCGGCGCCGGCGCCCGGCCGGCGAGACCGGCCCGGAAGAAAAAATCCAGTCCCGCCGACGGCCAGGGCGAGCTATTGTAGGGCTTGGAACAAGGGACTTTGGCCGTGCACAAACCCATGCAACAGGCGGAACTGAGATACGATTCCGGCGCCTACCAGGTGATCAAGCCGGGCCACTTCGTGGTCTGTGCGGTGACCGGCCGGCAAATAATGCTCGAGGACTTGCGCTATTGGGACGCCGAGCTGCAGGAGGCCTATGTCGATGCCGCGACGGCCACAGGGCGCTACGAGGAGCGGCGCGACCACGAGCGCGAAGCGGCAGGAGAGCCGGCCTGATACGTGCCCTGGCGCTCGCTCTTGGAGTGTTGCTGGCGGCGACCGCGGCGGCAGCTCAGGAACTGCGACTCGCAGGCGAGGCCGTCCAGGGCGGCCTGATACGCGGCCAGGTGCCACCGGGGACCGAGGTCAGGCTCGACGGCCGGGCGCTCAGGGTGGCCGCTGACGGCCTGTTCGTCTTTGGCTTCGGCCGCGATGCCAAGCCCGATCATCGCCTGACGCTACGCCTGCCGGACGGCAGCCACCAGGAGCGCTCCTTGACGGTGGCCAAACGCAGCTATCGCGTCCAGCGCATCGACGGCCTGGCACCGCGCATGGTGACACCCGACGCCGCTGCGCTGGTGCGCATACGCCGCGAAAACGGCTGGATCGCGGCCGCCCGGCAGCGCGATACGCCTGAGCCCCACTTCGCCGCCGGTTTCGCCTGGCCGCTACGCGGCCCCATTACCGGGGTATTCGGCAGCCAACGCATCCTCAACGGCGAGCCGCGCCGACCCCACTACGGCGTCGATATCGCCGGGCCGCGCGGCAAACCCGTGCTGAGCCCGGCGGCCGGTCTCGTCGCACTGGTTGAAGCCGACCTCTACTACACCGGCGGCACCATCATCATCGATCACGGCCACGGCCTGACGTCGGTGCTCTCTCACTTAAGCGCTGTCTTGGTGAAGTTGGGAGAGATTGTCGAACAGGGCCAACTCGTGGGTCGCGTCGGGGCCAGCGGCCGAGCTACCGGCCCCCACCTCGACTGGCGTGTCAATTGGTTCGCCGAACGCCTCGATCCAGCCCGATTGGTGCCGCCGATGCCAAAGCCCGAGGGCGGTTAGAGAATTTCAAGCCAGATCAAGAATCGTCCGGCCAGCGGCGGTGCAGCCAAAACCACTGTTCGGGGCGTTGGCGAATCCAGGCTTCGAGGCGGGCGTTGACGCGGGCCATGGTTTCCGCCACATCGTCTTCGCGCTGCCCGCTCCGCGCCAGTTCCAGCGGCGACTCGATGGTGATGCGGAAACGGGCACCGCCCAGACGTTCGACCCGGGCCGGCATCAACAGGCAGCCGTAACGCAGCGCCAGTTCGGCCGCTGCCGGGGCAGTCATGGCGGGACGGCCGAAGAAGTCGACAGCGATGCCGTCGTTCTGTTTCTGGTCAACCACCAGGGCCACCGAGCGGCCATGGCGAAGCGCTGCGACCAGGCCGCGGGCGCCGGTCGCACCCTTGGGCAGATGATCGCCACCGGCGCGCTGGCGCACCGCCTGGATCAGGGCGTCGGCACGAGGGTTGTTGGCCTGGCGATAGACGGTGACCAGCGCCAGCGGGCGCTGGACGGCCGATAGCGGCGTCAGCTCCCAGTTGCCCAAGTGGGCCGAAAAGAAAATGGCGCCGCTTTCACTTTGGCCGGCCAGGTCGATGTTCTCTGCGCCCACCACCTCGACGCGGCGAACGCCGTCGGGGTCGGCCTGATAGCAGCGGAATTTGGCAAGATGGGGGAACTCGGCGGCGACCCGGCCGAGGTTGTCCCACATGCCGCCGACGATGGCTTCGATGCGACCCTCCTCCAATTCGGGAAAGGCCTGTCGAAGATTGCCCCGGGCCCGATCGCTGAGCCCAAGTCGGGGTCCCAGGCGGCGGCCAATCCAGCCGCCCAAGGCCGAGGCGCGGTCGAGTGACAGGCGGCCAAAAAACCACAGCGCCAGGCTGAGCAGCAGCGCTTCCAGGCGGTGACGCGGACTCACGGCGCCGCCTCTGTGCGAAATGGCGCCAAGGCGCCCTCGAGCAAGGCCTCGATCGCCGTTTCCTCGGCGAAGACGATGCCCACCTCGACCACCTCGACCATGGCCCGGGCCTCGGGCGGCAGGCGCACCGCGTCCTTGGCCGTGGTCACCGGCCGGGCACCCTTGGCGGCGGCCTCCTCGACGATGCGCATGAGGGTGTCTGGATCGTAGGGCTGGTGGTCGGCAAAGGCATGGCGGCCGACGATTTGGCAGCCCAGTTCCTCCAGCGTGGCGAAGAACTTCTCTGGCCGGCCGATGCCGGCAAAGGCCACAACGGCGCTCTCGGCCAGCGGCAGGGCCGAGATGCTGGGCTCCAACCGAGCCCGCAACAGCGGCCGGTCCGGCGCCAGCGCAGCAATCTCGGCGTCCAGCCCGGAGAGCGTCCCAGCCCCCTCGATCAGCACCACTCCATCGGCCCTACCCAAGCCGACCGCGGGCGGCTCGCGCAAGGGCCCAGCCGGCATGACACGGCCGTTGCCGAAACCATAGGCGGCGTCGACGACGATCAATGAAAGATCCTTTTGCAAATACGGGTTCTGGTGGCCGTCGTCCATCACCAGCACTTCGGCGCCGGCCGCCACGGCAGCCCGGGCCCCGGCCGGCCGCTGCCGCGCCACCCAAGTCGGCGCCCGGGCGGCCAGCAACAGCGGCTCGTCGCCAACCAGGGCGGTGGCGTGTCGCGCCGGGTCAACCTGCACCGGACCCCGCAACCGGCCCCCGTAGCCGCGGCTGAGGAAGTGCGGCCTTAGGCCCCGGGCGGCCAGGCGGGCGGCGATACCCAGCGCCGTCGGCGTCTTGCCGGCACCGCCGCTGACGACGTTGCCGACACAGATTACAGGCACGTCCACGCTCTCGGGACTGGCCAGGGCCCGGCGCAGACGGCCCAGACCGTCGTAGAGGCCGCTCAACGGCGACAGCAAGGGCGGCATGGATGTGGCCCAGGGGCCCCGCCCCGCCCAGAATTCAGGCGCCCGCATGCCCATTCTCCCCCGTGTCTTCCGGACGACCCGGCAACCAGGGCGTCAGCGCAGCCACGACGCCGTCGAGAACGCTGACGTGGCCGTCGCCCCCCATGCCGGTGACACCGAGGCCGGCGGCGGCGCGCCGATCTCGCAACGCCGCATCGCCCAAAAGGAGGGCCACCTCGCGACCTAATTCTGCGGCGTTCCGCACCATGACGCTGGCCCCGGCAGCGGCCAAGTCAGAGGCTGCGACACGGAAATTCTCGACGTCGGAACCATGAATGACGGCGGCTCCCAGGCGGGCCGGCTCGAGCAGGTTCTGGCAGCCCCGCGGGGTCAACGAGCCGCCCACGAAGACGATCTCCGAGAGCCGATAAAAGAGGCCGAGCTCGCCCAGCGTGTCGGCCAGATAAAGTTCGGTCGCCGGTTCGATCTCCTGGCCGGCCGAGCGTTGCGCGACCTTCAGGCCCCCGGCTGCCAGGCTGGCGGCCAGTTCATCTCCGCGCTCGGGATGGCGCGGCGCGACAATGGTCAGCAGGCCCGGATGGTCGGCGACCACGTCACGGTGCACCCGGGCGGCGATGGCTTCCTCGCCGTCATGGGTGCTGGCGGCCAGCCACAGTGGCCGTCCGGCGCAAGCGCTACGCAGGCGCTCCAATTCACCGTCTTCGACAGGTAGCGGTTCGGCCGCCTGCTTGAGGCTGCCGCTGACCTCGACCGCCTTGGCACCCAGGGCGGCCAAGCGTTCGGCTTGCTCTTCGTCCTGAGCCAGACAGACCACGAAGCCGCCGAGCACCGGTCCGATGAGTCCGGGCAGACGCTGCCAGCGGCGCTGCGAACGGCGCGACATACGAGCGTTGATGAGCGCCGTGGCGATACCGCGGGAGCGGCATTCGCCGAGCAGATTGGGCCAGAGCTCGGATTCCACCCAAAGCGCCAAGTCGGGCCGCCAATGGTCGAGAAACCGTCCCACCCAATCCGGCCGGTCGGCCGGCACGAACTGGTGGATGGCGCGCGGCGGCAGGCGGTCGGCGGCCAGCCGGGCCGAGGTCACGGTGCCGCTGGTGACCAGGATCGTGAGCTCAGGATTCTCGTCAAGCAGGCGCCGCATCAGCGGCAGCGCCGAAGTCAATTCACCCACCGAGGCGGCATGGATCCAGATCAGTGGCCCAGCCGGCCGCGGCCGGGAGGCCCGTCCCTGGCGTTCACTGATGCGCTGCGGATCCTCCTTGCCGCGGCGGCGGCGCTCCGTGAGATAGAGCGCAATCAGCGGCCCCAGCGCGATCGTCAAACCACGATAGAGACCGGGGGTCATGCCGGATCCGCCGCCACCGGGGTGACACCGCAGCGCCGGTCGGCATCAATCGAGAGCGCGTTGAGGCTCTGTTCGATCTCTAGGCGCGCCGCCTCCTGAGCTTCGGCGTCGGCATCGCGGGGAACGCTGACGGGCTGGCCCCAGACGTAGACGCCGCGGCTGAAGGGTAGACCCACGATCATGCGGTCCCACGACCCCATGAGACGACGGCGGCTGATGCCGAAGGCCACCGGAATCACCGGCACGCCGGCCAAGCGCGCCAGCGAAACCACGCCGTCGCTGGCCCGCATGCGCGGCCCGTGCGGCCCGTCAGGGGTAATGCCGATGCAGGTTCCGCTTTGCAGCGCCTTGACCATGCTGCGTAGCGCCTGGCTGCCCTGGCGGCGGCTCGAGCCGCGCACCGAGGTAAAGCCGAAATGGCCGATGGTGCGGGAGATCAACTCGCCGTCGCGGTGCTGCGAAATCAGCATTTGGAAGGGCACGTGGCGGGGCCAGCCATAAGCTGCCAGCAACAGGCGGCCGTGCCAGAAGGCCACGATGAAGGGCTCGCGGCGCTCCCAGAAGGCGGCCGGGATTTCCTCGCCCACCATCTGCCAGCGGCTGCAAAGACGCACCAGGCGGATATACCCTGCGGCCAAAAAGCACAACACCGCCCGTACCCGGGGATTGGCGAGAAGACGCTTGTCGAGGCGCACGGCCGGGCGGTTGCTGCCGGGAGCCGCGGCCCTCAGGCCCGCGCTCCCACAGATTTGATGGCGCCGTGTTTAGCGCCTGCTTCGGTCTCAGCGGCAGAGCTTTCCTGCTGGCGGTAGAGCCGGGCATAGGTGCCGCCACGCGCCATGAGCTCGGCGTGACCGCCGGACTCGACGATACGGCCCTGGTCCATGACGTGGATGACGTCGGCGTCGATCACCGTCGACAGGCGATGCGCGACGACGAGCGTGGTGCGGCCCTGCATGAGGGTGCCCAGCGCGGCCTGGACCTGGCGCTCGGATTCCGCATCGAGGGCCGAGGTGGCCTCGTCGAGCAGCAGGATCGGGGCGTCCTTGAGCATGGCCCGGGCGATGGCGATGCGCTGGCGTTGGCCGCCGGAAAGGCGTGCGCCCGATTCGCCGACGATGGTGTCTAAGCCCTGCGGCAAATTGGCGATGAAGTCCGCGGCCGCAGCCGCCCGGGCCGCAGCCTCAATGGCGGCGTCGTCGGCGCCGGGGCGGCCGTAGGCGATGTTGGCTCGTACCGTGTCGTCAAACAGCGTCGCTTCCTGGCTGACCAGGCCGATGGCGGCGCGCAGGCTGGCCAGGCCGACCTGGCTTACCTGCTGGCCGTCGATCGAGAGGCGGCCGGCGCCGATGTCGTAAAAGCGCGGGATCAGGTTCAGCACCGTCGACTTGCCGGCCCCCGAGGCCCCGACCAGCGCCACGGTCTGGCCGGCCGGCACTTCGAAGCTGACGCCGCCCAGCGCCGGGCGGTCGCCGCCGTAGGCGAAGCTGACGTCATCGAAGCGAATGCCGCCATCCCGTACCTCGAGGGCCGGCGCGCCGGGCTGCTCGCGGATTTCGGGCTCGACGTCGAACATGGCGAAGATGCGCTGGGCCGCCGCCAGCCCCTCCTGCAGGGCGGCGTTGAGGTTGGCCAGGCTCTTGAGTGGTTGGTAGGCCATGATCAACGCCGCCATGAAGGAAAAGAAGATACCCGGCGTGGTCTCGCCGGCGATCACCCGGCTGCCGCCGTAATAGATCACCGCCGCCACGGCGATGCCGCCCAGGGTCTCCATCAATGGCGTCGCCGCGGCCCTTGCCTTGACGACCTTGAGCACGGCCTGCAGGCGTTGCTCGACGGCCTGGCCGGCGCGGCCGGTCTCGTAGTCCTCCATGCCGTAAGCCTTGACGTGACGGGCGCCCTGCAGGGTCTCGGTGAGGAGGGCGGCAAAGCGGCCGGTGCGTTCCTGGGTGGCGGTCGAGGCCTTGCGCACGCGCCGGCCCAGGTTGCGCACCGGAATGATGGCCAGGGGAAAGACCACGAAGGTGACGGCGGCCAGGCGCCAGTCCTGGTAGAACATGAGCGCAACGAGAAAGATCAGCGTCAGGCTGTCCTTGACCATGCCGGTCAGCGTGCGGGCCACGGCGTCGCGCAGGAGGTTGGCGTCGTTGAGGAAGTTCGACACCAGCCGCCCCGAGGAGGTGTTCTGGAAGTAGGCCAGATCGGCCCGCATGAGGTGGCCGTAAAGGGCCAGTTGGATTTCGGCGATGATGCGCTGACCGACCGCACCCATCAGATAGCCCTGAACGAAGGTGGCGCCGCCCTTGGTGACGGCCAGCGCCAGAACCGCCAGAGGAACCAGCAGCAGCAGCGCGTGGTTCCGGGCCAGAAATATCTCATCCATCACCGGCTGCAGCAGCCAGGCATTGGCGGCCGTGGCGGCGGCCGCCACGACCATGCAGAGCGCGGCAAATACGATGCGGCCGAGGTGGCGCCGGATATGCTCACGGTAGAGCCGGGCCACCAGGCTGGAGGTCGCCTGCGGGCCAGCCGCACGGTCGCTCGTCAAGTGATTATCCCCTCGTCGCTCAGGGTGAAAATCTCCTGCGGCCCGCCGACTCCGCGCAACCGGTGCCGGCCGAGCGAGACGATCTGGCCCGCGAAGCAGCGGCTGAACTCGCCCGAGATGAGAATGGAATGGCCAAGCTCGCGGCTCAGCGCCTCGATGCGGGCGGCCTCGTTGGCGGCGCTGCCGATGACCGTGAACTCGAGCCGTTCGGGCACGCCGATGTTGCCGTACATGACGTCGCCGACGTGCAGAGCCAGGCCGTACTCGATCGGCCTCTGGCCGCGGCCCTGGCGTTTCAAGTTCATTCGTTCGACGCGGGCGCGGGCGTCGCGGGCGGCGTCGAGCGAGCGCGCGCAGGTCCCTTCGAGCGGCGTGCAGGCCTCGTCCAACGGGTGGTCGGCACGGTCGATGGGAAAGATTGCCAGCGCAGCGTCGCCGATGAAGCGCAGCACCTCGCCGTCGTGCTCCATGACGGCACCGGCCATGCAGGCAAAGAAATCGTTGAGCAGCTCAAGGAACTCCTCCATCGGTAAATTTTCCGCCAACTCGGTCGAATCGCGCAGGTCGCAGAACCAGATCACGGCGTGGATCTTTTCGCCGTCGCCCAGCTTGACCAGGCCGTCCAGCACCCGTGAGCCCGCCTGGCGGCCGACGTAGGTTTCCATCAGGGTGCGGGCGGTGCGCCGCAGCGTATGAGTCTCGATCAGGCGGGCCAACACGGCGATGGAATCGTAGACCAGCTCGAGCTCGGCCGTGCTGAAGCCACCGGAGCGGTCGCTGGAAAAGGTGATGGCGTTGATGGTGCCGTCCGAAAAGACCAGCGGCAGCGCCACGTAATCGGTAACCCCCTCGGCCGCCAGCTCTTCCAGGATGGGATAGTCGATCTCGCCCACGCCCTCGAGGCGGCGGCGGATGGCGGCGGCACCGTCCTCGAACAGCGCCGCCATCGGGCTTTCCGTATACTGGCGCGATTCCGTGACCCGATGGGGGGGCGAGAATTCCTCGGTCGTGCCACGCTCGCGCCGCCACTCGTAACGCGTGCCGATGACCTGGGGGTGGAGGGTGCGGATGAAGCACATGAGGCGCATAAGCGGCACCCCTTCGGCAACCAGACGGGCGCCGTAGGCGGCGAAAAGCTCACCCGGCTCGGCGATGCTCCAGGCCTCGGTCAACAACCATTCAATGACCGGGTTGGCACACCAAGCGATCCGCTGCGGCGCCGCACCGTCGATGCTGGGTGTCTCGTGCTGCAGGGCGTGGTCCATCGTCTGCTCCGGGCCGCGAGGGTAGCACAGGCCCCCTGCGCCCCGCTATGCTGCGCCCTAAGTGTCCCTACTGCCCCTGCCTGGGAGGCCCGCGTGCTGAGCAAACCCGATCTCGTCGCCTCGGTATGTCCTCACGACTGCCCCTCGACCTGCGCCCTCGAGGTCGAACGCCTGGACGACCGCACCATCGGCCGCATTCACGGCGCCAAGGGCAACAGCTACACCGACGGCGTGGTTTGCGCCAAGGTGGCCCGCTATGCCGAACGCGTTCACCACCCCGAGCGCCTGACCACGCCGCTCAGGCGCACGGGCGCCAAGGGTTCGGACGATTTCACGCCGATCGGCTGGGACGAAGCGCTCGACGAGGTCGCCGCGGCCTTCGCCCAGGCCACGGAACAATACGGTTCCGAGAGCGTCTGGCCCTACTTCTACGCCGGCACCATGGGTCTGGTGCAACGCGACGGTATCGAACGTTTTCGCCATGCGCTGCGCTATTCCCGCCAGACCACATCGATCTGCGTCGGCACCACTCAGCCGGGCTGGCTGGCCGGGGCTGGCCGGCTTTCCGGCGTCGATCCCCGCGAGATGGCGGAATCCGACCTCATCGTGCTCTGGAGCACGAATGCCGTGGCCACCCAGATCAACGTCATGAGCCACGTCGCAAAGGCGCGCAAGGGCCGGGGTGCCAAGCTGGTGGTGGTCGATCCCTATCGCAATCCGACCGCCGAGACGGCCGATATTCACCTCTGCCCGCGGCCCGGCAGCGACGGTGCGCTGGCCTGTGCCATCATGCACGTGCTCTTCCGCGACGGCTTTGCCGACCGGGAATATCTGGCGCAATACACCGACGTGCCGGACGAGCTGGAAGCCCACCTCGAAACCCGCACGCCCGAATGGGCGGCCGCCATCACCGGGCTTTCGGTAGACGAAATCGAGGATTTCGCCACCCTCTATGGCCGCACCGAGCGAGCCTTCATCCGGCTGGGCTACGGCTTCAGCCGCCACCGCAACGGCGCCGCCAACATGCACGCGGTGTCCTGCCTGCCGGCCATCTGCGGCCACTGGCGCCACCGGGGCGGCGGGGCGCTTTACAGCAACGGTGGCATCTATCCCATCGACCGCACCCTGATGCAGGGCCTCGACGTGCGCGACCGGTCGATCCGCAAGCTCGACATGTCGCGCATCGGCCCGGTGCTGAACGGCGACCCCGAAGACATCGGCGAGGGCCCGCCGGTCGCGGCCATGCTAATCCAGAACACCAACCCCGTGGTGGTGGCGCCGGATCAGAACCTGGTGCGTCAAGGCTTTGCCCGCGAGGATCTTTTCGTCTGCGTGCACGAACAATTCCTTACCGACACCGCGAGCTATGCCGACATCGTGCTGCCGGCCACCACCTTCCTGGAGCACGACGATCTTTATCAGTCCGGCGGTCATTCCCACCTCCAGCTCGGCGCCCGGGTCATCGAGCCGCTGGCCGAATGCCGGCCCAATCACTTCGTGCACTGCGCGCTGGCACACCGTTTGGGGGGCGAGCATCCCGGTTTCGAGATGAGCGAGCTTGAGATCATCGATGCCACGCTCAAAACCTCGGGCCTGCCCGACTTGGCGACGCTCAAGGCAGAACGCTGGCACGACTGCATGCCGGACTTCGAGCAAGCCCACTTCCTCGACGGCTTCGGTTGGCCCGACGGCAAGTTCCGCTTCAAGCCCGATTGGCCGGCTCAGGGCCGGCTCGGCCACCTGATGCCCGAGCTTCCCGACCACTGGGCGGTGATCGAGGAGGCCGACGCCGAGCATCCCTTCAAGCTGATGACCTCGCCGGCGCGCAACTTTCTCAATACCTCGTTCACCGAGACGCCGGGATCGTTGCAGCGCGAGCGGCAGCCGACACTGCGCATCCATCCCGATGACGCCCGCGAGCTCAACATCGGCGAGGGCTCGGGAGTGCGCTTGGGCAACCGGCGCGGCCGCGTCGAGCTCACGGCCATGCTCTTCGATGGCCTGCAACGCGGCGTGCTGGTGGTCGAGAGCATCTGGCCCAACCGTCATTTCAAGAACGGCTCGGGCATCAACAGCCTGACCGGTGCCGATTCGCCGGCGCCGGCCGGCGGTGCCGCCTTCCACGACGTGGCAGTCTGGGTGGAAGCCTTGGAATGAACGCCGGCCGCCGCGTCCTGGTCGTCGACAACCCCATCGCCGGCCGCCGCCGGCGCCGGCCCGGCAGCTTTCGCCGCACCATCGACGCCCTGGCGGCCGGCGGCTGCATTACCACGGTGTTGCCCACCGGCGGCCCCGACCAAGCCGAGGCCCTGGTGCGCGAGGCCCGCGACGATCCCGGCCTGGAAGCCGATGGGGTGGTGGCCTCGGGCGGCGACGGCACGGTCAACGAAGTGCTCTGCGGTCTGCTCGATGGCGCCTCCACCCGGGACGGTGTCTTCCAAGGCCCGGCCTTCGCCACCTTCCCCTTCGGTACCGTCAACGTGTTGGCCTTGGAGATCGGGCTCGAGCCCAAGCCCGCCGATATGGCCGGAATGGTCGCCAATGGCCGCATCATCGAGGCCACGGTGGGCCGCGTCGAGGGCCGGCGGTTTCTGCTTTGCGTCGGCGCCGGACTCGATTCGGCGGCCGTCAAATACCTCAAACCCTGGCTCAAATCGGCGATCGGCCGCGGCGCCTATTTCGTGGCGCTGTTGATCGCCCTCATTCGCGACGGCGGCACTATCTTCGAAGTCGAGATCGACGGCCAACGCCACCAGGCCTCGACCGTAATCGTCTCCAATTGCAGCCGCTTCGCCGGGCCCCACGTGGTGGCCCCCGAAGCCCGCCTCGACGACGGCACCTTGCACGTGCTGCTGGGGTTGCGAAGCGGGCGCTGGAACCTGATCCGCTATGGCATCGCCTATGCGCGCGGCCGCATCCCCTTCCTCGACGACGTGCTGGTGCAGCCGGCACGCCAGCTCCGCATCCTGGAACCCAAAGGCTACGCCGTGCAAGTCGACGGCGATCTGCGCGGCCACCTGCCGGTCGAGGTGGTGGCCGAGGAGGCCCGGCTTCGGTTGCTGGTGCCGCAATAGAGCGTTGCGCCGCCGGGCTCGGCTCTATAGGTTGGCCGCCGCGCTGGCGAGAGGAAGGGTTCGTGCGCTACATAAGTACCCGAGGTGAAGCCGCCCAGGTCGGTTTCGACGACATGCTGCTGTCGGGTCTGGCACCCGATGGCGGGCTCTACTTGCCCGAAAGCTGGCCGAGCGTGGACGCGACGGCGCTGGACGACATGGCCGGGCGGCCCTATGCCGAACTTGCCGCTTCGGTGATGGCACCCTACGTCGCCGGATCGGCCGCGGCAGAGCCGCTTCCGGCCCACATCAAATCCGCCTATGGCACCTTCGAGCACCCTGCCGTGGTGCCGCTCAGGCAGCTCGACGCGGGGCTTTGGCTGCTTGAGCTATTCCACGGGCCGACGCTGGCTTTCAAGGATGTGGCCCTGCAGTTGCTCGGCCGGCTCTTCGATTTCGAGCTCGGACGGCGCGGCACCCGCTTGACCGTGGTCGGCGCCACCTCCGGCGACACCGGTTCGGCGGCCATCGAGGCCTGCCGCGACCGAGCCGCCATCGAGGCCTTCATTCTGCACCCCGAAGGCCGGGTCAGTGAGGTGCAGCGCCGCCAGATGACGACGGTGGCGGCGGCCAACATTCACAACATCGCCATTGAGGGCACCTTCGACGACTGCCAGGCCCTGGTGAAAGCTCTTTTCGGCGACAGCGACTTTCGTCAGACCTACCATCTGGGTGCCGTCAATTCCATCAACTGGGCCCGGGTGATGGCGCAAATTCCCTACTATTTCCAGGCGGCGCTGGCGCTCGGAGCGCCACAGCGGAGGGTCACCTTCTGCGTGCCCAGCGGCAATTTCGGCGACATCTTCGCCGGCTATGCCGCGGTACGCATGGGGCTTCCCGTCGAGCGCCTAATCGTGGCCACCAACCAGAACGACATCCTGGCCCGCTTTTTCACCAGCGGCGAATACCGCAAGGACCGGGTGCGGCCCAGTATCAGCCCGAGCATGGACATCCAAGTGGCGAGCAACTTCGAACGCCTGCTCTTCGATCTCGTCGGCCAGGATCCTGACCGCCTGCGCGACCTAATGGCGACCCTCGACCAGAGCGGCGGATTTACCGTCGAGGCCGGTGAGTTGGCCCGAGCCGGAGAAAATTTCTCAGCCGCCGCGGTGGACGAGGAGGAAACTCGCGCTACCATCGCTGCCGTGCACCAGGAAAGCGGACAATTGATCGATCCCCATACCGCTGTCGGCGTCGCCGCCGCCCGCCGGCTGGCACCTGCAGCACCGGTAGTGGTGCTGGGTACAGCCCATGCAGCCAAATTCCCCGATGCCGTCGAAGCCGCCACGGGGATGCGCCCGGCGCTGCCGCCGAGGCTGGCCGACATCTTCGAGCGGCCTGAGCGCTGCACGCCCCTGCGGAACGACGTGAGGACGTTGCAAGAGCATATCCGCGAGACCTTGGAGCAGCAGCCGTGACGGTGCAGCTCGCCACTTTGGGCGACGGACTGAGGGTCGCCAGCGACGCCATGCCCGAGCTCGAAACGGCGGCGCTGGGCGTCTGGGTCAACGCCGGTGCGCGCAACGAAAGCCCGGCCCAGGGCGGCGTCTCACATCTTTTGGAGCATATGGCCTTTAAGGGCACCGGGCGGCGCGGTGCCCGCGCTATCGCCGAGGAAGTGGAGGCCGTGGGCGGTCAGATAAACGCCTATACCTCGCGTGAGCAGACCGCCTATTTCATCCGCGTGCTCAAGGAGGACGTCGAGCTGGCGCTCGATATCCTGGCCGACATCCTGCAACACTCGACCTTCGAGGCGGCCGAGCTGGAACGCGAGCGCGAGGTGGTGATCCAGGAGATAGGCCAAGTCCAGGACACCCCCGACGATCTTATTTTCGACCTCTTGCAGGAGACCGCCTTTCCCGACCAACCCATGGGCCGTTCGATCCTGGGCAGCATCGAGCGCGTGCGGGCCTTTGAGCGCCAGGCCCTGGTGGGCTACATGGAACGTCACTACCAGGCGCCGCAGATGGTGCTGGCAGCCAGCGGGCGCATCGACCACGAGACCTTGGTGGAGCGTGTCGGCGAGCTCTTCCGCCTGCCGGCCGGGGCCGCCGAGGCACGCCAGCCGGCGCGCTACCAGGGCGGTGAGCGGCGCGAAGAACGCCAGCTCGAACAGGCCCATCTGGCCCTGGCATTTCCCGGCCTGGCCTTTGATGACGAGGATTTCTACGCCATCCAGGTGCTGTCGACGGTGCTCGGCGGCGGCATGTCGTCACGCCTCTTCCAGGAACTGCGCGAAAAGCGCGGGCTTTGCTATTCGGTTTTCTCCTTCGCCTCGGCCTATCTCGACGCCGGGCTCTTCGGCGTCTACGCCGGCACCGGCGAGGGCGAGCTCGGCGAGCTGGTGCCGGTGCTTTGCGACGAGATCGCCCGGGTTGCCGAAGATGTCGACGAAAGCGAAACAGCCCGGGCTCGGGCCCAGCACAAGGCCGGCATCATGATGGGACTGGAGGCGCCGATGGCGCGTTGCGAACACCTCGGCCGGCAGCTCTTGATTTACGACCGAGCCATCCCTACGGCCGAACTGATCGCCGAGATAGATGCCGTCGACGCCACCGCGCTTAAGCGCGTGGCCGGTCGCGTACTGGCCGGCGGGCCACCGGCACTGGCCGCCATCGGGCCCATATCTCGACTTGAAAGCTACGACGCGATTCGGGCAAGATTTTCCTGAGGGGCAACTTCCCGGCCCCAAAAACAGACAGCAGCAACCGGGCGCCGCCTTTGACGTCGATCCTGCGCAGCCTCGTCGAACCCGCCGTCTCCGCCAAGCTGATGGGGGACAAGGTCTATCTACGGCCGCCGGAGCTCGGCGATTGGCGGGAATGGCAGACTTTGCGCCACGAATCGCGGGAATTTCTCATCCCCTGGGAGCCCACCTGGCCCGACGGCGTGCTTAGCAAAAGCGCCTACCGGGCGCGGCTCAAGCGCTACGTGCGCGAAGCCCGCGAGGACCGCGGTTATGCCTTCTTCATCTTCCGCCGCAAGGACCGGGCGCTGGTCGGCGGCCTCAACCTCAACCATGTGCACCGCGGCGTCTCGCAGTATTGCTCTGTCGGCTACTGGTCGGGCCAGCGCTATGCCCGGCGCGGCTACATGCGTGACGCCCTAAAAGTCATCGTGCCATTCGTGTTCGACGAATTGCGGTTGCACCGTCTGGAAGCCGCCTGTGTGCCGTCGAACGCCGCCAGCCGCGACCTCTTGCGCCAGATCGGCTTCACCGAGGAAGGCTATGCGCGGCAGTACCTGCGCATCGACGGCGCCTGGCGCGATCATTTGTTGTTTGCTTACCTGGCCACCGACCCGCGGCCTTAGGCGTGGCCGAATTCGCCCGACAGGAGCGACAAATCAACGCCGACCGAGGCCACCGCGGCCTGCCACTTGCGATCCAGGTCGGCTTCGAATATCAGGCGCATTTCGGCCGGGGCGTGCAGCCAGCCGTTGGCCTGGATTTCGGCGTCGAGCTGGCCCGGACCCCAACCGGCGTAGCCCAGCGCCAGAATGGAGTGGCGCGGTCCCTGACCGCTGGCGATCGCCTTGAGCACGTCGAGCGAGGCGGTCAGGGCGATGGTCTCGTCGATCACCAGTGAGGAGTCTTGAATGTAGTCGCTGGAATGCAGCACAAAACCGCGGGTCTGCTCCACCGGGCCGCCGAAATGGACCTGGATGCGCTGCTCGAGCGTCGACTCTTCGATGCCGAGTTGCTCCAGCAAATCGGGGAAGGTGATGTTGTCCAGCACCTTGTTGATGACCAGCCCCATGGCGCCCTGGGCGGAGTGGGCACACATATAGATCACCGTGCGTTGAAAGCGGCTGTCGCCCATGGTGGGCATTGCGACCAGCAACTGTCCCGGAAGATATCCGTCCTCGCTCATGGCGCCTCGCAACTGCGGCCTTGGCGCATCCGCCTGCCACATGATCCTAGCATAACTGGCAAATCCTTAACATCCACTGTATCTCCAGATATGGTCATGATGGCGATCGATTGCCACAGGATGATATCATGCGGCAGTGCAACATCGGCATGGCAGCGCTTCTCGGTCTGGCGTTGCTGCCAGTCGGCGGCGGGGCGGCGCAAGCCAAGGCGACACCCTGGATCAGCGTCGAGATGGCCCAGATCCGCATGCTCAGCGCCCAGGCGGCGGTAGCCGGGCGAAACACCCTCGATCTCGGCTTCCAGATCCGTCTGGAGGCCGGCTGGAAGACTTATTGGCGCTCGCCGGGAGCGGCTGGAATTCCGCTGCGGGTGAGTTGGACGGGGTCCGAAAACGTGGCCCGGGCCGAGCTACGCTGGCCGGCCCCCAAACGCTTTTCCCAGGGCGGCATCGATAGCTTCGGCTATGCCGACGAAGTGGTGTTGCCGATCAGAATCGAGATAGCGCAACTGGACGCCGGGCTGCGCCTGCGGGCCCAGGTCAGCTACGCCGTCTGTCGCGAAATCTGCGTGCCCTTGGAGGCGAAGCTGGCGCTCGACCTACCGGCCAAAACCGGCGGCGAAACGGCGGACCGGGCCTCGGAGTTTCACCGGCGATTGATCGAGCGCTTTCAAGCACGGATTCCGGGGGATAGCGGCCTGGAAATCGAGGGTGCGAAATTGCTGGTCAGCAAGCCGGTGGTGTTAGCCGTCACCGTGCGCTCGCCAGTCCCCCTGAAGAACCCCGACTTGATCGTCGAAGGGCCGCCGGACTACGCCTTCGGGCGGCCGACCTTTGAGCGACTGCCCGCCAACAGGGGTATTTTGCGCCTGCCCATAGAGCCCGACCTGGGAGCACCACCTTATGCCGGCGGGCGCCTCACCCTGACCCTGATCGACGACCCCCGGGCGCTCGAAAAGTCCCTATCCGTGGGCCAATAGTTCGCGACTGGAAAACGGGCGTGATCGGCGTATCTCTGTGAAGAGTTGAACGCAACACGCACTTTCGAGGGAAGGAAAAGCGGCATGACGATCAAGGTGGGGGACAGGATTCCCGAGGCCACGCTGGCCGTAATGCAAGACCAGGGGCCGGCGCCGGTGAAAAGCGGCGAGCTCTTTGCCGGCAAGAAGGTGGTGATGTTCGGCCTGCCCGGCGCCTTCACGCCGACCTGTTCGGCCCAGCACCTGCCCGGCTTCGTGCAAAACGCCGCCGCCCTCAAGGCCAAGGGTGTCGATGCCATCGTCTGCCATGCCGTCAACGACGTTTTCGTCATGGCGGCCTGGGGCAAAAACCAGAACGTCGGCGACGACGTGGTCATGCTGGCCGACGGCTCGGCCGCCCTGACCCAGGCCATGGGAATCGAGCTCGACCTTGTAGAGCGCGGCCTGGGACTGCGCTGCCTGCGCTATTCGCTGATCGCCGAGGACGGCGTGGTCAGCGCCCTCAACATCGAGGAAGGCGGAGCCTTCGAGGTTTCCAGCGCGGAAAAAATCCTCGAGCAGCTCTAAGCTGGAGCTGTCGGCCGCTCTGGCCGCAGCCGACCCCCCACCCTCACCCTCATATGGGGATCTCATTGTCAAGGTGGGGCTCCTTTTGGTTTGGTTGTGATCGTCTGGCTTCGCACAGGGTAGCCTCGTTTAGGTTTTGAGCGGCATTGCCGCATCACCTCATATCCGGTCGGG
>PVBE011709841.1_pt1 | contig 21645 bp, 23 predicted proteins | sample 1631181 | NCBI WGS metagenome assembly PVBE01 (sample SAMN08397723, study PRJNA350692) | Marine metagenome, whole genome shotgun sequencing project. | isolation source: water | place: Pacific Ocean | collected 2012-04 | reverse complement strand
CAATCAAAAGATCACCTCCACCAAAGATAAGTGAGTAAATAAAAGTTTTAGCTTGATCTCTAGTTTCTAAACCTGCACTCTTTTGATTGAAACTATGGATATCACCTTCAAGTATCTGCCTGTAGTATTCATTATCATCATCTAACCAGTAAGCTAAACAACGTAACTCTAAAGCATCTAAATCTGAGCCAACAATTGAATATCCTTCTGGGGCAGTAAACAATGATCTACATTCTTTTCCATACTTAGCTCTTACACTTGGGATTGCAGATAAATTTGGTGATCTATGACAACATCTACCTGATACAGCACCATTACTTATTAAAGTATGTTTGAGGTAGTTATCTTTACCACATAACTTCAGCCATGCTTGATTACCTTCAGCTAACTGTGAGATTCTTTTAGTTAACAAAAACATCTCTGCTAGTTTCTTTGCTTCAGGATATGGGAGTGTACTCAAGACACTTTCGTCTATCTTAGCTTCACCAGAAGGAGTCCATTTATCAGGTTTCCAATCGTATTTATCTTTTAGACACTTATAGATGTGTTTCCTACTGTTAGGATTGAATTGGATTTCCTTTTTCTTTATAAATAGTTCACCTTTTACATACCCAAGATTCTTATTGTTAACTTTAGGTGTAAAGGGTGTTTCTACAATCCAGTTTGGAAATAAAGTAGTTAACTCAGATTCTAATGTTGTTCTTCTTTGGGCTAACTTTGCATAAAGATTACTGGCTGCTTCGACATCAAAATACCATCCATTGTTTCCAATTCTATAACATATTTCATTAAGTGAATGTTCAAGCTCTATAGATTCTTCACTGAAATCTTCAGCCATTAATAAGTTGTATAAATCTCTGGTTACTGCGACATCTTGTTTACAGTATTTAAGCATTTCTTCATTACATTCTTCCCACCCACCATCGTAATCATCCTTTAGATTACGCATCCTCATGCCCCACGCTTTTAAACTATGGCTTCCATACATTCTTTTAAGAAACTCAGGAGGTAGCGACATGTTACTGTAATCGTCATTCAATAGATTGGCTTTAACTAGCTGAGAAAGAACTAGCGTATCGGTTGCTTTACCTTTATGTTTAAACTTTGGATATACTTTCAGGATAGCGGGAATATCAAATCTAACTATATTATGCCCTATTATTTCATCGGCATCTTCAAGTAACTTTAAGACTACTTCAATATCAGTAGAAATATGTATCTCTTTGTCTTTAGCATCTAAATCGACATAGCCAATACAATGAATCGTATCTAATTCTTCAAGTAATCCATTAGATTCCAAGTCGAATACAATTCTTGACATCAGTTGTTACTCCTTTCAGCTACATCTTCTACTGGTACTGGTGAACCATTGGCATCCCAAGATCCTTCTGTTGGTTTCTTCTTTTTCTTTTTGTTTCCAAAGATGCGATCAAATTCGCTATCGTATTTCTTTTTATCTACATATCTGTAGTTATCTCCTTTTGACATTAGTTACTCCTTATTCTTAAAATTTACTGTCTTTATCAGCATCTAATAAACGACCAGTTTCCCTGTTGTAAGCTAAAGTACCTGCGTAACCTACTTCACCAGTAAATCTGTTCTTTAAAACTTCTAGTGACCTGTAATCAGATGGGTCATCTTTGTCAACATTTAGGGAAACGCAAAAATCTGATAGTTGGGCTATAGAATGTGATCCCCTAAGTTCACTAAGTTTTGCTTTAGATCCAGTTTCATGGCTACCACCATTACTAGGTCTTCTCAGATGGGATACAACGAATAAACAAATGTCTAAGTTTTGTACTAAGGTTCTTAAGGAAGTCATGGCTGAATCAATCAGTCGTCTTTCGTCATTTACTCCACCAGTTAACCCTGATATCAATATTGAAATATGGTCAAGGAATATGTACTTACAACCAAAACCTTTAGCCATGTATTCAATTCGGTTTAAGATAGTGCCTACTTGAGAAGCTCCAAAGTGGTCAAATAGATAGATTGGGTGCTTCTTAAATAACTTATCAAATGCTTTCTTTATTTCTTTTTCTGTAGCTGCTTCAGGGTCAATACAAATGTTTTTATTAAGTTCAATCCCTGTTAATCCTTGTATTGTTCTTTTGGTGGATTCCTCTAACATGATTGCGCCACAAGTATTTCCATTTGTATGTAAATGGTAGATAAGTTCTTTTAAGAAAGTTGATTTACCCACTCCACTTCCTGCGCATATACTAATCAATTCTGAAGTTCTTATGCCTCTAGTGATGTCATTGAGTCTTTGGTAAGGATAAGAAACTGATGAAGCTACATCAGATTTACCGACAACACTTCTTAATTCTGCTGAACTGGTGATACCATCAGGTCGATAAGTTTTAGCTTGCCAAATAGAATTAATGATTGCTTTGGTATCCCCTCCCAATAAAGCTTCATTAGCATCCTTGTATGGGGCTATAGAAGCTATTTTAGCTTTACCTACTGGTAGACTCTCAGCACATAGTTTGGCTGACTCTATACCTGCCTCATCATTATCAAACATTAAGATTACTTCTTCAAAAGCTTCTAAGTAATCCCATGCTTTCATAAGTGACTTTTTGCCTGCCTGACATCCATTAGGGAGGCTTACAGTCGCCCATTTGTGACCTTGAGCTTGACTGACTGACATAGCATCCAGTTCACCTTCAGTTATCACTAGCTTTTTACCAGTGCTGAACAAATGGCTACCATAAAGTGTCATTGCTTTGGCATCCCCAAGTATCGTAAAGTTCTTTGAGGAGTCTCTAAGTTTCTGAGCTACTACTTGATTGTTGTTATCTCTGTAGCAAGCTACTTGTACTGGTTTACCCTTGTAATCATCAACCAACATATAGTTGAATTTCCTACAGGTTTCTTCGGTTAAACCACGCTTCTTTAGTGATGCGTATCTTCCATCCAGTAACCCTTTACTTTGATTGTTAACTACAGCAACAATATCTATTGATCCACTCATAGCAGGTGTATGCGTTTCACACGCAAAACAGTAAGAATGCCCATCATCATATAAACTGTTAGCATCAGATGATCCGCAGTTGCCACATGGTATGTGTCTTAAAAAATTACTATCACTACCATCATCCATTGCTCTCTCCTTAAATTAATGAAAGGGGACAGCCGAAGCCATCCCCTACTCTCCTAAGAGTTACTTATGCTCATTTAGCCAATCGGGGGGAATTGACCTGTTTGCATATCTAAATCCATGCTTGTCACAGTATTGTGCATAAGTAGTTTTAGAACCCTTGTATAACTTGCTTTTTGAATTACTAAATACAAATCTGATATCTATCTCAGGAAATTGCTCTTTGATAAACAAGTGTTTTTGTCGATCACCCACATTCCATATACCCTTCGTTTCTACGAAAAAGAAACCGCCTTTCTTAGGTAACTTAAAATCGGGACAATACTTGGCATTTCTTTGGGGTACGACATAACTAATCTTTTCCTGTTCGTAGATTACTTTGTGACCTGCATCTGCAATTTGTTTAGCTATCTTTTCTTCTAAACCAGAACGATATCCATAACGGATACCTCTCATCTTAGAAGCGGTCTGCCGTGTCTTTGGTTTCTTCTTCTTTGTCATCGAATGTATCCTCTACAGTTGCTTCACTAGCCACGAATCCACCTTCTACAGAATCGAATCCTTCACTATCTTGTGAAGTGCTTGCATCTACAGGTTCAATGACCTGTACTTTATTCAGTTGTAGTGTGATACCTTTCTGACCGCTTACTGTATATGGGTTTATAGTCCCACCAATACGGACTATTGATCCTCCCCATAAATCAGGTACTTGTTTACCTGCAAGCATTTGACCATTAGAGTCAAAGAATTTAGGTGCATACTTAGATTTGATCTTGATGATGTGTTCACCAGAATCTTCATCTACAGAAATAGGTAGACGATACTTTCCTTTCTTTCCAAATTCTTCTTCGGCAAGCTGTTTGCATGTATCAAGAAGATCTTTACATTCATCTACAATTAGATTTACTTTGTAGACTCCTTCTGGATTGAACTGAACATCAGGTTTTGTCAAATACGGATACTGACACCTACCAGTTGAGGTTACGAACTTAACTCTCTTTTGAGCCATCTTTATTTACTCCTTTAGTTTTAACATTGTTTTCCTGCGGTAAATTGATACCTAAACGCTCTGCTTCCTTTAGTAAATCTTTCGGTAGCTTTTTACCTTTAGACATCAAATTCTGAGCTAGTCCCAAAATTGCTTCTCTTGGGTGCATTTTTATTCCTTTTTTATAGTTTTGTTTACTGAAAGTAACCATTACACTCATGAAAAACAGTAAGCACTCTCTCTGATATCCTCCAGATTAAGTTTGCCTTTCTTTGGTATTTCTTTTAGTTTGTTTGTGTTCGGGTTATTTAACTGCTGTCGTATCTGATCCTGTATATCAGCATACATACACCAGTCTTTATACATGTCTATGAATGCCTCACGGACACAACCATAGAGTCTTGAAGTATCATTGATTGTAGTAGCAAATGAATCATGTATAACAAAGAAATCATTGATACCCTCTTTCTTACAATAGAGAACTGTAGACATGAGATGAGAAGCATCCATAGAGTGAATTACATTAGGTGATATACCTGATCTTGATTTTTTCCTATCAATCTTAGTTTCATCACGCTCTCTCACAGTTATTTGACTTCTTTTCTCTACCATAGCTACTCTATCGTACAAGAAGATCCTGACTTTCTTAGCGTTCCAATGGGTATACTTTTGTACTACAGGAAAACCAATGGGTGTTTCCCAACGCATAGATTTATTTTCAGCAGTCAAAGCATCTACAGTAGACTGGAAAAACTTCATACCACCTGCAACACTAGATATAACTTCTTCTATGGTTTGGTAATTTATCGCGGCTAAAAATGAAGTAGCTTTTCTTTCTACATCTTGGAATGGATGTTTGTCGATTTCACCTCTCATAACTTTATCTTTTAGTGGTTTCATAAAGTCATCAAAGAGTTGGTCTGAGAATCCATATTTCTTACTTGAATACCCATAAGTCATACAGTTTCTTTTTACAGTAGACCTACTGACTCCGTACTCTAACCACAATTCAGCTAACTGTGGAAATGTCTTCTTACGTTCTCTATATGCTGTAGAATTTAGTTTCCCTTCATAATTAGGAAACAAAGATAAAATAGTCTGATCAATGTCAATTCCATCTTTAATCTTCTTAAGTTTTTCCACTACTCTATCAGCTACATTCTGGTAAACATCTTGAGGTTTGTCTGTCTTAGTTAAGTTGACCATAGCACCATCAGTATCCGATAATGAAGCAGCACTATAATGTTGGACTCCACTACAGCTACCATCAATCGCTATAGGTAGACCACATTCATAATCTTCATCATCAATAATATTAGCGAACTCATGACAAGCCGCTAGAAACTCAAATGGTTTATCAGCAGATTTCCATTTATCTATGTTGGTAATAAAATCTCGACCACAATCATAGATCATCTCTTGGTTATCTACAGCCCATTTTAACCTGTCATCTAATGATGCTTTTGATATACGATCAAAGTCACCTACGTTTGCTATATGGATGCACAGCCAGTTAAACCCATCGCTAGTTACTTTCTGTTTGTTTCTAAATAAAAATAATGATTTAACATGTGAGTCACGATGGTAATTAAAAAATGGTACAGGGTAGCAACGACCACGAAAACATAGATTCCACGGTAAATAAAATTCCTCGTATTCGCTTAGTTCTCTAGCAGTACGAATGTCTTGATCAAATACTGCCCTAGCACCATCTACTTCTCTGTTTTTAATCATGCGTTCTTTACACTTCAATCGCCACCCTTTCTTTTCTTCATCTGATAACTCATCATAGTTCTCAGGTCTATCAGGGTATTCGTAGTATTCCTTTCTTGGGAATTTATCGACAAGCTCTCCTGACTCCCAACAAAAGTTTACGACCTCCAACATAAATGTATTAATCGTAAGAGGGGTATCTTGGATAGCATTAAGGGCTTTGATGTAATCTGGAGTTTCACCTGCTAGTTTCTTAAGTTTTAACTGGTGTCTTATCGCTTGTCTTTGTTGTGAATTTGCAGCACGGACTAAAGGTACAAAACTAGCTACTACATCATCTTTATAACAACCAGTATCTATAGATTCCCATGCAATAGGTTTATAAGTTATAGGTGCTAACATGGGTTCGTTCCACATAGAATCGAAATCCATCTTATCTAGCATCTGTCTTGCTTCATAAGTTAACCCGACCATCTTATGTGTCTTCTTAGGTATAGACTTTTCCCATATCTCAAAGACACCTGATGTTCGTAAGACAGCATTGATTACAGGTTCAGCAAAAGGTATCTTATCTTTACCTTTCCATCTTTCTTTAAACTTAGATTTAAATCCTTTTTTCCTAGCTATAGCACTCAAAGCGTTCTTTCTGTATTTTTCTGATGAGTGTTCTTTAGTTACTTTATCGACAACACCTTTTAGAAATCTGTCGTCTTTAGGTAAGTTGTTATCAAAATCTCTTAATTCTTTAGACCATATTTCTCTTTCTACTCTTTCAGCTATCTTAACAATACATGAAGTATGGGAAAGACTTTGAGTTACAGCTTCAAAACATGTAACTAAACCTAAGTAAGCTAAGATATCGACATCCAAATCCTTCATCTCTGAATACCATCTTGACGGTCTACCACCTTCTTTAGTTTTCTCTTTTTCTATGCTTTCTTGGATATCTTTAGATACTTTAGACAAAGCTCCTTTAATTATATTATGAGGGTTATTATGACTAGACCTTCTTTTGTCTAATTGCCCATCGTCTCCTAAGTATCTCTTAAGATACCTGTCTTTACCTCTTTCAAGCATCTTTCTTTCTCTCAAAACTTCATCAATCACATTACTTTTTTTCATAATGTTCTCCATAGATTCCCCTCCTAAAGGATCACCATAATTACTATTTGGTTACTCAAAGTGTCCGTTACAGGTACAAAAAAGCCGAACACCTATGTATTCATAAGTAGGTGAACGGCTATACGTTAGAACATGTAAGGTATCATTCTATTGTTGCTTTTGTCGTGACTATGTTGTTGTGGTAGTTCACATAACGTGGAAATCCAGAACCTTCGTCATAATCGCCAATAGCAATCTCTAAATCGCCCAGAATATCTTTGTTATTCGGTGATTTGACGTACCTTTCATTAGTGTCATCATTGAAATAATGCTTTACTTTTGGGTAATGCCTACAGTCAATAAAACGAGTTGCCAGTTTAGCCCAATATACAAATGATTCCACATGTTCATGAGGTACAACATCAATATAAGATTCTTTACCATCAATTATGTAGAGGTACAAAATACCCACTTTCTGCCATGCTAAAAAGTTTTTCATTTGAGATGATGGGTGTTCAAGATCTTCATTATAAGACGCTCTTGTTTTAATCCAATCTTGTACTACAATATCAAGCTCATCGTCAAATACATCTTTCAGCCATTTCTTTTGATCTTGGTTAAGCTTGTCTATATGCCTCTTTGTGTTACCTGATAATCTTATCTCTCTTTTTTTATTCACGACAAAGACAGGTTCATCGTTATAAATAAACTCACTTACTATTTTTACAAAATACTTTTGAGCATCTTTAATTTTCTCCCTACACCTACCCTTCTTTGTCACCATTAGTTCCATTACTAATCTCCTTATCTATCCCTGTTTTATGGTAATTTATCTGTGCGTTTAGAAGTGCTTTAGCAATATCTAGTAAACTATCTTTATTTTTATCATTGAGACTTTCGTATACAAAACTTAAATCGTTTTCTTGTGGCTTGTCGTCAATACCGTATATTAACCATGCAGGCTCAACTTTAAAATATTCACAGATCACTCTGACATGTTTTCTTGTTGGGTATGCCTCTCCCCTACACCATCTACTAACGATACCGTTTGAAACACCTAATTTTTCTGCAAGTTTCCTTGTAGTTAATCCATGTTTCCTTCGTAACATTTGTAGACGATACGCTTGCTTATGTTTGAACATATCTTCTTTACCTCTCCCTTTAGAATGTTCTTTTTTTATATCATGGTTACTTGTCATAATCAAGATTTGCTCTCTTTCATTGATTAATCGCATTGCCTTTCTCTCCTCTATTGTTTGAAATTCCTCCTAACTGATTCATAATCGCAGATAAATTTTCCTGCTTCCCATGAACATATCTTTTAGTTGTATCCATTGATCTATGTCCTAATATCTCAGCAATCAAAACTGTAGGTACACCATGATCATTGGCTAATGTGGTAGCACATGTATGTCTAGTTACATGGAAGACAAAATTATCATCATTACCTACAGCATCCTCTTTAGCTTTTCTCCATGTGTTGTAAAAGCTTTTCTGTGTATAAAATAGACTAGGTTTATCTCGTAGCGAAATTAATGCGTCATTAGCGTACTTATTAATCGGGACTATACGTTCATGTCCGTTTTTAGTTTGATACAGATGTACTATCTTGCGATCTTTAGATATAACACCATAAGTTTTATTCTGTTCTTTACATTCTTCTTTATCTAAACCAATAGATAGTATTTCTCCTTTTCGCATTCCTGTTTCTAAACCAAGAGTAAAGAAATGTTTAACGTAAGGATGACGGCTGTTGTCTAATATTTGATTTACTTTATTGATTTCCTCATCTGTAAAGAATCTTGGTCTAGTTTGTATTTCTCTAGTTTGCTTAATCTTCAAGGGTTCTTTGATGTACCCATATTTAACTGCAAGTTTAAAGAATCCAGATATCGCAGCAATGTATCTATTACATGTCGAGTCTGCTAAACCGTCTACAGTATTTATGTGATGTATGAATAAATCGACATCAATTTCTTTTACCTCGTCAATGTATCTGTTTGCTATGTCTTGATATTCAAAGAATCTTTTTATCTTTCTTGTGTTTTCTACTCTGTGTTGTTCACAAGATTTATTCCAAAGCATCGCATTATGTTTGATGTAAAAGTCTTGTATTTTTATTTTCACTTTAGGTCGCCTCCATTAATTGAATCCTAGAAGGTCGCCATAATTGTTTTTTCTTCATTTCCCCATATCTCCCTCGTTGTTAAACAAAGAAAGCGGAAAAAATCTTGCAACCTTTTACCTATAAAAATGGGAGTACCCCGAGTAGGATTTGAACCTACGACCTCAAGATTAGGAATCTATTGGTCTGTTTTTATAGAAAAGCTTGATCGCTTTCTGTATGTTTATGGTTACTAGATTACATTTTTTTCGCCACATGTCAAATCTTTTGTATTAAGATCACCAAAACTAATCTTGAAAAAACACCGATACAACTAACTTATTTTTATAAATTTAAGATTGAATTGCTGGTGTTTTCTTTTGTTTTTAAAGGGTTACAAGACTAGAAATTGTACTATGTATTTTCTTATGTTTACTTTGTAACCTATTGTTTTTCTTCTTTATTTGATGCTCCAAAATAAAAGCTAGATATCCCTGACACTAGACCGCCAAGATACCCAAGCACAAGACTGACTATCGTATCTGAGTTTTGATCGGGAGGTAAAAGTGTGACTGTAAAAATGTAACCGACAAATGCTAATAAAGATACTATCCCGAATACTTTAGGTGTCCAATCCTCTCTAAATGAATCTCTGGCATCTTGTATATCAGCAGTTTCTAAAGCATATAAATCTACATCTAATTCTTTCATTCTAACTTCAAAATCTTTATCTATCTTTTTAAGTTCTGTAAGTTGTTCTGGAGTTGCGGCTTGAACGGCTGCTTCAATTTTCTTCGGTTCTGGTTCACATCCTAAAACTTCTGCCACCATGTTTGCTGCCATACCACCCATAGATCCACCTAAAGCTTGCCCTATAGTGGGGGCTACAGCACCGATTAGATTCTTTATCTTTGAAAATTTCATATTATTTAACTACCTTGTTTGATTGTTATGGTAGATGAACTACCGCCATTCGTTGTTAATTGGTTTACTTTACCACTCTGGTCTATACGGATGTTATAAGAGCCATCCTTAGACACTTTCATTTGTAGGTTATCTTCTACTTGCCTAATAAACTTAACGTCACTATCGTTAATAAAGGTATTTATCTGGGTGTCGCTATCATATCCGATAGCTGTACCTTTAACGCCATCGGCTGATAACGCTTTGTCTGCTTTAGATAATTCATCTACGTCTTGTAATATATCGAGTAGGTCTTCAAGAAAGTTTGCTGCTAAATAATCAATATCTAACTCTGTATATTCAAGCTCATCTTCTGCTAATTCATCCGTATCAAGGTCATTAAATTCTAAGAAATTAACGTCAAGGATGTTGTCTGATACAGCATTAGATTCTTCAGTTTCTTGTTGTATAGATTCTGGAGGATTTACAATTAACATATTATCAATCATGTCTAAAGTTAAATCTAATATTACTGCTGGTGTTGGAGAAGTTTCAAAGTTGTATACTGTTGTACTTTCATAAGGTTTATTAAGAACAACCTGTCCTAATGCCGTATTTACCGTAATCTCACCCGAAGAATCACCAAACTCATCAGGAAGTAAAATAATAAGAGCTTCCCCTGTTTCTTTTACAGTTATAGTGAAGTCCGTACCTCTAATACCCACGGTGGCAGAGTTGGTGCGTATCGAGATATTATCATTAGGTATTCGTTTCTTTTTACTACTTACAAATCTACCAGTACCTTTGATAAAATTAAGAGCCATTGTAGACTTACTGGGGTCAGGATCAAAGACAAATTCATCAACCACAACTTGACTATGTTCTGTAAGTCGTATTGTAGTTTCATCGCGGAACGTAACTCCCATTCTACCTTTAGCAGTTTCAAGTTTATCCATAGAGTTAAGCGAGAAATCAATCACGCTTTCATAGGGCTTATCTCTTACTACCCTAGTGTTACCTCTTAACTCTGTGATACTTCCTATAGCAACATCAACATCCAACGCTTGTGCCTTGATCGTCTTGGTTGACACAAATAGTACCGTTAGAACCCCAAGAATTAATGCGTAACCAATCATTATCCAAAGTAGATTGCTGGTCAACTGTAAAAGCCCTCGAATTACCATCCTGTTCAAGCTTGAAATAAGCTCCTGCATAACCATCTCCATCATAAGTTACTGTATTCGAGTCCCCATCTAAGTCAATATACTGAGTCGCCGAGTCCACATCTAAGTCAGAGTTAATCTGGTTACTGTCCCCTTGTATAATCCAATCAATATCTGCCCCACTAGCTAATGATGCTGTAGCTAGATCAAGAGTAAATGTATTTGTGTTACCGTCTACGTCCACATTGACATTTGAGTTGTCAGCACTATAGGTATTTGTTGGATCAACTTGGATAGTGTACGAGTTTGTATCACCGTCAAAATCAAATACACCAGTAAATGTATCTGAGTTAATATCCCCAAGCATCTTGTTATTGTTACCTATCTGATTAACATCAAGTGTCATTGCAGTACCATCGAGATCAAACGGAGTCATAGAGCCGTGTGTCGATAGTAAGCCTCCGATTATGTTACCGCTTCCTAATTGCTCAAGATCTATATTTGCTGTAGCACCTACTTGATCTACATAGATTTCGTTATCATCAGCTATTAGGCTGCGCGATAATAGCAATAATAAGCTAAGTAATTTCTTCATTTTTCCAATACCCTCTGTTGAGTCCAATAGTAATTATATTCAACACTCCTTCTTCTATTGCTTGCTGTAGAGCGATTGAAGTCGGTTCGTTTTCACTTGCTCCACCTTCGATTTCTACCAACTCTGTACCCCCATTAGATATAAACCTAAATAAATCTTGAGATACACCTACAGATATAACACTCTTGCTGGCTAAAACTTCTATTAGAACCTCGCCAGTAGACACAGATACAAGTCTAAGAGACAAAGTAATTATGTCTTCTCTATATTCTTTACTTGACCCAATACCTAAGTACCTAGCTCCTATACCGCCAGTTTTTACGTTAGTATCTATGCTTAGTACAGCACCTTGCATCAATAACCCTGCCAGTAAAAGAGGTTTGACGACACTCTCCTCGTCAAAAGTTTCTCTAGTGCTTCTTATTAATTGCCTTTCTTTAGTCAATGAGTCTAAACCAACTCTTTCTACTACTTGAAAAAACTCACCATTAGCTGCATGTTTTAATGCTCTTATTAATAAAGCTTCTGGTGCTTGGGTAATTGCCGTAGAAAATAAAGCAAAGTTACCATTAGATTTTCTTTGCCCTGTATGATCTAAAAAGCTATTTGGGTATATAGCTATTACAGGTTTTCTTATGGCTGGCTTTAGGTTTAAAAGTTCTTCATTTTGTAGCTCCAGTATTGATGCTTTCTGTATTACTATATAGGGAATACCGCCTTCTTTAAGTAGTGAACTATATCTAGGCGCACAGCTAGAAAGTAAAATCACCGATAGGAACAGTAATAACGGTTGTACCTCCAGATTCATCTGTAATAGTGAGAGTGATCGTTTCATTTTCCACAACATATTCAATCGTATTACCCTCTAGTTCTAGTTTACCTTCTTTCTGCGGTGTCTCCCCAAACAAAGATTCCACCATCTGCCGTGATAGCTGTGCATAGATACGGCTTTCTAAGTTTCTTATAAAACGGCTTAAAGTAGAGTTATCTGATTCTCTTTCTAAATCGTCTTGATATGATTCTATTTCATCTTTTATGGATTGCCTACGAGCAGATTCTTGCGAATCCACAGTCAAATAATGACTTGAAGTATTTATTCCTGAAAAAGAAGGTGACTTAAATCTATGTGACAGTTCATCACTTTTGATTTCTGCAAATGTAATTAATACTAATACAGGTAAAGTTGCTAAGAATAATATCTTAATCTTTTCTGTTGTCATCCCTATCTGCCTTTGCGATTTTATCTATTTCAATTAAATTAGGTACACCAAGTAGTGTCTTTAATAAGACATCTTGACGTATTGTTTGGTTATCTAAAGCCCTAACGCGATCTATCAATGCGACTACAATCCCATACTGAGAGTCTAGTTTTGATGCCAATCGGTCTTCAGAGGTATTAATTATGCTCTGTAGCTTTTCATCTAGTAGGTCTATCTTCTTTTCCATGTTGTCGATTATTCTGTTAATCAACTTCCATATAAAGAAACCTAAAGCACCAGCACTGGCTATTGGAAAACCAACATCATTTATAAGACGTATTACATCATCTAACATTATGAAGCACAGCTTCTAATCATGTCTGCTAGATCATGGCTTCTCTGCCCTACTTGTTTTGACCATTTAGAATCTAGTATTTCATCGGCTGCTTCTAAGTATTTAGCATCTCTCAATAGGCCAATAGTCTTCTTAAAGTTTAACAATTTGTTTATACCAATGTTAAAACATAGGTTGACCATAACTTCCTGTATTGTTTCAGGTAGATCATCGAAGAAACCAATGTTTCTCTTTAGATCCACGATGCAATCGTCTATGTCATTAGCCAACATGAGTTCAGCTTCTTCCATAGAAATACCGTTAGCTTGGATGTTTCTACCTACACCACATGTATAATACCCTGCTGAACATTTATACAGTTTTAAGACTACACCTTCATGTATCTTTAGTTGTTCTCTTACCCTTTCGATGTCCATAGTTTTAAAACCTTATCTTTGATTGATTGTGCTGTATCGCTTTCTAATATGCGTATTCCCAGCCAAACAATAGTAAAAACCGCAGCCATGTTGGGTAAAATTTGAACGTATGTTGCTACACCTGTAGCACCTGCCGCTAAATCTAATATTTCTTTATTATCATTGTTAATAGGCATATTATTCCCCACCCTCACTAGCTAGGTTCGCGATAGTATGATATTGAAAAAGTGTCTAGCTGATTTGAGTTTGTTTGATCCGTAACCGTCACAGTACCATTAAATGTACTATCAGGATCGGAGTTATAGACAGCACAGAAAAGACTATCCGATGAAGATATATTTGTAAGATCGGAGTATCCAGAAGATATTTGTACTTGCGCTGCTGAGTTTTTGTAAACAACCACATAGTGATTGTTACCTCCACCACTTAATGCAACTCTCAGAGTGATATTAGGGCTTATACCTGTAGTAGTTGTATTCGTGTTTCGGAAGTTATCATCAGTGCTTACACTTATATTACCCCATGAAAAACTAGGACTATAAGCACTATAAGAATAAAACTCGCTGAATGAGTCTGGCGTAGACTTACCAGCAGCAGCACTTAGGGTTCTTATGCTTCTACTGTTATTATTTAGTTCTGTACCTATCTGGGACATTGATATTGCCCCTGATGATTGAAGTGTCATTGTGAGTGTCCTCTAAGTAGTTTGATTAGCTTCGTTATATGCTTTCTTAGCGTTCTTAACTGATGTTGTCCAAACGGCTGCTGCTATACCTTTTACTTCATCAGACTCACTAGATACGTCTGTATCAGTATGTGTCCATGAGCTTCCGTCATAAGAGGATGATACGCATTGAAGTACTTTTCTATGGAAAGACCTTGTAAGCTCTGTACCGTCTTCTTTAATTACAGTTGCTTCTCTAATTTGAATTGCTTTATAGTCACCTATAACTTCAATTTTATCTTCTATTACTGTTTTTGTTATTGCCATTTTTTTATCCTTGTCCGTACCTAGAGTCCACTAGGTATAATTGTTGAAATTTGTTAATTACTCGCTAGTCATATAAACGCCTGACATAATCAATGGGAAAGCACCACCAGCACGGCTATAAAAATCTGCGCGTGTAAGTGTAGAGGAGCTTCCATCATTTTGGTGAAAATAAATCCAATCTTGCTCAGTAATAGGTAGTACATCATTCAAATTAACCGTACCACAATACCCTATACTTAATGCCGCCCAAGTAGTACTTGTATGGTCAAAGGGTAATCCAGTAACTTTTTGCATTGAACCATTGTTACTTGCTGTCATGCCTGATAAATAACAAGTAATATGGACTAGCCTACCAATCTTCGTGTAACTCGCACTATGTACTGTGACTGATGTTGAAGTACCTTCAAATGCTGGTGTCCAAGAACCTTCTTCATAATCGTCTAGTAAGTTTGCTGTTGCTGTATCGCCACCAAAAGTTATACCAGCCGCCATTTGAACATATTTATTATTGAATATAGAAATAGCTGTTGCTGGTGCTCCGTTGTCTGATACTTGGAAATACATCTCACCTTTTTGAGCCGTTCCACCATCTTGTGTCATCTTAATATTGGCTAATGCTTGGTCTGTTGATGCTCCGTCTGTATTAAATGTAATATTTGCAGTACCTTCGCTTGATCCTGAATCTGCAAATATTGTGTGTGTTGTTGTTGTTCCACCTGTATTTTTAATATCTCCAGAAGAATCTATGCGCATCTTTTCTGTATTAGCATTAGCCGCACCAGTTTGGAACATCAATGCACCATTACCTCTACCATCAAAAGTAATGCCCGCTGTTTTGTGTCCACTATCTAAAACAGATACATTTCCACCGCTAGTTAAAGAAATGTTTTGACCAATCTGTGTATAAGTTCCAGTACCATCTTCATATTGAGCAATAGTAAAGTCATTAGAATCAACCGCACTTTCTATGGCAAACCGAGCAATCCCACTATCACCTGATGCTTGTGCGGGTAAAGATAACTTAGCAGTTGGGGAAGTTACATTTATACCGACACGTTCACTCGAATCTATAGTAATCGCAGTTGCATTAGAGTTGTCATCTATTCCTGTACTTAACAGTTCGCGTGTTATTTTAGTCAATGCCATTTTCTATGCGTCCTCTAATGTTTTAATTCTTGCGTTAAATCCTGCTACTATAAACGAATGTAGTTCGCTATAGCGTATTCCATATCTATTCCCAGCAGATTTAGCTGGTTTCAACACTTGTCCAGTTTCTTCGTCTTTTTCTTCTTCTGTTGCATCCCATTCGTCATAGCAATAAAAAGCATATTTAGTTGGATCAAGTGAGTTAGCTTCCATAATTTCTTTAACTTTTTGTGCTGTAATACCAATGTGAGTTCTGGCATTACTTCCTTTTTCTGAAACAGCAGATAACCATTTATAAGTGCCGAACTCTTTTGCTAATGCTTTAGAAGCATTTATTTCATTTGTAGTTAATGCTGTAAGAGTAGTTTTTTCTCTTGAGTCTGAAGTGTTAATAGTGTTGTTTGTTGCATAAATATCATCAAAACGATAACTAGAAGTACCTAAATTATAAGAATCATCTGCCTGTGGATAAAGCTGTGCAGTATCACTATTCCAATTCCCACCACAATAAAATTGACTTTCTGCGTAAAAGATACTGTGAATCGTTGGAGTAGCAGAGCCATCTCTTGAACAGGAAACACGAATCTGACTAGCCATATCATTCGTGCCAGTTGCCGCTTGCACTTTAGCTATTATTGATGCGCCAGTATAAAATCCATTTGTGTGATAACCTCTAAATAACAGTCTTCCTATTTCTTTGTTATCACCAACATCAGTAGGTGAAGCTAAACTTCCATGTGAAGCATCAAAGACAATCGTTGGCGGTGCAGTATTACTGTCTTGACTTCTTTGTATGTAAGCCGCGTTATTACCTACTCCAAGTGAAGTAACTCCATCTCCATCTCTGACATCTAATTCTCTTAACGGTGTGGCTGTACCAATACCTACTCTATTATTACCACCATCAACAAACAGCATGTTGGCGTTACCGTTTGATTCAACTCTGAAGTCTACGTCTACAGAATCTTCATTGAATACTGTTTCACTTGGTTGAAGTGTAATTCTTTCTCTTTCAGTTCCAGCAACTATTGTTTTAAAACTTAGTCTAACGTCCTCTGTACCATCTGAAGCATCTTGAATTTTAGCTGCAATAAGTCCATATTGTATTTTTTCATCTGCATCATTTTCACCGTGAAACTCTATTTCACCTAAAACATCATCATCAGCGGGACTACTTGAATTTCTATAAAGTTCTAAAATTGGACCACTATTAGCATCTGCATCTGTAGATGTTAAAGTTAAATTTGTACTATTATCTGCTGTGGTAATATTTAAACCACTAGAATCTAAGACCATACGTTCAGTACCACCCGTATCGAAACGTATCTTGTCTTCGTCAGAACTCTCCTCAACTTGAATCAATGTATCCGAATCTGCATCAATAAGTTGATTAGCTGTAGTGCTAGAAGTATTGGTATTAGTAATAGCTTCTACTAAGACTCCTGTTGGGGGTGCAGTACTAAAGGTAACTGTAGTACCACTAATACTGTAGTTAGACTTTGATTGATAAACTCCATCGAAGAAAATCTGAACGTTATTCTCATGCACTGGTACTACAGACAAGGTCAGAGTTGTATCACTATTATCGCCAGTCATTGTATTTATTGTGTTATTACTACCGCCAACTGTAGTTGTTGAATGATAGACTGTAATAACCCTGCCATTTACTGGAGCAGTTGCGAAGGTAAGAGTCGTACCTGAAACACTATATGTATCGTGAGCCTGAAACACACCATCTATAAAGACCATTAAATTATCTTCATCAGAGCAGGCAGTTGAAAGAGTAAAAGTCGTGTCCGAACCATCGCCTTGGTAAGTGTTGGTATCCATGTTAGTACCACTACCGCCACTTCCTGCTACTGCTCCCCATTCATCGGTATACAATTCCATCTGTGAAGTCTCAGAATTGTATCTAAAGTAACCTGCTGCTGGTGAAGCTGGTCTTTGTGCTGTTGTACCACTAGGCATGTGTACTGCATCAGTGTTCGACCCCAAATCGAGACTTACATCTGGTGCAGCGTTTCCAATCCCAACACGATTTGTTGAAGAATCTACTACTAATGTATTTGAATCCCAATTAAAGTCACCAGTACCACCAGTCAATGCTGTCAAAGTTCCAACACTGGTAATGTTTGGTTGTGCTGCTGTACTCAACGTACCAGCCAATTCACCACTAGATCCATATATAACTGCTTTTGAGTTGACTACAGTATTTGCCGATGAACCGTCTACTAGATTCAGTTCTGCTGCTGTTGAAGTAACTCCGTCTAAGATATTAAGCTCTGCTGCTGTACTTGTGACTCCATCTAAGATATTTAATTCGGCTGCTGTAGAAGTCACTCCATCTAAGATATTAAGTTCCGCAGGAGTCGAAGTAATTTGAGTCGTAGTTGCTGCTGCTAATACAGGTATATAACCACCTTGATTAACTAAATACTGTGTGTGGTCTGATGTAGGATCGACAATAGAAAGAGTAGTTTCGTTTGAGTCAGCCGTAGCACCTTCAAAGATGATAGCATTTGAAGCCTCCATCGTAACGGTATTAACTTGAGTTGTAGTTCCAGAAACACTTAGATTTGGAACTAACAATGTACCTGTGCTTGGGTTATATCTTAAAGCACCTGTGTCATCTAATAGTGCATTTGATTCATCGTGGAAGACTACAGGGAAATTTGTGTTTGCTGAACTATCACTAACGGTAACTGTGCTGGCTAATGTACTTAAAGCTACATTAATGTTTGACGTTCCATCGAAGCTAGTGCCACCAATGGTACGAGCATTTTGTAAGGCTGTTGCTGTAGCAGCATTGCCTGTAGTTGAACCTGAAGATCCACTTACATTTCCTGTTACGTTACCTGTTAAAGCACCTGCAAACAATGTTGAAGTTAGTAAACCTGAACTTGGATTATAAGTTAAGCCTGTGTCACTCTCTGCTCCCTGACTTCCAGTTGCACCATCAACAAACAATGGATAGACAGTTTCATCAGTTGAATTATTGGCACTAACAGTAATATTATCTGCTGTTCCAGTTGTATCCTGATTGAGAGTAGAGATGGAAAAATCCAGTGTATTATCTCCATCTTGGTAGACAACACTTAGTCCAGACTCAGTATTTGAAGTGACCATGTTTCCTACTGTGTCACAAATTTCCTCACTTAAATCTATGTTAGATGAGCCGTCAAAGCTAACACCATGTATCGTTCTAGCCGAAGCTAGTGTAGTTGCTGTAGCTGCTAAAGCTACTGCTATATTAGCTGTACCATCAAATGATGTCCCACCAATAGTTCTGGCATTTTGTAAGGCTGTCGCAGTTGCGGCATTACCACTGGTTGATTGATTGAGAGTGCCTATTACAAAGTCTAAAGTATTATCTGAGTCTTCATAGGTAACAGCGATATTTGTTTCGGTATTACTAGAAACCATTGCACCGATAGTGTCGGCAATATACTCATTTAATGCTGTACCATCTACTGTGATTGCATCAGCTTCAAGAGTACCATCAATATCTGCATTGCCAGAAATATCAAGTGTGGCTGCATCAAGTTCCCCTGTTAAAGTTAGGTTTCTAAAAGAACCTATGTCTTTGTTTGAATCTACTACTACCACTTTAGAAGCTGCAACTGTACCTGCTGTTACTCCATCAATAGTTTCTAGTTCTGCTTCATTAATTGATGCACTTCCAATCGCTAAAGAAGTACCGATTGTAGGTGTATTGATTGTTGGACTGGTTAGAGTTTTGTTGGTGAGGGTTTCTGTAAGGGAGGCTGTATTAACCACAGCATCTATAGCACCATCACCAGCATCATCATAAGTAAATGATATTCCAGTATGAGAGCCATTAGTTACGAGTTGCAGAGCCGTTTTATCTTGTATTGTTTCATCATCCAAAATGGCTGCTGAAGCTGCGGCTGCTGTTGCGCTTGCTGCGGCTGCTGTGGCTGAAGCTGCTGCACTATTTACGCTTGATTCGATAGCATCTGTCTCTTGGCTTGTAGCTCCAGAACTCGAATAAAAACTTGTCTTTGCCATTAATTACTCCACGACAATAATAGGTTAATAGGAGATAACTTATACATCTAATTGATAAGCAGGTCTTATGGATTGAAGGCTGCCTGACATTTCAGCATCGTTAGCTTGTTCTTGTATTTCAGTTAAAAATGAAAGATATGTACCCTCAAATACAGGTCTACGGTCATCAAGATAGTAATCGCTGGCGTAAACTAACGCTGCATAGGCAATTAAATCTGATGCTATATCTGTGAGTACGTTTGTATCAGAATCAGAAGATAGAGTAGTGTATTGGGCGTAATAGTTCAATATTAGACTCCCACTCGTAGGCTCTGGGTATAACAGGAACGTCCCAACTTCTCTAGTAAAATAGTGTGGCGATCCAGTCTGCCCCGCTTTCTTATAATCCTGCATTTCTTTCATGGGGACTCTACTTAACGTATGGTTATCGTAGATTAAATCTATGGCTTCTAAGAAGTCATTTGGTATTGTAACTTTTGATGTCTGAGCTGAGATCGTGTATGTATGCTGCTTTTCCATACTCGGTATTCTCAGTGTTCTTTGGATTCTAGCAATACCTTGATCTATAAAAGTATTTGCCAGTGCATCCGTTATATCACTACGGTTTAGTAGTGCTTTAAAATGTGTTCTAAGATCACCATAATTCATTATCAATAAACCTGTTTGTTAGTAGTTATGAAAGAATCAAGATTTTGCTGTCTCAATCGCTTTAGTATTTCTTTAGGGGGTTCTTTCAGTGCATCAAAACCTTCTCTTTTCCATTGGTCATAAACTACAGCAGGTATACTTGCTACACGCATGTAGTCGCCTGCTCTAGTACTCCTCGAATCCCACTTGTCGCTTTTTAAACCATCAATGTAACTTTGTGGTATATGTTGTTGATTTTTAAGGGTCATTACTGAATCTGGATCTTTAGCCAGACGTTGTTCAACATCATTAAAAGGTGTTTTTTTGTCTTTTGTTGACATATAAATACTCCTCATCCTTAAAAAAAAGGGGAAAGACTAAACATAGTTAAGGAGAGCAAAAACTATATCTAACCAATCCCCAATTTATTACTTACGAGAGTCCTGTAATCACTCCAGAATCAGCGTAACTATTGTGTTTCACAGAAACTTCACCGACAACATTATGAGTGTCAGCATCGCCATTTTTAGCGAGTAAAGTTCTTGTAAATGGACGCAATGAAACAGTTCTAAACATAGATGGATCAATTAAGAAACCATGTGTGCTTAGGTTTTGTCTGTTAATTACAGTGCGCAATTCGCCGAAAGGTGTCAGAATTACGTCAATAACATTGGTCAATGTTTTAGCATCAATCTCACGATTTCTACCTGTTGCAGTTGCGAAGCCTGCCACGATTGTTGCATCGGCTGGCTTAATCATGAAAACAGATGGTTCAGAACCATTTGTGTAGCATGTTTGGTGCAAAGTTAACAATTTTGCTTCTGTTAAAGCATCTGTTGAGTTTGAACCTGCATCTAAAGTTGTAGAGATCATTTGTGTTACTGAAGCCATCTCTCTAGCGGTACTTGCGTTACCCGCTACGAGTGCATTGTCTACTCCTATCATTGCTCTTTCGTAATCGTTTTTGATTACTTTAAGCGTTTTTGATAGTTGAAACGCAGTTTCAGTGGCACGGCCATGAGTCTTAACAGCGTCAGCAGTACCAGAGACAGCAAATGCCTCAGATATAATCTGACATGTGTTGTTGCGAAGCGTAGTCGGGCTAATAGTAATTGTAGAAGCGTCTGCTCCTTCAACTTTATAGTTATTAGCACTAGCTCTTAACGCATCTTCCATCCACTCAAACGTCCTTGCAGTAGTCTTTTCGTTCTT
>PVBE012833839.1_pt1 | contig 21646 bp, 19 predicted proteins | sample 1631181 | NCBI WGS metagenome assembly PVBE01 (sample SAMN08397723, study PRJNA350692) | Marine metagenome, whole genome shotgun sequencing project. | isolation source: water | place: Pacific Ocean | collected 2012-04 | reverse complement strand
ATGAGCTACATGTTCAGATCCGCCGACGCATTCAATCAGGACATCGGTTCGTGGAACGTCAGCAGCGTCACGACCATGGCCGGCATGTTCAGATTCGCCGTCGCGTTCAATAAGGACATCGGTTCGTGGGACGTCAGCAGCGTCACGAACATGGCCAGCATGTTCTACACCGCCACGTCGTTCAATCAGGACATCGGTTCATGGGACGTCAGCAGCGTCACGTACATGCAATCCATGTTCTACGACGCCGCCGCATTCAATCAGGACATCGGTTCGTGGAACGTCGGCAGCGTCACGAACATGTACCGCATGTTCAACATCGCCACGTCGTTCAATCAGGACATCGGTTCGTGGAACGTCAGCAGCGTCACGAACATGCAATCCATGTTCCACCGTGCCACGGTGTTCAACGGGGACATCGGTTCGTGGAACGTCAGCAGCGTCACGAACATGAACTACATGTTCCGCGACGCCACCGCGTTCAATCAAAATTTGAGCGGCTGGTGCGTCTCTAACATCGCTACTGAGGCCAGTGACTTCGATACCGGAGCGACCTCTTGGGTTCTGGCTCGCCCTGTATGGGGGACGTGTCCTTAGGCCGATGCGTGTGGGATAGGGATAGACCGAAGCCGTTACTCGATCACCCGTGGCTTGAACAGGAACTCCTCGGCGAAGTTCGGTGACGGCACGACTACAAACAGTTCCGCCGTGGTCCATGTCGCTGCTGTGCCGCTGATATCATTGCCGTTCTGGTCTTTAAGTGTAGCAGTGAGCTGGGACGTCTCACCTAGTGCCGAGAACGCGATCGCCGTATCGGACAAGACCATACTTGCAGCTGCCTGGGTGACGGCTACGGCTGCGACGCCGTTGGCTGATCCGGCTGTTGCGGTGATGGTTGCCGTGCCGTTGGCTACTGCAGTGACCAGCCCGGAAGATGACACAGTTGCCACGGACGCAGACGACGAACTCCACGACACGCTCGCACCGCTCATCGTCGCACCGTTCTGGTCTTTGACCGTGGCGGTGAGCTGGGAGGTTTCGCCCAGCGATGAAAAGCTCAAGCTCGTCAACGATAGTGTGATCGATGTTGCGACCGGAGTTGGTGGGCTTGTGGGCGTAGTTCCACCATCACCACACGCGGTGAAGTAGTAGCAGCCCTATCAGTCGGATGTAGCGCATGTGCCCAATCTGCAGTGATGCTCGATAATTGCGCCAGCAGAGGGGCGGTACTAGTGCGACTTCGCACACATCGCCGCCACTGAAACGCCGTTTACTGAAAAAAAATTGGTGGTGCTGCGCCCGGCGCCACGAGTGGCCCCCGCGACCACGGCGACCCGTCCCTCGAGATCTTTCATGTCGGCATGCGCTCCTCGGCGGTGCGCCCCCACCCTGTCGTGATCGCGAGCACGATGACGACGAGCAGCGCCCACGAGTGGACGTTGTGCAGGCCGACCTCCCAGGGGGACACGCGCGGCATGCCGTCGACGCCCGCGGTCATGCTGGCCGCGAGGATCACGGGGATGAACACTGGAAAAAGGAACGGATACGTGCACACGGTGACGTCCAGAATGTTCGAACGACGGTAGCCGTCGATGCCCGCGCCCTCTCCGACCTCCTTGGCCAGGTCGCCGACCGCGAGGATGGCCACGGTCGAGTGCGTAGTGAGCAAGGTGGCACCCGTGACCGAGCCGAAGATCCACCACTCCGCCTGGCCCGGCGTACCTGAACGCGACTGGACCCACGCCACGATGCGGTCGACGATACCGGCGGCCTCCAGTCCTCCCACGAGACCCATCAACAGGATCGTAAACATGGACACACCTACGGCGCGACGCATGCCGTCGAGGACGAGGCCCTGGGCCACGAAGTTCTCGCGATCGATGGAGAGCAGATCCGCCGGTGTGAAGCGTCCGAGCAGGAGCCCGAGGATCGCAGCCCCGAGAATGCCGTAGACGAGCCCCTCGATCAGGTGGCGCTGCTTCATCAGCACGAAGAGCACCATTATGGGGACCGCCAGCATGAGCAGACCTGTTGCGTCGGCATCGGTGGAGGGTCCGGCTCCGGCCTGGGTCCCGTCCCCACCACCAAGCACCGCGAACACAGCGATCGACACGAATGCCGCCGGGAGCGCGTAGCGCATCCTCGAGTGCACGACGCCGTTGATGTCGGCGCCCTGAGTGGATGCCGACGCGATGGTCGTGTCGGACACCGGGGAGACGTTGTCCCCGAAGGTGGCTCCCGCCAGGATCGCCCCGATCAGGAACGCCGGGTCCGTGCCCAGCACACCGCCGACCGGGTAGAGCAGCGGAGCGCATACTAGGATCGTGCCCAGGCTCGTGCCGGTCGCGGTCGAGAACAAAGCACACACGAGGAATGCGGCCACCGCGTAGCCGCCCGAGCCGACGCCGGCTGACTGCGCGGCCCACACGAGGGACTGGACGAGCCCGCTGTCGCGCAGCAGCACGCCGAACACGCCCGCGAGCATCCACGCCATCACCATCAGCATGACGAGCTTGCGGCTCATGCCGTCGAGCATCGCTTCGGCGTAGCCGCGCTTGTCTTGGGCAAGCAGGAGCCCGAGTGTCAGCCCACCGAGCAGGACCGGCCAGAAGCCGGTCTCGTCGGGTGCGCCGGAAAGACCGAGCCATCCGACTCCGACCAGGAAGAGCACGAACGGTGCGAGCGCTCCGGCGAGGCCGCCATGGAAGCGGAGGGGTACGCCGCTCGAGGTCGAGGGGTCCACGGCCGGTCCGTGTCAGAGGGTCGTGCCAAGCACAGCGGAAGTCTACGTTCGCCCGAACCCTTTTGAAAGGAAGCGACATGAGCGCCAACGACGAGTTCACGCTCTACGACTTGCGCGTGGAGGTCGTGGAGGAAGACGGCCCGATGGTGTGCAACCATCAACCCGGGGACTATCTCGAGCTCTCCGGCGAGAACCTGAGTTTCCCGCCGGGCCAGACCTTCCCGATCTACGCGCTGGCTGCCCTGCTGCCGCTCCTGCCCGCCAAGCAGCGGCAAACCCACCCGAACGACTGGATGACGACCGACATGGAGGTCGCGTGCCCCGACCCGCTGTGCGGCGCTCGCTTCCAGATCACGCGCACCGGGACGTCGACGTTCCGCCACGGTGACGTCACTCGGGTGCCCCTATCGGGCGAGGGCGCTTGACGTCGGGGCACGATGTCGAGTTAGTCCCTGGATACCGGATCTCGAGGTTGATCCTGGGCGGCTGGCAATTCTCCGAGGGACACCGGCGGGGCGGGCTCGATCTGGACGAAACGCTCGAACTCCTAGTCGCTGCGGCAGACCGAGGCGTAACGACGTTCGACTGCGCGGACATTTACACGGGCGTAGAGGAACTCTACGGCCGGTTCCTGCAGCGGTGGCGGTCTACGTCGGCGACGACACCGGTCAGAGTCCACACGAAGTTCGTTCCCGACTTCGAAGCGCTGGCGGACGTAGACGAGCCGTACGTCCGGCGGATCATCGAGCGATCGCTCACGCGGCTGGGCGTCGAGGCGCTCGACCTCGTGCACTACTACTGGTGGCGGGACGACGTCCCCGGGATGGAGCAGACAGCACTGTGGCTGGCTGCCCTTCAGGGCGAGGGGAAGATCCGTCACATCGGCGTTACGAACCTAGACGTGGACCGCGTGCGTCGGATCGAGGACGCAGGCGTCAGGCTCCTCTCGAACCAAGTCCAGTACTCCGTCCTCGACCGGAGGCCGGAGGCGGCGCTCAAGGACCACTGTCTAGAGCGCGGGTCTGGGCTCCTCTGCTTCGGTGCTCTCGCGGGTGGCTTCCTCACGGACCGCTGGCTCGGCGCCCCTCCCCCCACGGGCGAGCTGGACAACCGCTCCCTCGTGAAGTACCGGCTGATCATCGACGAGTTCGGCGGCTGGAACGCATACCAGGCCCTCCTCTCGGAGCTGCGGTCGGTCGCGGACGAGCACGCGTCGGACGTGGCCACGGTCGCCGTGCGCTTCGTGCTCGATCAGCCGAGCGTCGCTGCAGTGATCTTCGGTGCGACGCGTCTCGGACAGGTGGAACGAAACCTTTGTGCGCTGTCACTGCGACTCACGGAGGACGATCACGCACGCATCCGGCGCCACCTCGACGCAGCGCCTGGGCCAGCCGGTCCGGTGTTCGGGCTAGAGCGGGACCGCGACGGCCCGCACAGTAGCATCATGCGGTACAACCTGAACCGCGGCGAGCTGCTGGAGGACGATGTGGAGCAGATCTGATTGTCCCGGCTCTTGGACTGGCGGGACGATCCGACTGGGCTGGCAACGGGGCACCGTGGAAGCGCGGCGGGGCGGCGGCGGGGGGGGGAGGGTTGCATGGGTGACCGATCAAGCCGCCTCTTGCACTGACCGGTCACTCGTGTGGAAAGCGCCCGATACCGATCTCTCCATCAAAGAGGAGTCGATGCTGTCCTCAATCCATCCCAGCCCGCAACGCCGAGTCCGTTGGAACCAGTGCACCGCTCTCGCCCCCTCCGTGACCACGGTCCTGGCGGTCAGCGTTGCTCTGACGGCCGCGTGCGCCCCAGCCGACGCGCCCCGTGCCGCCGATGCGGCTTTTGAATTCGACCTCCCCAACTGGTCCGAGCAGGTCACGCTGCGCGAGGGGTGGCTCGAGCGTCGTCACGAGATGTTGCTCCCCATGATGCGTCAGTACGACATCGATATGTGGATCACCGTGAACGAGGAGTTCCATGACGATCCGCTGACCGAGTACATCGCACCCCCAAGACCCTACACGGGCAACCGGGACATCTTCGTGTTCGTCGACACGGGGGAAGAGCTTCGAAGCGTGGCGATCACGGGCTACTCCGAGGTGAACCTGAAGCGCTTCTTCGAGTCACCCGACGAGCCGCGCCCGGCCAGCCAAGTGCTGCCAGAGCTTTATGCGATCTATTCCCCCCAGCGCATCGCCCTCAACATGGACGGGCGCAAAGGCATGACCCGGAGCCTCACCTACGCCACGTACGGGTACCTGAGCGACATCATGGGGCCCGAGGCGACGTCGAGGTTCGTGAGCGCGGCCGACCTGATCGAGGAGTATCTAGACACCCGGATTCCCGAGGAGCTGGAAGCGTATCGCAATCTGGTCCATCTGACCGAAGTGATCGCGAAGCGAGCTCTCTCGGACGAGGTCATCGAGCCAGGGGTCACGACCATCGGCGATGTCCGACGGTGGATCTACAACGCGATGTGGCAGTACCGGGTGGGCACCTGGTTCCAGCCGGACCTTCGGCACCAACGTGGCGGAAGGCCGAACGACACGTCACGAGGCTTCCTGGCCGTGGCACCGGAGAATTGGGTGATCGAACCGGGCGACGTGCTTCACCTCGACGTAGGGATCTCCTATCTGGGGCTGGATACCGACTGGCAGAAGATGGCGTACGTACTCAGGGAGGGTGAGTCCGACGCGCCGGCCGGCCTCCAGGCGGCAATGGCCAACACCAACGCGCTGCAGGACGTGCTCACCTCCGCCGCCCGTCCGGGGCTGACGGCTGGCGAGGTGTACGATGCGACCATGGCGGAGATGGATTCCCGGCTGATCAAGGCGCAGATCTACTCGCATCCTCTGGGCAACCACGGCCACGGGATGGGGCCCAGCATCGATTTCCGGTCGGCCCAACGGGGTGAAACGGCTCGGCAGTCGAAGCGGTTGCGGGACGGCTCCTACATCTCCATCGAACTCAATACGCGGACGCCCGTTCCTGAGTGGGACGGCCAAGAGGTCTACATCATGATGGAGGATCCGGCCCACCTGGACAGTGAAGGGTACCACTTCTTCCGGCCGCGACAGGAGAGTTTCTACCTGATCGGAGGGTGATCGGATGAGAACTCCACACCCAGCACTGTTTAGCGCGTTCTGAGTTGCAGGTCTGAGTGGGGCAGAGCAGAATTAGGTCATGAAGAAAACCCTCTTATTCACCCTCGCTCTGATAGGGGTCGGTCCAGTCGCTAACGGTGTAGTGGAGGGACAAGTCCGGGTCACGTTCCGAACCGTTTCTGAGGGCACGCCCGTCGAAGGTGCACAGATAACAGCGGGTGTGACGGGATCGCTGACGGACGCACTCGGGGAAGCCCACCTACAGCTTGCTGTCGGCTCTCATGAGGTCCGCATCACCCGCGTCGGCTACGCCTCCGTCGAATTGGTCGTCACACTGAGTACCGACGCTGACACCACGGTGGTGGTCGAGTTGACCGAGGAAGCGATTGAGACCGAGGGGATCGTCGTCATGTCGTCTCGGACCGAACGTCGAGTCGAAGATGAGCCTCTCCGTATTGAGGTGGTCTCCCGAGAAGAGATCGAGGAAAAACAGCTCATGACGCCCGGTGACATTTCCATGTTGCTTAACGAGACAGCCGGGTTGCGGGTGCAGCCGACCGCCCCGTCGTTAGGTGGGGCCAGCGTGCGAATTCAGGGGTTGAGAGGTCGGTACACACAGATCCTGTCCGACGGTCTTCCGCTCTACGGTGGACAGGCAGGAGCGCTGGGGCCGCTCCAGATCCCTCCGATGGACCTCGGCCAAGTCGAGGTCATCAAAGGGGCGGCATCAGCCCTCTATGGGTCAACTGCACTTGGAGGCGTCGTAAACCTGATTTCGAGGCGACCTGAAGACGAACGCGAGCTACTTGTGAACCAATCCACCTTGGGTGGTACGGATGCGGTCCTGTGGCTTGCCAAGGAGTCGAGTGAACGCTGGGGGCACACGCTCTTGGCCAGCGCGAACCGCCACGGTCAGGCGGACGTGGACAACGATGGATGGGCAGATCTGCCGGGATACCGGCGGGCGGTTGTACGCCCCCGTCTCTTCTGGAACGATGGGTCGGGTGGGTCGGTCTTCGTCACCGCAGGCGGGATGGTGGAGGACCGCGAAGGCGGTACGACTGAGGGCGGCACCACCCCGGCAGGGACTCCATTTACCGAAGCATTAGACACAAGACGAGCCGATTTGGGAGTTATGGGTCGCAAGCTCATCTCCGACTCACGTCTCTTGAGTGTGCGTGGGTCAGCGATGGGCCAAACGCATCGACATCAATTCGGAGGCGTTACCGAGCGGGACCGACACGTTACGGCGTTCACCGAGGTGTCGCTTTCGGGCCAAGACGGTGATCACGCTTGGGTGCTCGGTGCAGCCATCCAGCACGACCAATACGACGCTGAGGACGTTCCGGTCTTCGACTTCACGTACACGGTCCCAGCACTGTTCGCTCAGGAAGAGTACGCGATTAGCTCTTGGCTCAGTGTGTCCGGAAGTGCCCGGTTGGACTTCCACAGCGAGTACGGGTCGCACTTCAATCCCCGACTGTCGGTACTCATCCGTCCCGGCGAGTGGGTCATGCGGGCATCCGCCGGTAGCGGGTATTTCCCACCGTCACCGTTCGTTGAGGAGACCGAGGCCGTTGGCCTGAGCGTGCTCGACCCATTTCCGGGCTTGGAGGTGGAGAAAGCCAGAAGCGTCATGGCTGACGTTGGCAGGACACTTGGGCCTTGGGAGTTCAACGCCGCTGTCTTTGGGTCTGAGATCGAGGATGCGATTGCTGTTCGTTCGGTGTCCGGTGGTCGTTTGGAGCTTTTCAATAGCCCGGACCCCGTGCGCACGTGGGGAACCGAGTTCCTCGCCCGATTCCGGGACGGCCCACTGTTTGGGACGGCGACCTATGTCTACACCCGTTCGCGGGAGACGGACCCCGAAGGGACGATGCGGCGAGAGGTGCCACTAACTCCGACGCATACCGTTGGGGTCATTGGAGGGTGGGAGTCAGAAGGCCGAGGCCGGATTGGTGCCGAGTTCTATTACACAGGCAGACAAGCGCTAGACGACAACCCATATCGTTCGGCGTCAGAGCCCTACGTGATCGTTGGAGTCATTGCCGAGCGTCGGTTTGGTCGTGTCAGGGTGTTCGTGAACGCGGAGAACATCCTCGACACTCGTCACACCCAGTACGACCCGCTCGTGAGGCCGTCTCGCAGTCCCGAAGGTAGGTGGATCACCGACGTGTGGGCTCCACTTGAGGGCGTGGCGATCAACGGTGGCGTAAGGATCGCGTTTTGACGGTTGCTGACAGCCAAACTGCGAGACACCTCAAAGATCTTTGCGAGGACTAGCGCACCTACCAACACTGTTTTGCGCGTCCGGTGTGGATAGGGAATACCCACAGGTGGAGATCACGTTCAGTCCGTTTTCACCGTGCTGAGTCGGGCCGTTCGGGATAGCAAGTACGCGACATTCGGAGTACTGGAGACCCCCTACAGCTAGAACGCTATCATGCGTGGACTGCGGCGGTAAGGTTTCGACAAGGGCGGACGTATGCCCTCATTTGCAGACAAGGTGGAGGAAGAGTGGTCAGCGGAAGGAGCGTCGATTCTTCCAAGTCTCAGGGTGGAACAGGAGCAGTACTGTGAAGATCTCAAGTCGTCCGACGAGCATGAAAAAGGAAAGGAGGGCCAGGGCTGGACTAGATAGCCAACCATAGTTATCGGTCGGGCCTACGTCTCCGAAGCCCGGACCCACGTTCCCCACCGTCGCGATACTAGCCCCGATCGCGCTGAGGAGGTCCATCCCCATGAAGGCGAGGAGGATTGCCCCAACTAGGCAGAAGATGAGGTAGAGGATCACAAATCCAGTTACGTTCGCCAACACCTCTTGCTTCACGGGGGTTGTACCAATCCGCGTTAGGAGTACCGCGCGTGGATGAAGATGCTTCCTGATCTCATTAGCGGTTTGCTTCAGCAGCAGAAGTATACGCATAGCTTTGATGCCTCCGCCGGTCGAGCCAGCCATACCACCTATGAAAAAGAAGGCGAAGAGCGTCATCTGAACCCCAGGAGCCCATAGTTCATAATCTGTACTAGCAAAGCCTGTGGTTGTGGTGATGGCAGTTACATAGAAAAGAGCATCGCGAAGGGCTGGCTCAATGCCAACTGAGGTACCTGAAGTCAGGTTGACGATGGCGATAAGAAGTCCGCCCCCTAATATCACGCAGCTGAAAAAGCGCCATTCGTGGTCGCTACCGTACACTGGTTTACCAGTAGCGGCCCTGAAGTGCAGGGCAAAGTTAACTCCGGCCAGATACATAAAAAGGATCGTCACCCACTGGATGTAGGGAGAGTTAAAGGCAGCGAGTGACGCATTCTTGGTGCTAAATCCTCCGGTCGCCAAGGTCGTGAAACTGTGGTTCAGTGCATCGAACAGGCTCATTCCTCCGATCAGGTAGAGTAAAACCTGCGTAGCCGTCAGCCCGACGTAGACAAACCAAAGGAGTTTGGCAGTTTGGGTGATTCGAGGCCTTAGCTGCTGTGGTGTGGGGCCAGGGACTTCTGCATGGAATAGTTGCATCCCGCCCACGCCCAAGAAGGGCAGAATTGCAATCACGAGGACGATGATCCCCATGCCCCCCAGCCACTGAGTCAGTGAGCGCCAGAATAGCACCCCGTGAGGGAGTGCTTCTATGTCGCTGAAGACGGTAGCGCCTGTTGTTGTAAAGCCGGACATCGCTTCGAATACTGCTGCTATAGGTGAGTCCAGCGTTTCGGTGAGAAGGTAGGGGAGGGCTCCGAAACATGCGGTAGCGGTCCACGCCAAAGTGACCATCGCGAACCCTTCCCTTGGGGTTATGTCACCTTGAAAAATGGTGGTTCGATAGATCACACCGCCCACTACGAGGGTGATGAGGCCCGAGGACAGAATTCCCCAGAAGTCACCATCACCGAAAAAGAACGCTACTCCGGCTGTGGCAAGCATCGACAGCCCAACAAACACCTGGAGTAAACAGACGACGTTAATGATACGCTGGAGCGACATCAGGCGAAAAGCTTCTCGACCTTGGGTATCGCAGAGGGGAGTGCAAACACGATTACATCATCTCCGGATAAAACCTGGTCGCCACCGCGCGGCAAGATCATATCATTTCCTCGCAAGATGATGCCGATAATAGCATCCTTCGGGAAATGCGTTTCTCTTAGTTTCTTGCTGGTGATCTCTGACCCTTCCTCGACCGTGAACTCGATCGCCTCTGCATCGATGCCTGTGAGGTTAGCGACTGCCACCACCTTTCCCTTCCGGATATAGCGAAGAACCGCGTTCACTACAGACATGCGAGGGGAGACACTGGCATCGATTCCAACCCGTGGCACGAGACGCAGATACTCGAACTTGTGGACAAGGCTGATGACTTCTTGCGCTCCACTGGTCTTTGCTAGGAGGCTGGCAAGGATGTTTGTCTCGTCCCTGGCTGTGGCTGCCACGAAACCATCAATCCCAGCAACTCCTTCCATCTCGAGTAGGTCCAAGTCTGTAGCATCTCCGTGCAGCACAAGCGCGTGCGGAAGGCGCTCTGCGAGCTTGACGCAGTGTCTCCGGTCATGATCCAGAATAACACACTCGATACCCTGACTCCCGAGTATTCGTGCAAGGTGTTCTCCTTCACTGCTACCACCTGCGATCATAACTCGGCGTAGGCCAGATGGTTCGTAGCCTGCTAGCGAAGCGATGTCGCCAATCTCTGTCGAGGGTGAGAGTAAGTAGACCAGGTCTCCAGCTCGGATCACCGAGGTTGCTTTGGGAATCTCGGTTTTCCCATCCCGAACAATTGCTACAGTGACATAGTGATGTCCTTCAAGTTCCGCGGCGAGCTGCTCCAGAGTGCGTCCCTCGACCGGTGCGCCAGTCTTTACTCGAAGCCCAATAAGCTGCACGCGACCGCCAGCCAGGGGTACCACGTCAGTCGCGATCTCACTACGCAATAGATCAAATATCTCCTTCGCACATTCCCTCTCTGGGTTGATCATCAAATCAATCCCCATCCGTTCACGGGACAGTGCTGAGTCCTTATCGTAGTATTCCGGATTAGAAATGCGTGCGACCGCGTGCTGCACCCCTAGACTCTTGGCTGTCATCGAGGCAACAAGGTTCACTTCGTCCTTACTAGTTACGGCAAGAAGCATCCCAGCGTCGGCGATTCCAGCCTCTCCAAGAACAGGTAGTGAGGCCCCATTTCCGACCAATGTCAGGACATCAAGTTGCTTGGACACGAAGTCAGCTCGTTCTGGATCTGACTCGATCAGGATGACGTCCTGAGTTTCTTGAGAGAGGCGCTTGGCGAGATGAAATCCGACTTCGCCGGCGCCTAGAATGAGTACTTTCATGGCCAGGCACTCTGGGTAGACCCTAGTTCAATGTCCGAGACGGACATTGCCGGTGAACGAAAGTTAGCTTCCTGCCATCAGAGGTACAGGTATCCGAGTAGATTCATGACATGTCGCACGTCCGGTGTGGTGCTCGCGTATAAGTTGTGGTCCTGCGGGGTGAGTTGCGGTCCTGCGGGGTGAGGGGGCAGAATTAGGGCATGAAGAAAACACTATTATTCACGAGCATTCTGATAGCAGTCGGGTGTGCTGTGAGCGATAGCGTTGGTCGAGATGGAGAGGCCAAGATGACTGGACGCTTGGTCATTGCTGGAGGTGGGCTTCAGGCAGACAATTCTGCTGTCTACCAATCCGTTCTCGATGCGCGAGCAGGGGACGGCCCGTTATGCGTGGTGCCGACAGCCAGTAGTGAACCCGTGGCCTCAATGGAGCGGGCTGTGGAGACCTTGACTGGCTACGGTGGATCCGGTTCGGTGAAAGGCCTCCTCATTTCGACAGAGGATCCATCCCAAGCCCAAGACTCTTCCGTAGTTGCTGAGGTGAGGACTTGCTCAGGATTTTTCTTCACTGGTGGATCCCAGAGCCGGATCGTTGATGTGTTCCTTCCAGGTGGAGACACCACAGAGGCCTACCGTGCCCTCTGGCAGCGGTGGCAAGAGGGTGCTGTGGTATCGGGCTCGAGTGCCGGGGCAGCCATGATGAGCCGCGTAATGATTGCCGGTGGGAGTTCTGCGGATGCGGTGACTCACGGTGTTCGGCTGCCGGACGGTGACGGTGTTCGTATCCGGGAGGGTATGGGTTTCTTCGAGTCAGGGATGTTAGATCAGCACTTCCTGGCACGGGGTCGGATCGGACGGATCCTGGTGTCCGTTCTCCAGGAGGACTCACCGCAAATCGGATTGGGAATAGACGAGAATACAGCACTTGTGGTGGATGGCGATTCCGCTTGGGTCGTGGGTGCATCCGGTGTGGTGGTGGTGGACGGTCGATCGGTACAGCGAACAGGGCCACACCGTGGCTTGGGGTTGCGCATAAATCTGGTTGGGGCAGGGGACCTCTTAGATCTAAGGACCCTCACAATAGAGAGAGAGAGAAACAAGAACCCCGTGCCAGTTACTGAGGCATCCATTGAGTTTCCCGAGGATCCCTTCGCCCGATGGGCCTTTCTTCACCTGATGGTGGCCCTGGCTTCCAGTTCAACCCAAGAGGCAACCTTCGCTCTATCAGAGGCCAGTCTACGGGTCGTCGAAGATGAGGGATTCTCTGCGTCCATGACGGGACTGACCGGTGGTGTAGAGGGTGCTCCGGCCGGTTTCTCTGCCGGGCCCTTCAAGGTGGATTTATTGCAAGGATCTGCCGGGAACTAGTCTCTCCTGGCGCACCAGCCAACACTGTTTTGCGTGTCCCGTGTGGTGCTCTCAGTCGTAGCTGAAAACTTCTTCTAAGGGCACTTCAAATACATTTGATATCTTGAAAGCAACTTCCAGAGAAGGAGAATATTTGTCTTTCTCTATCGCAATTATCGTTTGACGAGTTACCCCAACTTTAGTTGCTAAGGTTTGTTGAGACATTTCTTCTGCCTCAAACCTCAACCTCCTAATGTTATTGCTTAATCCCGTAGGCAACTTATACGCCCTTACGGTAATAAAAGAGTTGGGTACTAAAGTGAATCACCTCAGATAGAACAAAGAACAGCAGTAGCAGATGTGCGATGAATGTGGGAGACGTAAAGACAAGAGTATGGTAAGCATTAGACCAAAGTCCTGATGCTTCAAATAGAAGTTGCATCAGGATAAACCAAGCTCCGATACACAAAGTCCAGTAACTATTTCGATAGGATTTAGTATCTATGAGCTTATCTCTTTCATCTACTAGATCAGCTTCATCTTTCTTGCTGAAAAACCATTTAATAATACCCTCTAATATCGCGATGAGAATGATGACTCTAATGACATCACTAAAGTCGAATTGCTCACTCGGAGTCGCAGTTACATTTGAAAAAACGCCAAAAAAATACCGCCCAAATATCAGTAAAGTGACGACTAGAGAAGTGATCAGACTTTTCTCTTTATACGAAAAGTTCATCGGTATACCTATGTATAATAAATTTTACACAATGTAAAAGATATTATACATACTGTCGAGAGCTATTTGTGATAATTGTGGTGCCTCAGTGGACTAAAGCGGGAGTGCCCTAATCAGTCCTTGGTATCCTCATGAATGGGCACCCCATGTTCATACCCGCCTTTTAGCTCGAATAAGTTGCGGTAATTCTGAGGTCAGGGGCATTTTCGGGTATGAAGAGAACCCTGCTACTCGTCCGCGCTCTTCGGAGTCCCCAGGGATGTGGCCAGCCAGCAGCGCAACTAGAAGACGGAGAAACATCATGAAGACATTCGTTCTTGGACTCACGCTGTCGGTCGCGCTTTCGTTTTCCGCCTTTTCATCGTCAGCGGATGCGCAGAATGTGCCTGCTCAGGGCGGTGATACCTGGCCGTCCGTCAGCGATTTTGCTGCACCCGGACCGTTCGCCATTCACCGGGAGACCAACGTCGGTCCAGACGCCGCCTATGACATCGTCCGGCCGATGCAGCTAGGAGAGGATGGACGCAAACATCCGATCATCAGTTGGAACAACGGGACGCTATACCAGATCGATCGATATCAAGACCTGCTTGACCATTGGGCGTCGCACGGATTTGTCGTCATGGGCGGCCACACCAACAGGACCCGCGGCGGTGCGGTTCACAAGGGGGCGATCGACTGGTTGGTCGCTGAAAATGCGCGCGCCGGCAGCGATTACTTTGGAATGTTGGACATCACGAATATTGGTGCGGCTGGGCACTCCCAAGGGGGTGGTGCCACGATCACCGCGGGAGCCAACGTTCCCGGCCCGGCAGGAATCGTCACTACCATGCCATTGATGCCGATTAGTGCTTATGAGCGACCCCATTTGGCGGGGCACGCTGCATCAATGCTTATGGTCAGCGCGAGCGAAGACGGGCGGGCTAACAGGGTTGCTGATCAGGCATTCACTGACGTCACCACGGAGTTCGTCGACGCACAGTTCGTGGGCGTTCATGAGGATGCCATGAACCCTGGAATCCACGGGGCAACCGTGGCTTGGTTCCGATATCAACTAATGGGAGACGTCACCGCGAAGGCACAGTTCTATCCGCCGACGACCTGCGGTTTGTGCCGCGACGACGCTTGGATGCGCCTCCGCCACAAGAATTCCCCGCAGTAGGCGTAAGCTGGCGTAAGTACAAGACATTCAGAAGGCTGGAGTCGGCACACATCGTCGCCACTGAAACGCCGTTTCCTGAAAAATATTTGGTGGCGCTGCTCAGTCCAGTGTGGTGCTCCCGTCTACGTTGCGGTCCAGCGGGGTGGGAGCGCAGGTTTAGGGTATGAAGAAAACCCTGTTATTCGCCATCAGTCTGATCACACTCGGATCAGGTGTCTCTCCGGTCAAAGTGAGTGGTCAGGCTCTTGAAATTTACCTGATTGATGTCGAGGGTGGAGGTGCGACGCTGTTTGTGTCTCCAAACGGCCAAACGCTTCTGATCGACACGGGAAATGGCGGACAGCGGGCGACCAGAGATGCCGGTCGAATCATAAGCGCAATGCGCGACGCCAGTGTCACTGAGATCAACCACCTGATCACGACCCACTGGCATGGAGACCATTACGGCGCGATGCAGGAGTTGGCTAGGCAAGTCCCGGTCCGGCACTTCATTGACCACGGGCCGAGCGTCGAGTCGAATGCCACTGTAGCTGAATTCCTCAGCACCACCTATCGCGCACTGTACCAGGATCGCGAACACACCGTTGTGACGCCCGGAGATAGGATTCCTCTTGGGAGAATAGATGTCAGGGTAGTCACAGCGGCGAAGCAGGTCATCGACCGCCCGCTTCGGGGTGGAGGTGCAGTTAACCCTTACTGCGTCGACTTCACACGTCAGCAGGAAGACAACGGTGAGAATGCTCAGTCTGTCGGGATCATCGCACAGTTCGGAGCGTTTCGAGTCCTCCATCTCGGTGACTTGACTGCGAACACTGAGTTTGAGCTAATGTGCCCCAGAAATCCTATCGGAACCGTCGACCTTTTTGTGGTAACCCACCACGGGCAACCTAGCTCGAACGCCGAGGTCGTGGTCCACGCGATCGAGGCTCGTGCGGCGATCATGAACAACGGAACGAGGAAAGGCGGACAACCTGAAGCGATGCAGGTTCTGCACTCCGCTCCAGGTTTGGAGGATCTATGGCAGTTGCATTTCTCTCAACTGAGCGGTCAGGAGTTCACGGTTCCCGGGCTCTTCATAGCAAACGGGGTCGACGACGAGCCGGGCACAATGCCGGTTGCTCCGATGACAGGACCTCTACGGGGACTGGGCGTTTCTCCTGCTCCTATCCATAACGGAGAGGCACACTGGCTCAAGGTCTCTGCACGTGCCGATGGTTCCTTCACTGTGACGAACAGCCGCAATGGGTTCACAAAAGAGTACCATTAGGTCTGACTGTCCGGATTCTACTGCTTCGCTATTTTTCTAATTGAACCACTCTCATTACATCAACAAAGAGAAATACCGAGAACAGATATTGGATTCCCTGAAGCTAGAAGGTGGGAACTAGCTGACGAAATCCTTATATGTCCTTCAGGACTAGGTAACCGTCCACCTTCTAGGCGTCGCGCCTCGTCGCGCCGATCCCTCGCAGCACCGGATCAGTATCATCCACGTTCGCCGTGGCGTAGGCTCTCTCACCGGAGATCTCGTCTCTCATGAGGGTCCTGAACACCCCGCTGAGGCAGAGCATAGCCACCAGATTGGGGATCGCCACCGCGGCTACGGCGATATTGGCAACCACCCAGAGGCGATCCACGTCTGCGACTCCCGCAACCACGATACCCGGCACGAAGTATAGCCAGCGCAGGACCCGGATAGGACGCACACCGACTAGGTTCACCAGGCACGTTTCGAAGTAGACGTAGAAGCCTATCTGAGTGGACAGGCAGAATGTGGCGATGGATCCTGACACGATGATTGATGCCACGGAGAAAGGGAACACCTCCGCGAATGCGACCAGCAGAAGCTCAATGCCCGACTCACCGCCGGCCATGGCGCCCGTGGAGAGGATGGCCAGTGCCGTGATGGAGCAGATCAAGATCGTATCGAAGAAGACCTCGAACGCGCCCCAGACCCCCTGTTGGAAGGGGTGACAGGTCTGGGCAGTCGCGTGAACCATTGGTGCGGTTCCCATGCCCGCCTCATTGGAGAGCATGCCGCGAGCCATGCCCTGCTTGATTGCGGTGCTCACGGCGATACCGGCGGCGCCACCAGCTCCCGCCGTCGCGGAGAACGCGTGTGAGAAGATGGAGCTCAGAACTGCTGGAAGAGCCTCAAAGTTGACTGCGATCACCACGAGTCCACCGGCCAGGTACGCCATGGTCATGATGGGGACCAGCCGCTCCGAGAAGCGGCCGATCCGTCGGACACCGCCAAGGACGACTATCGCAGTGATGACTGCCATGGAACTGGTCGCGAGGTACGGATCGAGACTGTAGCTGGCCAAGAGGGCACGCCCCACTGTGTGCGCCTGCAGCATCGAAGCTGCAAACACGGCGTTGATAAGCATGCCGGTGCTGAACATGAGGGCGAGGGGAGTCCAGCCGAGGCCACGCTGGATCGTGTATTGAGGCCCTCCGCGCAGCTGGCCGTCGGGGCCTCGTTCCCGGTAGTACACACCAAGGGTGATCTCAGCCGTCTTCGACATCATCCCGAAGAACGCTAGGAGCCACATCCAGAAGATGGCGCCAGGCCCACCTACGGACAGGGCGGTCGCCACGCCAGCCATGTTCCCCATGCCCACCGTACCGGCCAGGGACGTCGCGGCAGCCTGCACGGGCGTCATGAGTTGCCCTTTGACTGTGGTGGAGCCGGGCTTGAGACGTCCGAGTGTATTGCGAGCGATGTAGCTGAGCCCCGCAATCTGAAAGAAGCCAGAGCGCACAGTGAAATAGACTGCAACTCCCGCCAAGAACCACATGGTCCACGGGCCCCAGACGAAGGTGTCGACAACCGCCAGCTTCTCGAGAAGAGAGTTGAGCATGCGACCTCACTGAGGGGGTCCGGCACATCGGAGCGAGCGTTGTAAGGAGCCCGGTCCAATGGAGCGAATCCCCATCCTACGGGCGTCCGTGCCACTGACGATAGTAGGCTACTTGCGCCCCCGGCTCAGAGCGACGGAAAATAGGGGCTCTACAAGCCACTGGAATGTCGCGTGTTGAAGATCACCCACGTCCCGAAGGCCCATGAGTGATACTGTTGTAGGGATCCATACGATCGGGCAGACGCCCCGTCCTGACTTGATGGAGGGTCTCACGGGTCTTCTGGGTTTGTCCCGTTTCGAGATGCGAGGAGCGCTCGACGATCTGACCAGGGATCAAGTCCCAGCGTGCGATCCGGACGGATATCCTCTTGAGACGCGCCTGCGTGACGGAACGCCCATCGTGGCTGATGCAGCTTTCCTGGAGCCCCATCTGCAGGACGCTATAGCCGACTTGGACAGTCGTGTCTCTGCCCACCTGGTCCTCTGTGCCGGCACTTTCCCGAGTCTCACCGCTCGCAAGCCACTGATTCAGCCGGTGGAAGTTGCTGTAGCGGAGTTGTCTGGTCGCGGCCTTGGATCGTTGGAGGTTATGGTGCCATTCACGGCCCAGGCGGCGCCTGCGGCGCGAAAATGGGAGGCAGCGGGCTTCTCGTGCCGGATTCACGTGTTCGGGGAATCTGGCGGACGGCCGCTTACTCGGTGGCTAGCAGATCGGCTGGGCAAGACGAGTGCCGACGCGCTGGTTTTCGACTACGTTGGGTCTCCCGCCGAGATTCTTGAGAGTGTGGGCGCCGAGATCGAAATCCCGGTGTTCGCCCTCGGGCGGCTTGCCATCGACGCCCTGGAAAGGACGCTGCAGACGCTATGAGGCCTGAGCTGTGAATGACACGGCGACCCACGACCTTGTGGTGCACGGTGACATCGCTCTCTCGAACGGCATGGTCCTGAAGGCCGGATGGCTCGGCATCACAAACGGACTCGTGACGGGGTCCTCCGAGACGCCCCTCTCCGGCATTGAAACCGTCGATGCTTACGGACACCTGGTTCTCCCAGGTTTTGTGGACGCGCACGTCCACACCCGATCCTGCAGGGATGAGGGGATCACCGCCACGACCAAGGCAGCCGCGGCTGGCGGGACGACGACCGTCATCGACATGCCGTTTGACAAGCCAGCGCAACCGGTCAATTCCAGGGAGAGGTTCGAGGCAAAAGTTGCGGACATCACCGACGAGGCCGTCGTCGATGTGGGTCTCTACGCGACGTTTCCTCCTGAAGGGGACCTTGGGATCATTGCCGAGATGGCCGCGGCCGGTGCCGTGGGGTTCAAGGTATCGACCATCGAGGTCGATCCCATTCGATTCCCCCGTATCCCCGACGGACGTCTCTACGAGGCCTTCCAAGAGATCGCCCACACCGGCCGGGTCGTGGCTGCTCATCAGGAGAATCAAGAGATCGTGCTCGCCCAGGCCAAGGCCTTTCAGGCTCGTGGTGACACGACGCCCGTCGATCACGCACTGAGTCGTCCGGCCGTGGCCGAGGCCGAGGCCGCAGGACGCCTGCTCGAGCTGGCCTATTGGTCGGGCGCCCGTCTCCACATGGTCCATGGCACGTTGCCACGCACTTTCGAGCTCATAGAGTGGAATCGAGCAAAGGGAGTCCGGGCGTCGGGAGAGACGTGCATTCAGTATCTACTACTGACCATGGATGCCCTGCGTGAGCAGGGAGGCCGGGCCAAGTGCAATCCGCCACTGCGCTCGCAGGAAAATGTGGACGGCCTCTGGAGGCAGGTCCAGGAAGGACTCATCGACATCGTCACGTCGGACCACTCCCCCTACCCGCTACATAGGAAGGAAACCGACGACATCTTCGAGGCATACGCCGGAATGCCCGGAGTCGAGACGTTGGGGACACTCTTGTACAGCGAGGGGGTGGCAACGGGCCGCATCGGGTTGGGACGATTCCTGGAGCTCGTATCTGCGGGGCCGGCAACCCTGTTCGGGTATTCACAGAAGGGACACCTCGAGGCGGGTGCCGATGCGGACTTCGTAGTCTTCGACCCAGATGCCGAATGGACGCTGGACGAGAGCAAGATGCACTACGCGGTGGGATGGAGTCCCTACCACGGTCGTCGCGTCCGAGGAAGAGTTGTCTCGACGTGGCTGCGTGGCCGCTGCGTCTACAAAGACCATGCGGTGGCCGTTGCGCCCACAAACGGCCGATTTCTGCCAGCCCGTGATGATGACGACCGGTCATCTAACGGATCACGAGAATCATATTCAAACGATCGAGCATGATGCAACTTCAAGGTGTTCTTCCGATTCTGCCTACTCCGTTCACCGACGACGGAGCCGTTGACGAAGTCAGCCTCAGGCGTCTCATCGACTTCGAGCGGGAGGTCGGCGTCCACGGCGTTAGCATCCTGGGCTTCATGGGCGAAGCCCATCGATTGTCGAATGCTGAGCGGAAGCAGGTTGTGACGACGGTGGTGGACCAGGCAGACGGTTTGTTCCCTACATGGGTGGGGGTCTTGGCCTTTGGTGCGGCTGGCGCCATCGAACAGGCTCGCGAAGCACAGGAGCTTGGGGCACAGGGTGTGTTCGTCGCGCCCATTGGCGTTCAGAACGACCAGGTGATCTTCGACTACTACGCTTCGGTGGCCGACGCCCTCGACATCCCGGTCGCGATCCATGACTTCCCGGAGTCCTTTCGGACGATGCTGTCGCCGGAACTTATAGCCCGGATGGCCGACGAGATCGCCGGGGTGAGCTACATCAAACTCGAGGACTATCCCGTTCTGGCGAAGATGAGCCGCATCCAGAGACTGGCGCCCGACTCCATTGGGATTTTTGGTGGCCTGGGCGGTGTCTATTTCCTGGAGGAACTCCAGCGAGGGTCGAGAGGAATCATGACCGGATTCGCGTTCCCTGAGGTGCTGGTCGGTATCTACGAGGCCTTCAGGGCGGGCGATTCTGGGCGAGCCGCGGCCCTCTTTGACCGTTACGTGCCGCTGATCCGGTACGAGTTTCAGCCAAAGATCGGCCTGGCGTACCGGAAATTCATCTACCACAGGCGCGGCATCATCGACTCCACCTTCATCCGCCCACCGGGCCTGCAGATAGACGACTACACGTGCACCGAGCTAATGGCCATCATCAAACGAGTAGGATTTGATCTCGATATCAGCGGAGCGCAGTTGGTCGACATAGCTGCGGTTTGATGCACATCCAGTGTGGTAGGGGACTAGACGGAATACCGTGTTTTCTATGATTGGCGGTTGATTAGTCGCAGCAGTTCCTCGTTATCTTCGTGTGGTAAAAACGTGTCAAACTCTACGTAATAGCCCTCGGGATCGTAGCCAACGAAAGCGCGGTACCGAGGATTCCCTTCTTCAATCGATTCGGATCGCATCTCAAGGGATCCGCCGCGGAGGTGCTCGAACCATTCAGCCAACTGGGTCGTCCACAGCGAGATAGTCACTGCCTTTTGTTCGGTGTAGGAGTGCATTCCCCTAGTCTCATCCACCAAGCCAATAAAGCCGGTCGAGGAAGCCTCATAAATCTTCGCCCAACCTTGGTCGGCGACCATACGGAGGCCGATCTCGTCTTCCCAGAAGTCTTCCATGCCAGGCAAGTCTCGATAGTACAACCAGAGGATGGTCGCCTTGAAGCCCAAACCAGAGGGAACCTCCGAATCTATGCTTTGAGCGGGGACGGTCTCCGCTCGTTCAAGCATAGGTAAGAATCGCTCGTTTTCAGAGTGGGGGTTGAAGCGCTCGAATTCCAGATAATACCCCTCAGGATCATACGCGACGAACCCGTCATGGGCGCTATTCTCGGTCGGGTTATACGCGTTCCGCACCTCGACACCCTGTTGGGTAAGGTACTCCCACCACTCATCAAGCTGATCGGTCACAAGGGCTAGTGCGACTGTCTTGGGCTCATCGGGCGTATGCATCCCCATCGTTCCATCGACTAACGTCAAGTAGGAAGTGCCCGCGACCTGAAGGATCTTAGCAAAACCATAATCTGCGGCGAGCTTAAGACCCAAGGTTTTCGTATAGAAATTGGTCGCCGCATCTAGGTCAGCGTAGTACCAGAACGCATTGCTACCCACAATCTCCAATCGGGTCAGCTCGTCAGAGGTTTCGTTAAGGCTCCCATCACCGCATGCTAGGAGCAAGAGCACAGCTGAGAGTCGGATGTAGCGCATAGGTATAAGATGCGGTGATGCTCGTGAATTTCGCCAGTCGAGGTTCGAAAGATCAGCGTGGGACGCACTATGGGATTGGTGTTCGGTATCCCGATAGGGTTGATAGTGCTTGTGGTGGGAGGGGGGTTTGGAGACCTCATGTAGCGCACCTACCGACACT
>PVBE012391150.1_pt1 | contig 21646 bp, 24 predicted proteins | sample 1631181 | NCBI WGS metagenome assembly PVBE01 (sample SAMN08397723, study PRJNA350692) | Marine metagenome, whole genome shotgun sequencing project. | isolation source: water | place: Pacific Ocean | collected 2012-04 | reverse complement strand
GGTCCAGGCCGACACCATCGAGGAGCTCGCCGAAAAGCTCGAAGGCGTCGATCCCAAGCGGTTCGTCCGGACCATCAAGGAGTACAACGACGCGGTCAGCGACGACATGCCGTTCAACCCCAACGTCAAGGACGGCCGCCACACCGAGGGTCTCGCCATCGACAAGACCAACTGGGCCAACACCATCGACACCCCGCCATTCGAGGGCTACGCCGTGATCTGCGGCCTGACCTTCACGTTCAGCGGAATGCGCACCGACAACAACGGCCAGGTGGTCGACACCAATTTCGATCCCATCCCGGGTCTCTACGCGGCCGGCGAATGCGTCGGCGGGCTGTTCTATTTCAACTATCCGGGCGGTTCGGGGCTGACCACGGGCTCGGTGTTCGGACGCCTCGCAGGCGATTCGGCGGGCGCGGCGGTCGGGTCATGAGAGGGATCTGACGGCAACCGCGAAGCCGCACGCCGACACTCCACGTCGCATTTCCGCATCGGCGATATCCGGTTACAACAGAGCCGATCTATCCTTGTGGCCCGACCACTTGGGTAGGCCATCGTTCATGTCGATTACCCGCATGCCGTAAAAGATGTGGCAGGTCGGCATGAACGTTTCGGGGACTTTTGGTGGGATCCCGAAATCGAAGAGCGACGGAAACGCGAGCCACATTCGGCGTCCTTCATCCGCGACGAGGGTGCCGCACAAAGCACAACTCACTTTGCAGGGAAGAACTCTCTCGTGCTTGTTGATCTCGCTGTTGAAGAACCGGACGTGATCTATCCCCGCGGCGAATTGGATATCGTGCTTGTGGAAGATCGCGGCCCATTGCATCGGAGCGCCGTGCAGCTTCTGGCAAACCTTGCAATGACAAATCTTTGAATCGAGCGGACCGGCGCGCACTTCATATTGAACTGCCTTGCAGTGGCAGCTCGCCCGGTACTTGGCCGTGAACGGATCACGGGCGCCCGGGGCATATAGCCTTGCAAATTCGTCCATCGTCGCGTCTCGTTCCGCGGTTTCGACAGGTCCGGTTCACCGCCACGAACCGAGCTTGTCGATCACCCAGCGCGCGGTGGCGAGCAGGGCGGCGTCCTCGCCCGGCCGGCCGACCAGCTGTATCCCGACCGGAAGTCCCTTGGGTCCGGTGTGGGTCGGCAGCGTGATCGCCGGGGTGCGAACCATGGTCCAGATGCTCTGAAAGCCGTGATGGCCGGTCCGGTCGAGGCCCTCGGGCGCGGCGCCGTGAGCGGTCGGCGTCAGCAGCACGTCGAGCCCTTCGAAGACCCGACCCAGCCCGGCGACACAGTCCTCGATCGTTCGGCGTGCCGCGGCGTACTTCTCGAACGGCATCTCCAAACCGTGCGCGATCGATTGCCGCATGCGCTCGCTGATCCCATCGCGATGGCGGTTCCACTCGTCGGCCATCGAGCGCGCGCGCTCGTAGTCGTTGACGGCTTCGCGCGCCGGTGTCAGATCGACGAAGGCCGCCGGCAGATCGATCTCACGCACCTCGCAACCGGCCGTCGCGAGACGGCCGGCGGCGTCCTCGATCGCCGCCTGGGTCTCGGGCTCGGCGTCGTCCCACATGTGGGTGCGGCAGAGGCCGATTCTGGGCGGCGCGTCGCCTGGGCGCGGCGGTGCCGGCGGCCGCGCCGCGAGCACGCGGAGCAACAGCTCGACGTCGTCGATGGTTCGCGTATGCAGCCCGATGGTATCCAGGCTCTCGGCCGCGAACTTGATGCCGGCGCGGTTGATGGTGCCGAAGCTCGGCTTGAAGCCGACGATGCCGCAATAGGCCGACGGACGCAGCACCGAGCCGCCGGTCTGGGTGCCGTAGGCGGCGGCGCACATGAAGTCGGCGACCGAAGCCGCCGAGCCGCTCGACGAGCCGCCGGGGGTATGGGCCGGATCGTGCGGGTTGGTCGTCTCGCGGGCGACCGGGCCGGCGAACTCGCAGGTCACCGTTTTGCCCAGGATGACCGCGCCCGCCGCCCGCAGCAGCGCCACGCACGACGCATCGATCGCCGGGCGGTGGCCGCGATAGATCTCGGATCCCATCTCGGTCGGCATGTCATGGGTGTCGATGATGTCCTTGACGCCCACCGGCACGCCGGCGAGCGCGCCCTTGTCGGGCCGGGCATCGATCTCGCGCGCGCGGCTGAGGGCAAGGTCGGGATCGAGGAACGCCCAGGCGTGGACGGTGGACTCGCGCGCCTCGATGCGGGCCAGGCAATCCATGATCACCGCCTCGGCCGTGGTCTCACCCGCGGCGACGCGCGAAGCGGTCTCGCTTGCCGAGCGCTCATTCAGGCCTTGGGTGCTACCCTGTTCCATCATCATTCAACCGGCTCCCGCTGTGGTGCGGCAAGGATACGATGCGGCCGTGAGCCCCGGCAATGCGCGGGATCAGGTTGACTCCGCGCGATGCCGGGTGCGATAGAAATTGTCTCGAACCGAAAAACGGCAGTGGTAATGGGAGGGACCCGTGAAGAATTATCTCGACGGCGGCGACGCGATCCTCGAGGCGTTTTGCAATCTCGGTATCGACTACGTGATGTCTTCTCCTGGCTCCGAATGGGGCTCGGTGTGGGAGGCCTTGACGCGCCAGCAGATCGAGAAAGAGGACGGCCCGACATATCTGAGCTGCTGGCACGAGACCCTGGCGGTCAACGTCGCCGGCGGCTACACGGCGGTGACCGGTCGCATGCAGGCGGTGCTGCTGCATGCCGGCGTTGGCCTGCTGCAGGGCTCCAACGGTATCCACGGCGCCCAGATGTCCGAGACCCCGATGCTGGTGATGTCAGGCGAATCGGTGACCTACGGCGAGGACGAGGGCTTCGATCCGGGCCACCAATGGATCGGCGGCCTCAGCGTCGTCGGCGGTCCCAACCGGCTCTTGGAGCCGATTACCAAGTGGAGCAACCAGGCGACCAGCGCCGCGACGCTCTATGAATCGGTGGTGCGCACCGGCGAGATGTCGCAGCGCACGCCGGCCGGGCCGACCTATCTGAGCGTGCCGATCGAGACCATGTTGCACGAGTGGGCGCGGCCTGAGAAGTTGCGCAAGGTGCCGGCGCCGGGCCGGCCACGACCGTCGCCGGCCGAAGTCGAGCGCGTTGCGAAGATGCTCATGGAGGCCGAGCATCCGGTCATCATCACCGAGACGATCGGGCGTGACACGGACGGGTTCGACGCGCTGGTCGCGCTCGCCGAGCTGCTGTCGATTCCGGTGGTCGAGGGCGGCGTCGCGGACTTCTCCAACCTGCCCAAGAGCCACAAGCTGCACCAGGGCTTCGACTTCTCGCCGCATTTCGAGGCGGCCGACCTGATCCTGATGGTGCGAAGCCGCGTGCCGTGGTATCCGCCGAGCAAGCGCCCGCCCAACGCGACCATCGTCTCGATCGACGAGACGCCGTACAAGGGCCACATGGTCTACCAGAACCTGCACGCCGATGCCTTCCTCGAGGGCGATGCGGTGGCCTCGCTCGAGATGCTGGCCGACGCGGTCCGCGCGGCGGGCATCGACGCCGCCAAGGTCGCCGAACAAGGCGCGCGCTGGCAGGCCGCGCACGACAAGCTGCATGATGAGATCGCATCGGCCCAGGCCGAGGCGCGTGACAAAAGCCCGATCGATCCGGTGTGGTTGTGCACGGCACTCGGCGAGACGTTGCCCGACAACGCGGTCTATGTCGACGAGACCATCACCCACCGTCGCGTGCTCCGCAGCCACATTCCGTGGGACGGCAAGCAGGACTATTTCCGGGTCGCCGGCGGGCTCGGCCAGGGTCTCGGCATCGCCTTGGGCGTCAAGCTCGCGCTCAAGGACCGGCCGGTCGTCTCGCTGATCGGCGACGGCTCGTTCCTCTACAACCCGGTGACCCAGAGCCTCGGCTTCTCGATGGAGGAGAACCTGCCGATCCTGATCGTCGTGTTCAACAACAACGGCTATCGGGCGATGAAGAACAATCATCTTCTGTACTACCCGGACGGCGTCGCCAAGCAGAACGACATCTATATGGGCGAGACCATCAACGGACCCGATTACGCCGAGCTCGTGGCGCCGTTCGGCGGACACGGCATCAAGGTCGAGGACCCGGCGAAGCTGCCGGGCGCGATCGCTGAAGGTCTCGCCGCGGTCGAGGACGGCAGGACGACGATTCTCAACGTGATCCTGTCGCGCTGAGGCGGCGCCTGACGAGAATGTAATAGACTCCGGCCATGGCCGCGGCCGAGAACAGAAAACACATCGGTACGATGAAGACGCCGGGAGGAAGCGGAGGAGACGCCGTGGTGTCGCCCCGTGTTTCCCGGCCGGCCCGCTGGTCCATGGTGCCGTTGCTTTAGATCTTCCGCCCGGGGTCCCACCGGACCACCAGCTTTTCGACCAGGGCCACGGCGGCATAGAGCAGCACGCCGACGATGCACAGCACGAACAGGGAGGCCATCAGGAGCGGCATGTCCATGTTTCCCTCGGCGAACATCATCAGGTAGCCCAGCCCTTTCTGGGCGGTGACGAACTCGGCGACGATGATGCCGATGACGGCGAAGGTCATGCCGATCTTGAGACCGGCGAAAATGAAGGGTAGCGCGGTCGGCAGCTCGATCTTGAAGAAGATGGTCAATCGGCTGGCCGAGAACGAGCGCGCCATGCGCACCATGATCGGATCGGTGCTCTGGATGCCGACATAGGTGTTCACGATCATCGGAAAAAAGGCGATCACGAAGGCCAAGAGCACCCGCGACGTGGTGCCGAGCCCAAACCACACGATGAACAGCGGCGCCAGCGCCACCTTGGGCACCACCTGGAAGGCGACGATCAGCGGGTAGACGCATTCGTGGAAGAGACGCGACAGCGCGAGCAGGATTCCAAGCCCGACGCCGATCACCACCGACAGCGCGAAACCGATGATACATTGATAAATGGTCGGCCAGGAGTGATCGAGCAGCAGGTCCCACAGCTCGATCAGGCGGGCGATGATGACCCACGGGGTGGGCAGGATTGCCTCCGGCACCTCGAACAGCACAACGCCGAAGTGCCAGACGAGCAGGAGCACGATCGTGATCGCGGTCGGTGCCGCCATCTGCCCGGCCCGGTTCGAAAATCCGGTGCCCGATCCGCCGTCCCCGTTACTGTTGGCCATCCGTGGCATCCATTCTCGTTAACTCAATGTTCTATGGCTTTGCGCAGCTCGGCCACGAAGATGTTGAACTCGGGCGTCTCCTCGATATCGAGAAGGCGCGGCCGGGGCAGGTCGATGTCGACGATCTTCGAGATCACCGACGGCCGGGGCGACATCACGAACACCCGGTCGGACAGGAATACAGCCTCGCGGATCGAGTGGGTGACGAACAGCACGGTCTTCTTGTGCTCCTGCCAGATGCGCAACAGCTCCTGATTCATGTTGTCCCGCGTCATCGCGTCGAGCGCGCTGAACGGCTCGTCCATCAACAACAGCTCGGGATCGTGGATCAGCGCGCGGCAAATGGCGACGCGCTGTTGCATTCCGCCGGAAAGCTCGGTGGGCAGGTTGTCGCTGAACTCGGCGAGGCCGGTCATCGCGAGGAGCTCCTCGGCACGTTCCGTGTAGTCGCGGACGTTCAGCCCGAGGCACTCGATCGGAAACAGGACATTCTTGGTGATCGTCCGCCACGGCATCAGGACCGGCGATTGGAACACGACGCCGGTGTCGCGCCGGGGGCGTGTTACGGGCGTGGAGTCGACCTCGAGGGTTCCCGAGGTGATCGGCAACAGCCCGCCGACCGCCATCAGAAGGGTCGACTTGCCGCACCCGCTCGGCCCGAGGATCGAGACGAACTCCGACCGGTGGACCTCCATCTGGACCTTGCGGATGGCCTCGATTTCCTCGCGTCGGGTCTGATACGTCTTGCGCAGGTCCCGGATGAGGACGTGGATGCTATTGTTGCTCATGTTCGATATGCGGGCTCGGCATCCCGCCTACGCGGGATGCCGAGCCCAAATCTTTGTCTGGACTACGCGGTTCGATCAGGACTTCTTGGACGGATCGTATGGTGCCGCCAGCTCCTTTGCCTTGGACCATTCGGCCGCTGAGAGCTTGACGTTGCCGGCGAACCGATTGGTGAACAGCGCGCTGGTCGGCGGAACGTTCTTGGCGTTCATGTACTTGATGACTACGTCGCGGGTCTTGGTCTGATCCGCTTCGGCCATCCAACCCAGACCGTGATTCTCGACCGCCGGGCTGATCGACAACACGTTGGTGTTGCCGGCGTGGGTGAGCAGCAGCTTCTTGGGCACCGTCTTGAGCTCGGGCTTGGCCGCGATCATGATGTCGAGGGCCTTCCCGGGCTCGAGCAGTTGCAGCTTCAGGCCTTCCATCGCGCCGTCGACCATGAGCTGGACCAGTTCGGGGTCCTTCTTGATCATGTCGCCGCGGGTGATCAGCCCGAGATCGAGCGTCTGCATCCCGTAGTCGGCATAGAGAAAGTGCACCGACGGCGTCTTGAGCTCGAGCGTCGCCGAGTTCGAGACGTAGTAGGCGCCCTGACAGTCCGCCTTCTTGTTGAGCACGGTCGACAGCAGCTTCGAGGGATGCACCATGGTGCGCTTGACCTTGGAGCCGTCGATCCCGGCGGCGCGGGTGAAGCCGTCGAACATAACGGTGTCGCCCGAATTCGCGGCCTGGACGAGATGTCCCTTCTCGAGGTCCTTGGCGGTCTTGATGCCGGAATCGGCCCGGCACGAGATCGCGATCGGGCTGCGTTGCAGCTTGGCGCCGATGCAGACCACGTCGAGACCCTTGGAGACGCCTTGCACCACGACGCCATAGCTCGCCTCGCCGAACTGCGCCTGACCGGCCGAGACCGCCTTGGTCGCCGCGCCCGAGCCGTAGCCGCGGGCGATCGAGACGTCGAGGCCCCGATTCTTCCAGTATACCTTCTGCGCCGCGAACTCGAACGCGTGGCCGCCGACGAAAAGCCACGGCAGCATGAACGAGACCTTGCGCGGCGTCGATGCACCGACCTCGCTGATGAACGCCGGCGCGGTGCCGGCTGCCAGGATCAGGCCGAGACTGGTCGATCCCGTGAGAAACGTCCGCCGCGACTGGTCGGTCGTCGACTTCCACTCAACTGTCTTCGGTGTCTTCGTCATCGCCATTACGCCTCCGGTTTGTCGATTGGCCGATCCGCGCGTCCGTTTGGCGAGCGCGGAACAATCATCCAATTTGGTTGCCCTGTCGTTGCCGATAACTGCATTATTTAGGAGGCTAAGCTATTAGGCAACAACCGTCTATTCGGCCGCGTTGTCGGTTCTGGAACGCGTCGGATCGTAGCGCAGCATCTCGCAGTTGCTGATACGCAGGCCCGTGAGCGCGCGGACTACGCCCCAGTGGGTGACGACGGCCGCGGTCCGCCAATCGTCGCGTTCGGCCATGCGGCGACGGAAGGCGTCGCAACGCACGTGGAAACTCTCGATCGGCTCTTCTTGCTCGGGCCACCACACATTCTCGAGATGGTCGAACGTGTAGTCCGGCCAACGCGCCGCCAGCACCGAGCGCGGCGTGCCGATGTCGCAGCTGAAGGCGAAGCGCTCGCGCGGCGTCTCGTCGATGACGACCGGCACGCGGAGCGCGCGGGCGATCACGTCGGCGGTCTGGATGGCGCGGGTATAGGGGCTCGCGATGACGCGCGTGATCTTTTCCGCGGCGAGCGCCTCGGCGGCCTCGACCGCCTGCGCTTGCCCGTTCTCGGTCAGCTGTGGGTCGCGAACGCCGGGGTCGCGCCGCGTCGCGCCGTAGACCACGTTGAACACCGTCTCGCCGTGGCGCAGCAGGATCATGCGGCGGCTTTCATCGAAGCGGTGGGCGGCGCGGCGGCTTGCCGTCGCGGTCGCGTTCGACTTCGTGGAATTTGCCCTCGATGACGCCGTCCTGGCGATCTGGCTCGGGCCCAGCGCCGGCGTCGGCGCCGGCATCGACGTGGATGCGCCCGCTCGCCAGCAGCCGTCGCCTTAGAAAATCCCGTACCGGTGGCAGAAACAAGGCGAGGCCGATACCGTCCGTGACGAAGCCGGGCGTCAACAGCAGCGCGCCCGCGACCAGCAGGCAAGCGCCGTCGAACACCTGGCGTATGGGAAATTCGCCGCGGGCGAGGCTGTGCTGCGCCTGCGTGAGCGTGGCGATTCCCTGCGCGCGCAACAGTGCAGTGCCCACCATCGCCGTGATTACCACGATCGCCAGCGTCGGCCACAACCCGATCTCACCGCCGATTTCGATGAATACAGCTATCTCGACGATCGGCGTGATGACCAACGCCAGAAGGAGAATAATTGCCATGCTTGCGATTTTCCCGCATTGCGCCTATGTACAGGTTCCCACGCAGTCGCGGAAGGCCGGTCGGGGGATCGGCGCGTGCTCGGCAAGGTTATCGACCGTTCGCCCGCGCGTCCAGCCATTGGAGCGCGAAGGGGCTCTAATATGAACGACGGCAGTTTCCTGGAAATCATATTCTTCGCGATGGTTGCGGCGTTCCTCGTGCTGCGCCTGCGTAGCGTGCTCGGCCGGCGTTCCGGCCACCAGGATCGGCCGCGCGATGTGTCGGCCAATCGGTCTTCCGAATCGGAGAACGAGGGCAACGTCATCGAGCTGGGCGATCGAGCCGGCGCCGACGCCGACGCCGAGGACCTGGAGGGTGAAGCCGAGTCGGACGATCCGCTGGTCGCCGGGGTCGCGCGGATCCGGCTCACCGATCCGAGTTTCGACGTCAACGAGTTCGCTTCCGGTGCGCGTACCGCTTTCGAGATGATCGTTCACGCCTTCGCGACGGCCGACAGCGGCACGCTGCGCTCGCTCTTGAGCGAAGAGGTCGCCGAGAACTTCCAGAATGCGATCAAGGCTCGGCTCGAGGCAGGCGAGACGCTCGAGACGACGGTGATCTCCGTCAAGACGGCGGACGTGATCGAGGCCGAGCTGCAAGGTCGTCAGGCGGCGGTCACCGTGAAATTCGTCTCGGAACAGGTCAACGTCACCCGGGACACCGAGGGACGCGTTATCGACGGCGACCCCAACCAGGTGACCGACATCACCGACATCTGGACGTTCGCCCGCAACACGCGCGCGCGCGACCCCAACTGGAAGCTGGTCGAAACCCGAAGCTCGAACTGACCGCGATGCGACGGCTCCTTCCGGCATTTGCCGGGCTCGCGGCGCTGGCGTCGTGTGCGCCCAGCGAGCCGCCGCCGGCGCACCTCGTCGCCGTCGGCTACGACGACCTGCCGGGCTGGTCCGAAGACCGTCACGCCGAGGCCATTCCGGCGCTCAGGCGCTCGTGCGAAGTATTTGCCATGAAGCCGGACGCGGCGGCGCTCGGCACCGGCCTGGTGCCGATGACGGTGCGCGACTGGCGCATTCCGTGCGCGGAATTACCCAGGCTCGGGGCAGGGGACGACACCGCCGCGCGGGAATTCATCGAGCGATGGTTCACGCCGCTTCGCATTGCCGGCGGATCCGGCCCCGACGGGCTGTTCACTGGATACTATGAGCCGTTGCTGCGGGGTGCCCGACAGCGCGGCGGCCGGTTCACGGTGCCGATCTACCGACGCCCGCCCGAACTGGTTACCGTCGACCTCGGCAGGTTCCGCAAGGAGCTCGCGCGCCAGCGGATCGCGGGCGTGGTCCGCGACGGCCGGCTCGAGCCGTTCGCCGGGCGCGCGCGCATCGATGCCGGGGCGCTCACGGGACGCGGGCTCGAGCTGGTCTGGGTCGACGACGCTGCCGATGCGTTCTTTCTTCACATCCAGGGATCGGGCCGCGTCCGGCTGGCCGGCGGCGGCGAGATGAGGATCGGCTATGCCGGCGCCAACGGCCACCCCTACACGTCGATCGGCCGCGTCCTGATCAAGCGCGGCGAGATCGCCGTGGAGAATGTTTCGATGCAAACGATTCGCGGCTGGCTGGCCGCGCATCCCGCCCGCGCCCGCGACCTGATGGCAGAGAACGCCTCGTTCATCTTCTTCCGCGAGATCGATGGCGAGGGGCCGATCGGCACCCAGGGAGTCGCGTTGACAGCGGGCCGCAGCCTCGCTGTCGACCGTGCCTTCGTGCCGATGGGTCTGCCGGTTTGGCTCGACGCCATTGATCCGCTGGATAAAAGCGCAAAACTGCGCCGGCTGATGGTGGCGCAGGATACCGGCGGCGCCATCAAGGGCGCGGTGCGGGGCGACGTGTTTTGGGGATATGGCGCCGATGCGGCGGCACGCGCCGGGGCGATGAAATCACCCGGCACCTATTACCTCCTGGTTCCCCGCGGCGCCGTGCGACCGCCGACGGGATGACGCGCGCCCGTCACTTCATGTATCTGGCGGCGCTCGGCGCGGCTTGGACCGCGCCGGCCCTGGCCGAGCCGCTCGCGGTCTCGACGTGGCCGGTGGCGCTGCACCCCGAGGATGCCGGCGTCGAGGAGGTGGGCGCGCTGATATATCGCGGCGGTCTCGACCTGCGGTCGCGCGATCGGCGGTTCGGCGGCCTTTCGGCGCTGGCGATCGATCGCACGGGCCGCCAGCTGCTCGCCCTCACCGACAAGGGCCACTGGATCAGCCTGATCCCGACCTATGGCGCGGACGGCCATCTTTCGGGTATCGGCGAAGCGCGAATCGGTGCGCTCTCGGACCTGGAGGCGGGATCCGTCGCTGGCACCAAATTTGGTGACGCCGAAGCGATCGCCCCGGCGCGGGACGGCTATGCGGTCGGCTTCGAATCGCGTCATCGGCTGTGGCTCTATCCCCTAGACGGCGAGACCGGGCTGGGCAGGCCCCGGGGGCTGCGCTCGCCGCGCCGGCTTCGCCGTGCGCCGACCAACGGCGGCATCGAGGCGCTGGCGAGGCTCGCCGACGGCCGCCTGTTCGCCCTCACGGAAGAGCAGAAGGCGGGCGAGGGCCGTCTGCGCGGCTGGCTCGCCGCCGGGAATGATTGGCGTCCGCTCAGCTATCGCCGAACCGGTCGGTTCGTGCCGACCGGCGCGGCGACGCTCGCCGATGGCGACGTGCTGGTGCTGGAGCGCCGCTTCACCTGGGTCGGCGGTCTGGCGTCGCGCATCGTGCGCATACGCCACGAAAATATTCTTCCGGGCGCGGCGCTCACCGGCACCGAAATCGCGGTGATCGATCCACCGCTGACGGTGGAGAACTTCGAGGGTATCGCGGTTCGTCGACGGCCCGGCGGTGGCGCCTACGTATATCTCGTGTCCGACGACAACTTTCATGCCGTGCAGCGCACGCTGCTGCTGATGTTCGAATACCGTGGTTGAGCGGCCTCGCGCGGGTTGCCTTCTAGACCACGAGTAAGCATTCTTGCGCGGCCGTCCAAACACAGCTCCGGGAACCCCGCGTGGCCGAGCCGCCTCCCACCGTCGGTCTGTTCGTGACCTGCCTGGTCGATCTTCTCCGGCCGAGCGTCGGCTTCGCCGCCGCGCGGCTGCTGGAACGCGCCGGCTGCCGAGTGATCGTGCCGCGCGGCCAGACCTGTTGTGGCCAACCAGCCTATAATTCTGGCGCGCGCGATATTGCCGCCGGTATCGCCGGGGGCCTGGTCGAGGCGTTCGACGGTCTCGACTACGTCGTCGCGCCGTCGGGCAGCTGCGCGGCGATGCTCAAACTGCACGTGCCGGGCTTGTTCGACGACGGAACGGCGCTCCGGGCGCGCGCCGAGCGCGTCGCGGAACGGACATGGGAGCTGATGTCGTTTCTGGTCGATGTTCGGGGCATGGGCGATGTCGAGGCGGCCTTTGACGGCCGCGCCGCCTATCACGACGGATGCTCCGGACTTCGCGAGCTTGGGGTGCGCGATCAGCCGCGCCGGCTTCTGTCTTCGGTCGACGGGCTCGAGATCCGCGAGATGGACGATACCGAGGTGTGTTGCGGCTTCCGTGGCGCGTTCTGCGTCAAGTATCCCGACATTTCCGAAGCCATGGCCGACCGCAAGGCCGAGGCGATAGAGGCGGCCGGCGCATCGGTCGTCTTGTCCGGCGAATTGGGTTGCCTTCTGAATATCGCTGGTAAGCTGTCGCGACGGGGCTCCGACATCGAGGCGCGTCATGCCGCCGAGATCCTTGCCGGCATGACCGATGCGCCCCCGATCGGGGCGCCCAAATGAAGCCCGCAAGCCACCAGTTCGTCGATCGCGCCGCCGCGGCGCAGCGCGACGCGACCCTGCAGGCGGCGCTCGGCCGGCTCAACCGTGATACCCGGGCGAGCCTGCTCGCGGTCAGGGACCGATTGCCCGAGTTCGATGCTCTCCGGGACGCCGCCGTCGAGATCAAGACCCACTCACTCGCCCGCCTCGACGACTATCTCGAGGAGTTCGAGCGCAACGTCACGTCGCTCGGCGGCAAGGTCCATTGGTGCCGCGACGCCGAGGAGGCGTGCCAGGCGGTGCTCGGCATCTGCCGCGCGCGTGGCGCGACCACCGTCGCCAAGGGCAAATCGATGGTCTCGGAGGAGATTGCCCTCAACGACCATCTCGCGCGAAGCGGCGTCCACGCGGTCGAGACCGACCTCGGCGAATACATCCTCCAGCTTCGCGGCGAGACGCCGAGCCATATCGTGATGCCGGCGATCCATCTGACCAAGGACGGCATAGCCGATACGTTCCGCGATCATCACGCCGCGCTCGATGCCGCACGCCCGCTCGACGAGGCGCGCGATCTGACCGACGAGGCGCGGCAGGCGTTGCGCCAGACCTTCCTCGATGCCGAGATCGGCATCACCGGCGCCAATTTCCTGATCGCCGAGACCGGCACCGCGGTCATCGTCACCAACGAAGGCAACGGCGACCTGGTCCAGACAGTGCCGCCGGTCCATGTGGTGGTGACCGGGATCGAGAAAGTGGTGCCGACGGCGCAAGATGCGTTCGCAATGCTGCGTATCCTCGCGCGCTCGGCGACCGGCCAGGAGATCACTTGCTACACCACTTTCGCCACCGGTCCCCGGCGCGACGGCGATCACGACGGGCCCGAGGAATTCCATGTCGTCCTTCTCGACAACGGCCGCGCCGATCTGCTGGCGGGCGAGTTCCGTGAGGCGCTCCGTTGCATCCGTTGCGGCGCCTGTCAGAGCGTCTGTCCGGTTTACCGCTCGGTCGGCGGCCACGCCTATGGCTGGGTCTATGGCGGCCCGATCGGCGCGGTGCTGACGCCCGGGCTGATTGGGCACGAGGCCGCGCGTGACCTGCCCGAGGCGTCGTCGCTGTGCGGCGCTTGCGAGGAGGTTTGCCCAGTGCGTATCCCGCTACCGTCGCTGCTCCGGCGCTGGCGCGAGCGAGCGCACCGGTCGGGCCTGACGCCGGCGCATGGCCGCGCCGCACTCGCCGTCTGGGGCTGGCTCGCGCGGCGGCCGGCGCTCTATCGCATGGTGATGCGCGTGACGATCGCGGCGCTCGGGATCATGGGGCGGCGGCGTGGGCACTTTCGCCGGCTTCCGTTGGCCGGCGGCTGGACCGGCTCGCGCGACTTGCCGGCACCCGAGGGCGGCACTTTCATGGACCGCTGGCGGGCGACATGACCGGAGACGCGCGACAGGAGATACTCGCCCGGATCCGCCGCGCCAACGGGAACACCGTTGCCGAGCCGATCGGCGCCCACCCGATTCCCGCCCGCGCCCGGGGCACCGTCACCGAGTTGCGCGAGCGTTTCATCGCCATGGCCGTCGAGGCGTCCGCGACCGTCGGCGAGATCCCATCCCTCGACGATGCGCCGCGCGCGGTCGCCTCGTTCCTCGACGGCGAAGGACTACCAAGGACAATCATCCTCGCCCCCGATCCCGTGTTGCGATCGATCCCGTGGGCGCCCGAAATCGATGTCGGCGGCGAACCCGTCGAGGCGAGCGGCGCGGTCGCCTTCACTACAGCCTTCGCCGGCATCGCCGAGACCGGCACCCTGATGGTGCACGCCGGGCCTGAGAGCCCCAACCGGTACCACTTCCTGCCCGAGACCCACATCGCGGTGCTTGCCGCCGAAGCGATCGTCGGCGGCTACGAGGACGCCTGGGCTCGGCTCGCTGGGGAATTCCAGATCCTGCCCCGGAGCGTCACGCTGATCACCGGACCGTCGCGCTCGTCCGATATCGAGCGTCAGCTGCAGATCGGCGTCCACGGCCCGCGCCGCCTTCATATCGTGCTGTGCGATGGCCAAGGACTCTGACAAGGGCAAGCGGCGTCCGCGCCAGGTGCGTGACGACGAGGCGCGGCTGTTCGAGGCCGCCATGCGCAACGTCGACCGGCTGCCGGGCCGGACCGCCGAGGCGCCGGCGGACCCCGATGCCACGGCGCGCCCCGCTTCGTCGAAGCGCGCCGCGCCGCCACCACCACCACCGCCGCTGCCGAGACCGGCGGCGATGCCCGAGCTGCGTCCCGGCGTCGCCGCCGACCTCGATGCCCGGACCATGGAGCGGCTGCGGCGCGGGCGCATGCGCCCAGAGGCGCGGCTCGACCTGCACGGCATGACCCAGGACGAGGCGCACAGGGCGCTCAACGGTTTCATCGCCGCGAGCCGCGGAGCCGGACGGCGCTGCGTGATCGTGATCACCGGGCGTGGCCGCGCCAAGCTCGGCGGCGGCGTGCTGCGCGAGCAGGCGCCGCGCTGGTTGAACCTGCCCCCGACGCGTGGCAACGTCCTGGGCTTCGCCGAGGCTCAGCCCAAGGACGGCGGCGCGGGCGCGCTCTACGTGCTGCTCAGGAAGAAGAGGCCATGACATCCATCACCGCGCCGCTGCCGGCCCGGGACGACCGGAAACCCGACGATGCTCCAACTGAGCGGCCCGGCGTGTGCACCGCGCACGGCCGCTGTCCCGGCCTGTGGTGCCGCATCATGCGGCGCTGCTTCCAGGGCGAGGCCGCGTAATGGGCGATCAATCGATCCGCGGCTACATCGGCGGGCTCGAGCAGCGGGGCGAGCTGGTCCGGTTCCGTGATCCGGTCGATCCGCTGTCGAACCTCACCGCCATCGGCTGGAAGACCTATGACCGGCTCGGCAAGGCGAGCCTGTTCACCAACCTCACCGGCTTTCCCGGCTGGCAGGCGGTCAACCAGATCGTTTGCGACCGGCGCAAATGGGCCATCGCCCTCGGCGTCGACGAAGACGAGGTCGTCGCCACCCTGAGTGCGAGGTTCGCCCGCCACATCGATCCCGTCTCGGTCGGGCGGGACGGCGCGCCGGTCAAGGAAGTCGTGCTCGCCGGCAAGGACGCCGATCTCACCCAGGTGCCGGCGGCGTGGACGTCGGAGCACGATCCCGGCCCCTATATCGCCTCCGGCATGGCGGTGATCCGCGACCCCGAGACCGGCAGGCGCAACGTCTCGATCCATCGCCAGCAGGTCCAGGGGCCTGACCGCACCGGGTTCCTGATCTGTCCGCGCCAGGCGCAGCGGATCTATCGCAAGTATGAGGCGTTGGGCCAACCGATGCCGGTCGCGGTCGTGGTCGGCGCGCACCCGGCGATCTACTTCGCCGCCGCCTTCACCGCGCCCGAGGGCACCGACGAGTTCGCCGTCGCCGGCGGGCTGATTGGCGAGCCGGTGCGGTTGGTGCGTTGCGAGACCATGGACATCGAGGTACCGGCCGAGGCCGAGCTGGTGATCGAGGGCGAGATCCCGCCCGGCGTCGAGGTGCCGGAAGGACCGTTCGGTGAGGGCTCGGGCGGCTACGGGCCCGCCGGCGTGACCCCGACGCTCGAGGTCCGCGCCATCACCCGGCGCGCCGAGCCGATGTTCTACGCCATGCAGTGCGGCGCGCCGATGACCGATACCCAGGCGATCGTCGGCACATCGGTCGACATGCTGCTGTGGCGCCACCTGGAGAATGTCGAGGGCGGGCTCGACCTGCTGGATGTCCGCTGCCTCGGCATCGCCGGGCTGATGGGGGTGGTGATCAAGCTCCGCCCCCGGGTCGAGGGCCAGGCCAAGACGGCGCTGCTGGCCGCGGCGTCGGGACCGCAGATGCACCCCAAGCTGATCATCGCCGTCGACGAGGACATCGACGCCAGCGACATGAGCCAGGTGTTCTGGTCGATGACGACGCGCGTCCACGCCGAGCGCGACGTGATCAAGATTCCCAAGACCCGCACCTGGTCGCTCGACAATGCATCCGACGTCATACCCGGGCTCGATCCCATGTATCGGATCGGCACCAAGTGGCTGATCGATGCGACCCGCCCGGTCTCGTCCGCCGATCGCGCCAGCTTCGATCGCGCCATGCCGCTCAACTACGACAAGGTCGACCTCGCTGACTTTCTGCCGTGACGCCGAATCGAACGGGGGCGCGTTTCCGCGCCCCCGTGATTTGCGCCCCCGTGATTTGCGAGTGCGTTGCCGCTCAGTTCGAGATCAGGATCTCGACCCGCCGGTTGGGCGGAGACTTGACGCCGTCGGGCGTCTTGACCGCGTTCATGTTCTCGCCGAACGCGCCGAGGCCGAGCATGCGGCCCGAGATGCCGCCGCCCTTGATAACCTCCGCCACCGCGCTGGTGCGCATGTCGGAGAGCTTGTTGTTGTAGGCATCGGGGCCGGCCCGATCGGTGTGGCCCGACAGGTAAACGCGCTTGGCCTTGAGATTCTTGGCCGTGTCGATCGCACGCAGGATCACGCGCGTCGACTCGGGCGTGCGCGCGCCTTGGCCAGCTCGCCCACCTTGTTCTTGGGCAGCTCGCGCTTGGCCATGGCCTCGGGCGCGCCCGCCTTGCCGCCGGCGGCCGCGCTAGCGCGTAGCGCGAACGTATCCGAGTCCCGATAGTCACTCTCGCCATATTCCGACTTGGACAGCCCGATATACCCCGAGTAGAGGTTCTTGGAGAATTCCGATCCGCTCGGCTTGAGGCCCTGGGCCCGTTGCAACTCTAAGCCGCTGCAGCCGGCCACGATCAAGGCCGCCGCCGCCACGGTGAACGTCGTTTTCAGATTGGTCATGTCGATTACGGCTCCCTTTCGCTTGACGTCAATTCACGTGCCTTCGCGCTCGCCCCGAAGAGGAAGGCCTTCATCGTCGTTCGGATGCTTTTGCCGTACCGGCGAACCCGAACGAATTGCCGGCCGGGATTCTAACATAGTGCCGCGGTGGCGGGGAGTCCCTTCGCGAATTCGTGATCTTCCCGGTCGAGCGCCGCCCGACCATCATCGAATCCCCCATGCCGCGTGCAAATCGCTCTTCCGGCCTGTTATCCTGCCCGCCGACGAGCGCGTCATCCAGCCGGGAGAGGAACATGCAAGGCAAGATCGCCCTCGAGGAACATTTCGCGATCGACGAGACCCTGAACGATTCGGCGGGGTTCCTCGGCGACGATGTCTGGCCCGAGCTCAGCGGTCGCCTCATGGACATCCACGAGAAGCGCCTCCGGCTGATGGACGCGCACGGGATCGAGATCATGATCCTGACGCTCAACGCGCCCGCGGTCCAGGCGATCCCCGACCCGGCCAGCGCCAACGAGATCGCGCGGCGCGCCAATGACTTCCTCGCCGAGCAGATCAACAAGCGGCCCGACCGGTTCGAGGGGTTCGCGGCGCTGGCGATGCAGGACCCCGATCTGGCGAGCCGCGAGCTCGAGCGCTGCGTCAAGGATCTCGGCTTTGTCGGCGCGCTGGTCAACGGGTTCTCGCAGATCGGCGAGCCCGATACGGCGGTCTATTACGATCTCGCCCAATACTGGCCGTTCTGGGGCGTGGTCGAGAGCCTCGACGTTCCATTCTACCTCCACCCGCGCAACCCACTGCCGAGCATGGCGCAGATCTACTAGGGCCATCCATGGCTGCTCGGCCCGACCTGGGCGTTCGGCCAGGAGACGGCGGTGCACGCGCTGCGCCTGATGTGCTCCGGCCTGTTCGACGAGTATCCGGCGCTGACCATCGTCCTCGGCCACATGGGCGAGGGGCTGCCCTACAGCATGTGGCGGATCGACAACCGTAACGCTTGGGTCGGCGCGCCGCCGCGCTATCCCGCCAAGAAGAAAATCGCCGACTACTTCCAGGACAACTTCTATCTCACCACGGCGGGCAACTTTCGCACCCAAACGTTGATCGACGCGATCCTCGAGATCGGCGCCGACCGCATCCTGTTCTCGACCGACTGGCCGTTCGAGAATATCGACCATGCCGCCGACTGGTTCGACGTGTGTTCGATCAGCGAGGCCGATCGGGAAAAGATCGGGCGGTCGAACTCGGCCCGTTTGTTCAAACTCGATCGAAAGGTATAGCGATGCGAATCCAAAATATCTGGGTCGACGCCGACGGCGAGACGCACTTCCGCGACCTCGAGGTCGAATGGGGCGAACAAACCCCGGCAGGCCGGCTGTCCGAGCGCCTGCTGGCGACCGGCATCATCTTCCGCCAGGTCCAGCCCGACTACGACCTCGACTGGCACACGGCGCCCAGGCGGCAATACATCATCAACCTCGACGCCGGGGTCGAGATCACCGTGAGCGATGGCGAGACCCGCGTCATCGGCGCCGGCGAGGTGTTCCTGGTCGAGGACACCACCGGCAAAGGCCACATGTCGAAGGCGGTCGACGGCAAGCTTCGCCACTGCATCTTCGTGCCGATCGACTAGAGCGTCGCTTTATCGGGCGTCGTGGCCAGGTCCTTGAGCGAGCGCCCGTCGAGCGCCGCCTCGGCGGCGCGGTCGAGAATGTCCAGAACCTCTTCGATCGCGGGCTCCGTCGGCAGCCGCGCCGGATCGGAATGCGGCATCTCGTCGGCTTGGCGCACGGCGACGAGGATGTCCTTGACCGACGTCGCCTCGGGCGGCCGGCCCGGCAGGTAGCTCGGCGCCTCGCCGTCGGCGCGGGCCAGGATCCCATGCGTCTCCAGCGCCTCGAGCACGGTCTCGACGGCCTCGGCCGGCGCCGTCAGGCGTTGTATCAGGTCCTCGCCGCTTTGCGCCCCGGCGCCACGATAGAAGCTCTCGGCGACGGCGCGCGCGACCGACAGCGCGAGCTTCTCCTTGTAGCGGGCGCTGAGCCGGAGTTGGCCGCGCGGCGTCGCGATGTATTCCGGGTGCTGGTGGTAGAACGAGATCGAGCCGCCGATCAGCATGATGAGCCAGCCGAGATAGAGCCAGATCAGGAACAGGATCAGCGTCGCGAAGGTCGAATAGATCGCCTCGTATTTCGGCGCCGAGGCGACGAACGAGGCGAACCCCCAGCCAAGAACGTGCCAGAGCAGCCCGGCGACCAGGCCGCCGACGAAGGCGGAACGCGCGTGAACCCGCGTGTTGGGAATGAACACATAGATGAATGAGAACGCGCCGGCGATGAGAAGATAGGGGATGACGGTGGTGCCGACCCCGATCACCGCGCCGATCGGCTCGATGGCCGTGATCTCTCGGACGACCGCGGTGCTCATGACCGACGCGGTGATGCCGAGCGAGGAGAACACCAATACCGGTCCCACCACGATGACGCTGAGATAGTCGCGGAAGCGCTGGATGAAGCTGCGGTCGCGCGTAATACGCCAGATGAAATTGAACGCGCGCTCGATCTTCTGCATCAGCGAGACAACGGTGTAGAACAACAGCGCGATGCCGACGATGCCGAGGACGCCGACCTTGACCTTCTCCACGAAGCCGACGATCTGCGCGCTGATCTCGATCCCCTTCTCGCCGAGCGGCGCGAGCAGGTTCAGCAGCAGCGGCTCGATCTGGTTGTGGATGCCGAAGCCCTTGAGCACCGAGAAGCTGATCGCCAACAGCGGCACCAGCGACAACAGCGTCGTGTAGACCAGGCTCATCGCCCTGAGCGTCAGCTGGCCCTCGGCAAGGTCGCGGATCACCGCGATCGTGATGCGCAGGGCGTCGATCAGCCATGACCGCCAGCCCACGCGGCCGGCCCCGGCCTCGCCGCCGAGCAGGCGCTGAATCTCCGTCGTCAGCCGGCTCGCGGAGAACCATCGGTGATCGCTCATCCGTCGCGTCCCGCGTTTCGCACTCAGGCGATCTTGGTACTGCAATCTTCGACCCGCGCCAAGGGCGGCGACAGCAGCGGGTCGTCGGGCCGGTGCGCCCCGTGCCGGCGCCGGGCCGCCGCGCGGGTTCGTACCGCGTAGCAATAGACGCAGCCGTGCGGGCAGGTGTCGTAATCGCCGATGTCACGCGATTCGGCGCACATGCAGCCCGGCCGGTTGCCCTTGCGGCGCGCGGCGATGGGCTTGCCGGCGACGTCGGACAGCCGCTCGGCGTCGATGCAGCGCGCCGGCGCGGCGCCGGGAACCAGGTAGGCCTCCTGCGAACAGACGGTGAGCCGCATGCCGTGATCGGCGGCGATCGCTGTGAGACGATGCGCCAGATCCCGCTTTTGGTCGTCCGGCGGGTCGTGCCAGGCGAAGCCGTGTAGCCGCGCAGCGGCATCCATGTTGACGCGGGTCTTGCGATAGACGTGGGCGAAAGATACCACCGCCTCGTCGGTCGCGCCGGCCAGCCGGTCGGCCAGCCGAGAAAAATTTTCGACGTGCCAATCCGGCGGCGTTATCGAGGTCGCGACCACGGGATCGTAGCGCCAGACGCCGGCGCGCGGGCCGAATTCGCGGGCGAGGTCGTGCATATGGCCGATCGCGCGCCCGGCGTCGGTGACCGAGGTCTCGAGCGCGCGCGGATAATCGTTGATCGTGTACTGAACGACGAACGGGAAGCCGCGGTCGCGGACCACGTCGATCGCGGCGCGAAACGGGCCCAGGTTCTTGGTCCAGAACACGAACCCCGAGACCGCGTCCGGGTCGAGCCTGACGGTATGGACCTGGCGGCCATAGGGATTGACGGTGCGGCAGAATCCGGCATCGAGCCGGGCGATGAACCAATCGCCGTAGAACGCCGGAATGTCGGTGCGATAGCTCGCCGAGATGATCATGGGCGGGATTCGCCGCCTTTATACCCGAAATTCGACCAAAGTAAGGCGGAATCCGGCCCGCCCAGGTTGTCGGCCCCGAGCGCTGTGCTTATATATTCGCGGGTATGAGAAACACATGGATGGACCTTAGGGGGTTCCTCGCGTGCCGCCAAGGGCGTCAGGGGCCGGCCACGAAGAGTGAGGTAGGAAGATGGGCAAGGCAATAGGTATTGATCTCGGGACCACCAATTCGTGTGTCGCGATCATGGAAGGATCGGACACCAAGGTGATCGAGAACACCGAGGGTGCGCGCACGACGCCCTCGATGGTCGGCTTCAGCAGCGGCGGCGAGCGTCTGGTCGGCCAGTCGGCCAAGCGCCAGGCGGTGACCAACCCGACCAACACCTTATTCGCCATCAAGCGGCTGATCGGCCGTCCCTACGACGATCCGACGACCGAAAAGGACAAGGGCCTGGTGCCCTACGATATCGTCAAGGCCGACAACGGCGACGCCTGGATCGAGTGCGACGGCAAGAAGTACTCGCCGAGCCAGATCAGCGCCTTCATCCTGCAGAAGATGAAAGAGACCGCCGAGGCCTATCTCGGCGAGGACGTCACCGAGGCGGTGGTCACCGTTCCCGCCTATTTCAACGATTCCCAGCGCCAGGCGACCAAGGACGCCGGCAAGATCGCGGGCCTCGACGTGCTCCGCATCATCAACGAGCCAACCGCTGCCGCGCTCGCCTACGGGCTCGAGAAGAAGGGCGCCGGCACGATCGCGGTCTACGACCTCGGCGGCGGCACGTTCGACATCTCGG
>PVBE011331780.1_pt1 | contig 21651 bp, 21 predicted proteins | sample 1631181 | NCBI WGS metagenome assembly PVBE01 (sample SAMN08397723, study PRJNA350692) | Marine metagenome, whole genome shotgun sequencing project. | isolation source: water | place: Pacific Ocean | collected 2012-04 | reverse complement strand
TACGAGTGCGGCGAGGAGCCCGATGGTGTGGCATGGGTCCGATTCCATCCCCGCTACTACGTGATCGCACTCATCTTCGTCCTCTTTGATGTGGAGACGGTCTTCATCCTGCCCTGGGCGCTCAACATCGACACGCTCGGCTCGGTCGCAATCATCGAGATGTTTGTCTTTGTCTTGATCCTCCTCCTCGGGTGGCTCTACGCATGGCGCAAGGGCGCCCTGGAGTGGCAGTAATGGGCGTGGACGAGAGCCAGGAGCGGTACGAGCACCCGCTGTTCTCCTACATGGAGAAGATGCCGGGCGCGGACATCGGTCTGACCACTGCGGACAAGATCCTCACCTGGGGCGTGTCCAACTCCCTGTGGGTCTTCCCGATGGCAACAAGCTGCTGCGGGATCGAGTTCATGGCGGCCGCCTGCGGGCGCTTCGACATGGACCGGATCGGCACCATCGCCCGCGGAACACCCAGGCAGTGCGATGTCATGGTCATCGCAGGCACCATCACCGTGAAGATGGCGCCTCGGGTCAAGAAGCTCTGGGACCAGATGCCTGAGCCCAAGTGGGCCATCGCCATGGGCTCGTGCGCCATCTCCGGAGACTTCTATCGGAACATCTACAGCGTAGTCCCCGGCGTGGACACCTTCATGCCGGTGGATGTCTACGTGCCTGGCTGTCCCCCAAATCCGGACCACCTGCTCGAGGGCTTCCGGCGGCTGCAGGACAAGATCCGGGCCAAGCGGGCCGGAGAGTGGGTGGAGCCCGAGACCCGGCCCCCGATGGGCATGCAGTCACCCAGCGTGCCCCGATATGGTCCCGACCGTGACCCGGTATGGGACGAGGCCCAGCTTGCCTGTGTGATGGGGCTGGACAAAGGCGGCGCCTTGCTCCGTGATGGCGTGACCCTCCCGGATCCACCCGCACCCCCCGAGCCCGAGCCCGAGCCCGAGCCCGATGCACAGGAGGCTTCATCATGAGCCATCCTGGCGACTTCCTCGTCTTCTGTCGCGACCAGCTCGGTATCGAGGAGGTCCCGCCTGAGGGTCCAATGGTACCCCGCGAGCAGCTCGTGGCCTTCGCCACCCGGCTCAAGGAAGAGCTGGACTACCGCTACTTCGTCACCGTGGTCTCGGTTCACTATCCGGCAGTGGAGGCCGTCCCGGCAGACGAAGAGAGCGGTACCGAGGCCGTACCTGGCAAGCCGGACTGCACCCAGGTCTGCTACCGGGTCCGACGCCTTCCGTCTGACGGTAGAGAGACATCCGTGGTCCCCTTCCGCGTCTTCGTACCCACCGAAGAGAGCACTCCTTCGCTCTCCGGTGTGTGGGCGGGAGCGGACTGGCAGGAGCGGGAGCAGTACGACCTGGTGGGGACAATTTTTTCCGACCACCCGGACCTTCGCCGAATCATGCTGCCTGAGGACTGGGTCGGGCACCCACTGCGCCGCGACTATGCCATCGACACCTCACACTTCCCGTGGAGATGACGTGAGCTACGAAGTCTCCGATTCGGTGGAAGAGGGCGTGCAGCGGGTGCGTGTAGGCGGCGTCGAGGTACCCCTGGCACTCACCCTGACCCCGTGGCCGGATCCGCACCTGGACATCGAGTCCTATGACCCCGATGCGGACCTGATGGCCCTCAATATGGGTCCGCAGCACCCCTCCACACACGGGGTGCTTCGGGTGAAGCTCTACCTGGACGGCGAGGTCTGCGTGAAGGCCGTGCCCTACCTGGGCTATCTGCACCGCGGTGTGGAGAAGCTCTGCGAGAAGCTGACCTATGCCCAGGTCACGCCCATCGTGGACAAGAACGACTACATCTCGCCGATGATGAATGAGCTCGCCATCAACATGGCGATCGAGAAGCTCATCGATGCGGAGGTTCCGCCCCGGGCCCAGTACATCCGCACCATCTGCGCTGAGATTCAGCGGGTGGCCAGCCACCTGCTCTGGCTCGGCACCTTCGGGCTGGACATGGGCGGCGCCATCGGTGGCGGTGCTAGCATCTTCATGCACACCTTCCGGGAGCGGGAGATGATCCTCGACTTGTTCGAGGAGCTGACCGGCTGCCGCTTCCACTACAACACCCACACACCCGGCGGGAACCGACACGACCTCCCCGCTGGCTGGGATGCCAAGGTCCGCCATGTGATGGACCACATCAATGTACGGGTGGAAGAGTACGAGGACTTCGTGCGTGACAATGCCGTCTTCCGCGCCCGGACCGTGGGCGTGGGCGTGGTGGACCCCCTGCTCGCCATGGAGCTCGGCATCTCCGGCCCCATCCTGCGGGCCAGCGGCGTGGACTTCGACCTCCGCAGGGATGAGCCCTACATGGCGTACACGGACATCGACATACGCGTGCCCGTTGAGACCGCTGGGGACTGCATGGCCCGCTACATCGTGCGCCTCGCTGAGATGAGGGAGAGCATCCGCATCGTCACCACCCTGCTCGATGGCGTGCCGGAAGGTCCCATCTGCTCGCTCAAGCCGGTCAAGATCCCAGGTGCGGTCAAGGCCAAGGAGGGCACCACCTACTGCGCCATCGAGTCCCCGCGCGGGGAGCTTGGGACCTACATCGTGGCCAACACCGAGCGACGAAGCCACGCACAGCCCTACCGCTGCAAGATCCGTCCGCCGTCCATGCACGCCCTGCAGCTCCTGCCGTACCTGGCTCCAGGCAACAACATCTCAGACATCATCGTCGTGCTCGGCTCCCTCGACCCGGTCCTGGGTGAGGTGGACCGCTGATGGTGACCTGGATGAACAGCCACGAGACATGGCTGGGCCATGGCCTGGTGTTTGGCTTCTTGCTCGCGAGCATCGCGCTGGGTGTGACGGCCTACTCCATATGGTTTGAGCGGAAGTTCGCTGGCCGAATGCAGAGCCGCCCCGGGCCTACGGAGGTCGGTCCCCTGGGACTGCTCCAGCCCATCGCGGACCTCCTCAAGCTTCTGAGCAAGGAAGACATCATCCCGCGTGCAGCGGACAAGTCCCTGTACAACCTGGCCCCTCCTCTGACTGTGATAGCGGCCCTGGGGACATTCGCCGTCGTTCCTTTTGCACCTGGCCTCATCGTTGCCGATCTGCACATCGGGATCCTGTTCGCGCTCTCGCTGGGAAGCCTCTTGATCTTCCCTGTCTGGATGGCGGGCTGGGCCAGCAACAACAAGTACGCCCTGCTCGGGGGAATGCGCACCGCAGCGCAGAGTATCTCCTACGAGATCCCTCTGCTGCTCAGCGCCACGGTGCCCATCATCCTGGCCGACAGCTTCCGGGTCGGAGACATCGTGCAGGCCCAGCTCGGCGGCAACTGGTTCGCGCTGTGGCCCATCGGGCCAGGAGCACTGGCATTCGTGCTCTTCTTCCTGAGCTCGCTGGCAGAGTCCAACCGGATCCCGTTCGACATCCCCGAGGCTGAGAGCGAGCTCGTAGCAGGGGTCACCACCGAGTACACGGGCATGAAGTTCGGGCTCTTCTACCTCGCTGAGTACCTGCACACGCTGGTGATCAGTGCCGTAGCCGCAGCACTCTTCCTGGGCGGATGGGACGGTCCCGGGGACCACGATGGTCTGGTGTGGATGTTGCTCAAGACGCTGGCCTTGTTCTTCAGCATCTTCTGGATTCGCTGGTCCTACATGCGCTTCCGGTCTGATCAGCTCATGGCGATGTGCTGGAAGCTCTTCCTCCCCCTCGGACTGGTGCTGGTCATGGTCAGCGCGCTGTGGGTGCACCTCTCATGAGCTGGACGGCCACCTTCGACAACCTCTGGGTGAACATGCTCAATGTGTTCCGCGCAAAGAACACGGAGCCGCTGCCGTGGAAGGGAAGCCGACCCCGCGCGGAACGCTATCGGGCCAGCTTTGCCCTGGTGCACGATGAGAAGGGCGAAGAGGCCTGTATTGGCTGCAATATGTGCGGCAAGATCTGCCCCAGCGAGATCATCACGGTGGTCGCGGGCGGCCGAAAGGAGTCCCCGGTCACAGGCAAGAAGCGGGGCTACTGCGACGACTTCACCCTGGACCTCAATGCCTGCATCATCTGCGAGCTCTGTGTTCAGGTCTGCCCGACCGACGCCATCTTGATGCTCCGGGTGCAGGAGACCCCCAGCTACCAGCGGGAGGGCCTCGTGCTGACCATGGACAAGCTCTACGCCAATGAACAGCTGGCCCAGACCACATGGGCCACAGGGACCAAGCTGGTGCAGATGCAGGGTGAGGCGCCCAAGCCGCCGCCCAAGCCCAAGGCCCCCGCTCCTGAAGCGGCCAAGCCCGAGGCCGAGGCTCCTGCTGCCCCTGCCCCGGCTGCTCAGGCCGCTGCCCCCGAGGAGCCTGCACCCGAGGAGCCTGCACCCGAGGAGCCTGCGGACGCGGAGCCTGCGGACGCGGAGAAGGGGGGCGAAGAATGACTGCCTGGATCGCCTTCGTCGTGATCGCCCTGGTGATCCTGACCTGCGCCCTGCAGGTGGTCCGGGGCAATGATCTGGTCCACACCGTGTTCTGGCTGGCGGGTACCCTGTTGGGCACCGCAGCCCTGTTCGTCCATCTCCATGCCGACTTCATCGCCGCGGTTCAGGTGCTCCTGTACACCGGCGGGGTCATCACGCTGATGCTCTTCGGTGTGATGCTCACGCGCCGGATCTCCGGCATCCGCATCATCCACGAGAGCAAGAATGCCCTCGGCGGGGCTGCGATTGGATTGGTGGTTCTCGGACTGATCACGACAGCGATCTACAAGGACGCCCTGACCCAGGTGGCCACGGCCGAGACCTTCGTGCCAGACACCGAGGCGCTCGGCGCTCTCTTCCTCACGGACCTGATGCTTCCCTTCGAGCTGCTCAGCATCCTGCTGCTCGCCGCCATGATCGGCGCAATCACCCTGGCCCGGAAGGTGGACCCATGAGTGAGATCCTCGCCCAGGGCCCGGGGCTTAGCGCCTACCTCTCGCTGGCCGCAGTGCTCTTCTGCATCGGCCTGTACGGGGTGCTGACCCGGAAGAACATCATCGCCGTCTTGGTGTCAGTCGAGCTGATGGCCAACGCGGTCAACATCAACATCATCGCCTTTGCACGCTTCTCCGAGAGCCTACTCGGACAGGCCTTCGCCCTCTTCTCCATCGCCCTGACAGTGGCCGAGGTGGTGGTGGGGCTGGCCATCGTCATCCTCATCTACCGCACCCACACCGACATCGACGCTGACACTCCCTCAGCGCTTCGCGGCTAGTCCCAATGCTCCAAGCTGCCCTCCTCCCCCTGCTCATCCCCCTCGCGAGCTTCGTGCTCCTTGCGCTGTGCTGGCCGCTGCGCCGGGCAGGCCGGATTGCTGGTGCCATCTCGTGTGCGGCGGCCATCGTGAGCTGTCTGGCGGCGCTGAGGCTGCTCAGCTGGGTGATGAGTGGTCAGTTCGTCACCTACCGGAAGACCGTGCCCTGGCTGGTGGCCAAGGGAGAGACCATCGCGGAGGTCGGCGTTCACATCGACGGAGTCTCCGCCAGCATGCTGGTGGTGGTGACCCTGGTGGCTGCAGCCGTACAGGTCTACAGCCTGGGCTACCTCAAGGATGAACCCGGCAAGGACCTCGGCCGGTACTTCACCTGGCACTCGCTCTTCGTGGTCGTGATGGGAGGACTGGTCGTCTCACCCAACCTGCTCCAGGCATTCATGTGCTGGGAGCTGGTGGGTCTTTGTAGCTACCTGCTCATCGGGTACTACTGGACCAAGCCGGAGGCCGGGCACGCCGCCGTGAAGGCCTTCTGGGTCACAAAATTCGCGGACATGGGGCTCCTGGCCGGCCTGGTGCTCCTCTACGCCGAGACCGGCGGCTTCAGCTGGGAGGCCCAGCTCGGTGCCGGTGTGGCCACACTCGTCTGCGCCATGCTCTTCATGGGAGTGATGGGCAAGAGCGCACAGGTTCCGCTGCACGTCTGGCTGCCAAATGCCATGGAGGGCCCCACTCCCGTGAGCGCCCTGCTGCACGCAGCGACCATGGTGGCGGCCGGTGTCTTCCTCATCGTGCGGGCATACCCGCTCTTCCTGCAGGCGCCCGATGTACTCGTGGTCATGGCCTGGGTGGGCGGCGTCACAGCCTTCGTCGCCGCCTGCACCGCCGTGGTCCAGGACGACATCAAGAAGGTCCTGGCCTACTCGACCTGCTCGCAGCTCGGCTACATGGTGGCCGGTCTGGGGACTGGCCATATGCTTGGTGGCTACTTCCACCTGACCACCCACGCCTTCTTCAAGGCCCTGCTCTTCCTGGGTGCTGGTGCTGCGATCCACGCGGTGCACTCCAACTCCATCCACGACATGGGCGGGCTCCTGAAGAAGACCCCCATCGCAGGCGCGATGTTCATCCTGGGTGCCCTCGCGCTCGCGGGCTTCCCGGGCCTCTCGGGCTTCTTCTCCAAGGACCTGATCCTCGAGGAGCTGCTCGGTGCTGGGCACTTCGGTCCCCTGGCCCTGTGCCTGGCTGCGGCAGGACTCACCGCCTTCTACATGACCCGCGTGGTCTGCATCGCCTACCTCGGCAAGCCAAGCGAGGCCGTCGAGCGTGCCCACGGGGCGCCAGTGGTCATGGGTGCCCCCATGGCCGTGCTCACCCTGCTCGCGGTGGTGGCGGGCTACGGCAGCGGCGCGCTGGGCGAATTGTGGGGCGGGCAGATGGCCTTCCACATCACACCTGTAGGCATCACCGCGACCTCCATCGGACTGCTCGGTATCGCCTATGGCTACGTGCGCTACGGCCTGGGCAAGGCCGCGGGTCCTTCCCTGGGTGGCCTGCGAAGCTTCATCCTCTCCGGGCCGGTGGACCGGTTCTGGGATCGCGGCTGGCGACGGGCGCTGCTGCCCTTCGCCGGAGGGATCGGGTGGACCGACCGCTATGTCGTGGACGGCCTGGTCAACCTCAGCGGGTACCTCACGCTCAAGGGTGCGGGCTCTCTGCGGAAGCTGCAGACTGGGCGCGCCCAAGACTATGTGCTGGCCGTGATCGCTGGCGTCCTCTTCTTCGTGCTCTATGGCACGGTGGGGGGCTAGACGATGAATGCGCTGATGGCCCTCCCCTGGCTCTCGATCATCGTCTTCTCGCCGCTGCTCGCTGCAGCGGTGCTGCTGTTCATTCCGGGCAGATCCCGCGGTGCGGTTCGCATGGTGGCTGTGAGCAGCACCCTGGTCTGCCTCCTGGGCAGCCTGCTCGTGGCCTGGAACTACGACCTGGTGCAAGGTGGCTACCAGTTCCGCCACAGCTTCGACCTGGTGCCATCTCTGGGCATCCGGTACTCGCTGGGCGTGGATGGCTGGGGCGTGAGCTTGCTGCTGCTCACCAGCGTCATCATCTTCGCCGGGGTCTTTGCTACCTGGACCCTGAAGGACCGGGACAAGGAGTTCTACGTCCTCCTGCTGGCTCTGGTCTGCGGCGTGTTCGGGGTGTTCGTCAGCCTGGACCTGTTCATCTTCTTCCTCTTCTACGAGATCGCCGTCCTGCCGATGTACCTGCTCATCGGTGTGTGGGGCAGCACCAAGAAGGTCGCTGAGGCCGGTCCATTCCGCTTCATCTTCCGGATGATGGACATCGGCGGGCGCGAGTACGCTGCGATGAAGCTCACGCTGATGTTGCTGCTGGGAAGCGCCTTCATCCTGGCCGGCATCCTGGGCATGTACGTGGCCAATGGATCCACCACCTTCTCCATGCTCGTGCTCGAGGAGACGATCTACCCGGAGAGCCTCCAGCTGTGGGCCTTCCCCGCACTCTGGCTGGGCTTTGGCACACTCGCAGGCGTCTTCCCCTTCCACACCTGGTCCCCCGATGGACACGCCTCCGCGCCCACCGCGGTGAGCATGCTGCACGCCGGCGTGCTGATGAAGCTCGGTGCCTTCGGGATCATGCGTGTGGGCATGGTGATGCTCCCAGATGGCGCCGTCTGGTGGGCGGAGATCGTGGCCATCGTGGCGGTGATCAACATTGTCTACGGCGCGTTCTCCGCCATGTCCCAGACCGATCTGAAGTACGTCATCGCATACAGCAGCGTGTCCCATATGGGAATCGTCATGCTGGGAGCTGCGACCCTCTCGGTCGAGGGATGGAATGGCGCCGTCTATCAGATGGTCGCCCACGGCCTGATGACGGGTCTCTTCTTTGCCCTGGTCGGGCTCATCTATGAAAAGGCCCACGCCAGAGAGATCTTCAAGATGGGCGGCTTTGCCAGGAAGATGCCTGCGATCGCCGTCTTCTTCACCCTCGCTGCACTCTCCTCTCTGGGCATGCCCGGTCTCGCTGGCTTCGTGGCGGAGCTTCAAGTGTTCCTGGGCGCCTGGGACAGCGTCTGGGTGGCAGGTCCCTACTGGGCTGTGGCCGGCATCTTCGGTGCCTGGATCACCGCCATCTACGTACTCCGCGGCAGCCGGGCGATCTTCTGGGGCGCTGGACCCGACCCCGAGAAGTACCCGGATCTACAGGATGCCCGCGGGGTTGAGTGGGTGGCACTCCTCACGCTAGCAGGCGGACTCATCCTGCTAGGCTGCGTCCCCGACCTCATCCTCAGCGGAATCGACGTCTCCACCGGTGAGTACCTGCCCAGACTCAACGATGCCCTCGGCATCAATGCAGGTGTGAAGTGAACCTCGCCGCCCTGCTCATCCCCATCTCGGTCACTGCCGTGGCCCTGCTGGTCTTCCTGGCAGACCTCGCGGTGAAGGAAGACAATGGACGCGGCCTGGGCGGGCTTGCCACCGTGGGGCTCTTCGGCGTGCTCGGGCTGAGCTTCCTGGCACCCGGAGGTGAGGCCTTCGGCGGTGCCTACGTCCAGGACAGCTTCGCCCTGTACGTACAGCGAATCGTGCTGATGGCCGGCATCCTGGGCTGCCTGGGCAGCATCGATCATGCCAGTCGGTCCTTCGCTGGACGCCAGGGCGAGTACTACCTGATGCTCCTCTTCTCCATGGTGGGCATGACCATCCTGCCAGCCTCACGGGAGCTCGTGCTGCTGATCGTGGCCTTCGAGCTGATGGGGATCCCGCTGTATGTGCTGGCCGCCATGCACAAGAAGGTGGCCCATGGGATCGAAGGAACCTGGAAGCTGTACCTGACCGGTGCGGTGAGCTCCGCCATCACGCTTTATGGCCTGAGCTTTGTCATCGGCACTCAATCCACCACGAGCATCGAGGCGCTCAGCCAGGTCCAAGCCGCCTCTCCCATGTTGAAGCTGGGCATGCTGCTGGTGCTGGGAGGCTTGGGCTTCAAGCTGGGCGCGGTGCCCTTCCACATGTGGGTTCCTGACACCTACCAGGGCGCTCCCACCCCGTTCGTGGCCTTCCTCAGCGTCGCCCCCAAGGCTGCCGGACTCTCCGCTATCGTGCGGGTCTTCCTCGAGGGCTTTGGCTCCATGCGCGCTACCTGGTGGCCCGCCCTGCTCGTGATCTGCGTGGCGACCATGCTGGTGGGCAACCTCTTCGCCCTGCCGCAGCGAAACGTAAAGCGCCTCCTGGCCTACTCGGGGATTGCCCACATCGGCCTGCTCCTCCTGGCCGTGGGCATCGGAACCGTGGACGGCCTGGCCGTGATGCTGTTCTACCTGGCGGCCTATGTCTTCACGAATATGGGCGCCTTCCTGGTGGCCGATGTGGTGGGTCAGGGCGGGAGCGATGATCTGGACGCGTGGGCCGGCCTCGCGAGACGAGCACCCGCACTCTCGCTGGCCATGCTGCTCTTCCTGCTCTCGCTGGGCGGCATTCCCTTTGTGGCCGGCTTCTGGGCCAAGCTCTTCCTCTTCATCGCTGTCTGGAAGGCTGGACTCGGAGTGCTGGTGGTGCTGGGAGCGGTCCTGGCTGTGGTGGCGCTGTTCTACTACCTGAAGATTGGCCGAGCGATCTACATCACCCCGCCTCGCGAAGATGTGGACTCGGTAGAGATTGGTCGACCCACCGCCTTTGCGATTGCAATCGCTGTGGGTGGCGTCCTGCTGATGGGCGTGCTGCCTGGCCCCTTCATCGAGCTGGCACGGGTAGCGGCACGGGGCATCCTGGGCGGCTGAGCAAGCTGCTCTCAAGCCCGGGCCTCAGGCCAAAATGACAAGAGCGCCGGGCAGCAATGCCACCCGGCGCTCCGATTGCTGGTGAGTGGCGCTTAGAGCGACACACCGTAGTCAGAGGCGAACCCAACCAGGCTGCCTGCGAGCGCCGGAAGGTCATCTGCATCGATGACGCTGCCGCCGCAGCTGGCTGGCCATGCATCCTCGGTGAAGATCTGGCAGCTATCGTCCAGACCGTTGAGCTCCGTGGAGCAGTCATCGGCAGCGATGCGGTTGGCGTTGATGTCATCGCCGTAGCCCACATCGAGGCCCACATCCTTGCAGTTGGAGACCATGTCCGCTGTGACGGTGGCCTCGCAGGCCTCCTGCAGGGCATCCTCAGCCTCACTCACGCCGTAGTCGCCGATGAGGCAGTCCACAGCGTGGGCACAGATGGTGGCACCAATGTCATCACACAGCTCGTCTCCCGTGGGCTGCGCTGCCGCACGTCCATCGTTGTAGGCATCGACAGCCGCGCTTCCCTCAGAGGTGACACACTCCGTGGGCGGCGTGCCGGTAGCCACATCCGTCTCGTCACCCGTGATGTCATCACAGGCCCTGTCATCAAATGACTCCACGCACTTGTCGACAGCTGCCTGAGAGACCGGGTCGAGGTCACCACTCTCTGCATCCGCGCAATTGGAGTCTGCAGCGCGTGTGGCCTCGAGGCAGCGCTTCTTGGCTTCCTTCTTGCCGAGCGCATCGCCCGCACAGTCAGCGGCCCAATCACACAGGGCCTCGCAGTAGGAACCGGCCCCGCTACCGCCCTTCTCATCCTCCGCACAGGCCGTGAGGCCGACGACGGTGAGGGCAATGACAAAGCTACTGGAGAAGGTCTTGTTCATGGGAACTCCTTTGGTGCCGACCCCTTGTCTAAGGGGCCATAGCAAGGTGGTCTTCGGGGATTAAGGCGGCCATCATAGCGGCCGCGGAAGGACTCGGGTCAACCGCAACCGGACATGCGACGAAAAAACACCCGATTCCATTCAGATCTGCCTTCCCTGGAGCATCTCAGGAAATTCCTGGTGACGGCTGAAACTTCTTGGCCACGGGACCCTTGGATGGGGCTGAACCCAGCATGGGTCACCCCAAACCAAATGGAGAATCACCATGACACCCCGATCCTTTGCTTCGATTGCAACCTTTTCAACCCTCTCTACCCTCGCCCTCTTTGGCTGCGAGGCAGACACAGACGCACCCATCACCCTCGAGAACAACATCACGATCGAGGCCGGCGGTTGCTGTGGCTGTGATGACCCCTGTGACACGGACGACCCCTGCGGCGGTGACGACACCGGCGGCGGCGATGACACCGGCGGCGGCGGCGACGAGTATGTGGATTTCAAGGATGCCTTCGAGACTTCCCTCGACCTCGAGGTCTCCAAGGTCGATGTGGCCTTCCTGCTGGACACCACGGGCTCGATGAGTGCCGAGGCAGATGCCATGGCCGATGAGTTCTCGGCAATCGTCGACGACCTCGACGTCACGGTGAGTGATGCCGCCTATGGCTTCGCGACCTTCGATGATTACAACTACGGAATCATGGGCAGCGGCAACGACCGACCCTTCATCCTGCGGCAGCAGGTAACGACCGACGAGTCGGATGTGCAGCTTGCGCTCGACAGCGTGGTCATCCACGACGGCAGCGACAGCCCGGAATCCTCGATGGAGGGTCTCTACCAGGGCCTGACCGGCGCTGGATATGACCAGGATGGCGACGGTGCCTACAACGCCACGACCGACGTGATGCCCTTCATCAGCAGCACGCTCGATCCCTTCAGCGGCTCGGCAGGCAGCTCGATGGATGCATCGACTGTTGGCGGCGGAACCTACGGTGGCTACGGCTTCCGTGATGGCAGCCTCCCGGTCATCGTCTACGCGACGGACAACTACATGCGGGACCCGGATGCCGGCTACGCCGTGCCACCGAGTGCAAACTTCACCGCTGGCGAGTCCGACGTGGTCACCGCCGTGGACACCATGGGTGCCCGCCTCATCGGTATCGCCACCCAGAGCTCCGTCCCGCTGACCCAGATGGACCAGCTTGCCTTGGCCACTGACTCGCTGTACGAGGCGGACGGTGACGGCGTAGTCGACGACGCACTGGTCTTCACCTGGACCGGTTCCTCCTCTGCCTTCCGCGACACCATCGTGGATGCGATCGAGGCCATGCTGGACAACGTGACCTTTGCCTCGGTGACCGCCGAGGTCGACGGGAACATCTGGGGCTTCACGACCAATGTGTCCCCCGCGTCCTACAGCAATGTCACGGTCGGAGCATCGCCAGTAAGCCTCAACTTCAGTGTCGACGTCAGCGGAACAGTCCCTGCCTCTACGGTGGACCAGTCCTACCCGCTCACGCTGAACATCTACGGCGATGGAACAACACTGCTCGGCACCCAGGCAATCACTGTGGTGGTTCCCGCGAGCCTCTGAGGTCGCGGTGATACAGCGCCCCGGTCCCTGTGGTGGGGGACCGGGGCGCTCCTATTTCAGGGGTGGGCTACCAGATCGAGGTGGCCCACCTTGAGAGAGAGTCCCTGACCTGCCACGACATCGAGGCGGTCCTGCTTCCAGGCAGCCACGGTCGCGGGCTCGATGATTCCCTGTGATGCCTCGGTCGCAGCCGAGGCGATTCCCGCCACCATCTCCTTGAGCATCTCCTGTTCCAGTGGGCCCACATCCCAGTCCGCACGAGCCAGCGTGACACTGTACCCGGCAGCCGAGAGCATGCCCGATAGGACCGTGGCCGCCTCAGGGCCCGGAGAGCGTCCAAAGCCGCGGTCGGTGAGCTGATGAGCGCGGAAGGCAGCCTGCACACCCGCGTCTCTTTCATCCTGGGGCAACCACTCAACCCTGCCGTCCACGCTCAAGGCTGCAATCAACGGCAGGCGTCGGTCCACCAGCCACCGGGCAAGGGACTCCAGCCAGGCCTCGGACACCAGGTCGAGCAGCGCCTGGGTGCTCACCAGGTCCACCTCCAGACTCAGGCTGTCCGGAGAGGCCAGATCCATCTCCAGGGTCTCCAGCGTGATGCCCTCACCGGGGGGCGGCCCCACCGCGGCGAGGAGGTCTGGGTCGTGATCGACCAGCGTCCAGTGCTGAGGCACAGGAAGCCTCGGCGCCAGGTAGCGCATGCCAGAGCCTCGCCCGGCGCCAAGCTCCAGGATGCGGAGAGGGCGACCTTCCGGGAGTGCGGGCAGGAGCGTCTCCACGATCGCAGCCGAGCGGGCCGCGTGGTCAAAGGGCTCGCGCAGGCGGAGCCATTCCAGGGGAAAGCGGCTCACAGCAGGCCCTCCAGTGCCGACTCGAAGCAGGCAGCTGTGTCTGGCCAGTTCATCAGATCGGCAGAGGCTGCCGCTGAGGCCATCTGCTCCTGCACAGCCCGACTGCACAAGACGGTATCCAGGGCTGTGGCGAGGGCGGAGGCATCCCCCTCCGGCACAGCCCGCACCGCGCCAGAGGGGATCACCTCCAGCGCACCAGCCGGCGTACTGACCACCGGGATGGCTCGCGCGATGGCCTCGGCGAGTCCCATACCAAAGGCCTCGAAGTGGGCCGCATGGACCAGCACGTCCGCCTGCTGGTACAGGGCTTGAAGCTCCGCACCGGACTGCTCTCCGAGCAGGTGAATACGATGGCTGAGCCCAGCGGCGTCGATGTCCTGGCGAACCAGGTCCACATAGGCTGGTGCGCGCTGTGTCGATCCCACGATGTCCAGGCGCCAATCCGGGTCCTTGAGCCTGGCCACCGCCTGGACCAGGAGCCGGATGCCCTTGCGAGGAGTCACAGTTGCAACACAGAGCAGCTGGTGGCCCGAGGACCCCGCCGCCCGAGGTGCCGGGTCGGTGCCCGGACAGACCACTGCCCCATCGGGCCCGCTCGCACCGAGCCTGGACCGGACCAGACGGCCCGTGGCTGGGCTGGTGGCAATCCAGGCATCCGCCTCCGAGAGGGCCGCGTCCTCCAGACGCATCAGCTGATTGGGGTCCCCGCCGCCCTCCTTGTCCAGCAAGCTGTGGACCAGCACCACCACCGGGTGGGCCTCCGCGACCACCTCACGGCCAGCACCCAGGCCCGGCCAGAGCAGACCATCCGCGACCACGGGCTCCCCGCGGGGAATGCTGGCCACCCGTGCAAGGCCTGCCTGGAGATCTGCCCCGCATGGCCACGGCCAAGCTCCAGGTAGCGCGTGGACCTCGACCGCCCAGCCCCGAGCCTGCAGGGCCGTGACCATCCGATCATTGTAGATGTAGCCACCCGTGCGCTGGCCCGGATCGCCCGGACTCAGCCAGTGCAGCACTCGGCTCACTTGGCCACCTTCTCTGTCACGACCCTCGAGTCCTGAGGAGGCTCTTCCTTGCCCTGCACCGCCCCAAAAGGCAGATACGGCGGAAGCTCCGAGCGATTCTGACGCGCGAGGGCTCGTGCGATGACCGAGAAGAGGGCCTCATGGCGCACCGTGGGCCGACTCACCCGGACCTGCAGTCCCTTCTCAAAGCCCTGCTCGATGAACTCCTTGCGCAGCAGCGGCTTGCGCGTGAGCACATGGACGGGGACCGAAAAATCGCTGCTCCGGCCCATCATTGGTGGCTGGTGATCCCCCATGAGGATGACCATGCTCGGCTTCTCTGGAAGGTCCAGCACATGCTGAGTGAGGATCTGCAGCTCATAATCGATGGCCTTGGCGTACTGCCCAAGGTTCTGCACGCTGGCGCGAAGCCGGTTGACCCGGACTTCCTCGGAGCGCTTGTAGCGGGCAAGCTGGAACTCGATCTCCTTCTTCTTGGAGCGCCGGGCAACCCTGGCCCTTCCGGGCTTGCCCTCGACCTCGCTGAGTCTCCGCCAGTCTTCGACCACCGGGGGGAGCTCATTCCAGGGAATGTGGGAGGTGGCCATGTGGAAGAAGAGGAAGGTGGGACGGTCCGGCTCCTGAGGCAGGACCTCGTCCCGAAGCTTGCCCAGCGTGAACTGATCGGGGATCCCCGCCCAGCCATAGTTGGTCCCGGTGTACTCCAGATCATCGAAGAAGATGGTCTCTTCAAAACCGAAGTGGTTCACCAGCTTCACACCCCGCCTGGCCTTGTCCTTGGGGCGAACCAGGATGGTTCGGTAGCCGTTGTTCTCGAAGAGACGGACCAGGCTCGGAATCTCTCGTGCCCTGGGCACCAGGTGCCGGTAGACCGACTCGTGCTTGACCTCGATGCCGCTGAAGAATGTCGCGTCCGCCAGCCACGACCGACCGCCGGAGACAGGTGCCTGGCTCAGCCCTGTGGCCATGAACCAGCCATCCTTCCGGAAGGCACGGCCCATACCCGCAAGCCGGTCTTTCCACGCCTTGCGGATCACCTTGCGGTTCATGATCCGGCCATAGCTCTCCACGATGTAGATGTGGACATCCGGGCGGACCTGCAGATCGAGTGCAACCGCCTCGGCGTGGGCTTCTCCCGAGAGACCCTTTCGAAGACGCAGCCACAGGGCTGCGGACCGATGGGCATTTTCGACCAACGCCGGGCCGCTCAGACGCGAGGGCCAAGGGCTGTGCTCGCTCATGGTGAAGGCCGTCGCCCCGCACATCAGGACTGCTGCCAGGCTGACCAACCGCCAGCTGTGGGTCCGGTACCTCCCCATCAACCAGAACAGCGAGCCCCATGTGGTGAGCAGCGAGAGTCCAAGCCCTGCCGCAGTCAAGCCCACGATCCGTGAGGTGTCGGTCCCCAGCGTGTCCCGGAGCAGCACCAGCAGGTGTGCTGTCAGCAGGATTGCGTCGTACAGCAGTGGGTCCTGGCCCATGGTCACAGCCCCGATGTCCCTGACCACATCGAACAAGACAATCATCAGCCAGACCAGCCCCACCAGGAAGGCCCACCACCTTCGAGCCCCCATGCGCGCAAGCAGGAAGAGCAGGCTCATTCCCACAACCAGATCCCGGCTCAGCGTCACAGTGATCGCCTCGTGCTCATACAGTAGCGAGGTCGCCGCGAGCATGAACTGGAGGAAACAGAAGACGAGCAGGGTCGCCGCGATGGTAAGAGTGGAGCGCATCTAGGCCGTGGGTCTCGGGGTCATAAGCCTATGCCGACCCTACTCCCTTTGCCCGCCGCCTTCGCTCGTCTCAACCCCGGGACCAGATCCCAGGAGGACCAAAGCACCTGGAAGAGCGCCGAGAAGGACACTGAGTCCGTACACAGTCGAGAGGGCCAGGGCTGCCTCGGTCGACCAGCCCAGGTGCGCCAGCACCGTGGCTGCGGAGGCCTCCCGTAGTCCCCAGCCGCCCACCGAGAGCGGTACCACCATCACCAGCATGACCAGCGGAATGGCCGTCACCACTCCAAAGCCCAGATCCTGGCCCAGAGCCGCTGCGCTCGCGGCAAAGCCCGCCAGGAAGGTCAGGAGCAGCAGGCTGGAAATAGCCACATGGAAGGCAAACCGATCCACCCGACCCAGCGCCACCCGGGCATCCTGCACCGCGCGCCCCAGCCCGGGAAAGCGCGAGGGGATCGCCAGGGCGACCAGCGCGATGCCGAGCAGGCCTGCCACGAGCCAGACTGCACCCTCGGGGGACTCCTCCTGGTGGACATGAGGCCACAGGACCAGCCCAACCAATGTGAGCAGCAGGTGGGCGACGTGACCAGTGGCCCGCTCCGCCACGGCTGCACGAAGGGGAGCACCCACTGACCCGTGACCTTGCCGATGGCGCCAGACCCGCACGGCATCCCCGGTCATTCCACCCGGGAGCACCTGATTCAGGAACATGCTGAGGCCATACTCCCGGACGGCCTGGCCCAGGGGCATCGGCAGTCCGAGGTCCACGGACATCCGACGCCAGCGAACTGCACTGAGGACCACCTGCAGTGGGATCAGTGCCGCTGCTGCGAGGAGCCACTCGACCCGAAGGCCGCGGAACAAGGCCACAAGCGCATCCTGATCGGAGCGAAGCAGCAGCCAGGCCAGAAGGCCGGCTGTGACCGCAACCGAGACCAGCGCTCTAGGCCAGCGGCGCTTCGTATGAGGCCCAAGCGACATCTGACTCACGCAAGGTCACACCGAGCCCGCTCAAGCCGGGAGCTCCCAGCTCTCCAGCATCGATACGCTTGGCCAGCTGATCCCATGCCCAGCGCGCCAGAAACTCGGTCGTAGTGTTCTGCCCACTGAATTCCTCGACCTCATCGAGGTTCTTGAAATTGATCTCCTTGAGCACCGCCGCGAGCGCGATGTGGGCCAGTCCAATGTCCACGATGAGACCATCCTCATCGAGCTCCACACGCTGGAACTCCGCATCCACCACATAGGTTGCACCATGGAGCTGCTGAGCTGGCCCGAACACCTCGCCCGTGAAGCTATGCGCAATCATGACCCGATCTCGAACCGTCAGACGATACACCGTCCCTCCTCAGTAGCAGACCCGGTGGCATAGCACCCCGGACCCGCTCTCTGCCAGATCAGACATGGTCTCTGGCAAGTCCTCAAAGGAACTCTCTCCGTCGATCAACACATCCAGCTCCGGATGATCGGCCAGCAGCTGAAGCACATGGTCCAAGCGGCGGCGGTAGGTCCACTCCCCTCTGTGGCTTGGTGCGATCTGACCGACCTGACTGGACCGAATCGTCAGCCGACGCGCGTGGAATGCCTCACCGAGGAAGAGTCCCACCTCCGCATCCCCAAACCAGCTCAGCTCCACCACCGTGGCCTCCGGAGCACACAACGAGAGTGCGTGTCGCAGACCCGCTGGGCTGCCGCTGGCGTGGAAGACACGGTCCCTCTCGGATCGTGCCTGGTCCGGTGAGGCAAAGGGAAGACCGAGGTGCTGCGCCACTTCCCGGCGAGCCGGGTTCAGATCAATGAGCTCCAGGTCCTGGCATCCCTCCCGCTGGAGCACCCAGGCAAGCAGGATGCCGACCACACCGGCACCGACCACTGTGACACGATGCCCGGGCTCGACCTGCCCATCCCAGACGCCGTTTTGCGCGGTCTCGAGGTTGGCGGCGAGTACGGCCCGAGCGGGCGGGAGGCCCTCGGGCAGGGGAACCACCGCACTCGCGGGAATCACAAAGCGGGTCTGGTGCGGGTGAAGGCAGAAGACATGCTGCCCGACTTCACCCGCGCCCGCCTCGACTTCACCCACCGCGATGTAGCCGTACTTGATGGGCAGCGAGAACGCGCCTGCTTGATGGGGACATCGCATCGCCTGGTGCTGACTGGCCGGCACTCGACCCCGAAACACCAAAGACTCCGTCCCTCGGGAGACCCCGCTGTAGAGCATGCGGACCTGCACTTCGGAGGGACCTGGGTTCGGCAGGACCTCCTCACGAATGACGCCCTGACCCGGTTGCTCCACCCAGAAGGCGCGTGCAGTCACTCCGCGCCCTGCGCGAAGTCGCAGTCGAAGAGCCAGTCCTTGTCCATCCTGTAGACGCTCACAGCTGGGCGGGGGCAGTCCGAGAGTGTCCGACCGAGCGCCAGGCTCAGCGTGTTTCGTCCGTCACCCATGAGCAGCGGAGCCACAGCGAGGTGGAGCCGGTCCACGCAGCCGGACTCAAGCAGGTGGGAGACGGTCCGGCCACCACCCTCGACAAAGACCCGCCGGGCGCCTCGGCCATGGAGCAGCGCCATCACATCCGCTGGCCGAAACATGCCGTCCACGGTCGGTAGCCTCAGGCAATCAACGCCCGGCTGGGAGCAGTCCTCACGGCCATCGGCACACAGCCACAGTGTGGGAGCCTGGCCGTCCACGAAGACCCGTCGATCCGGTGGCACCCGCCCACTCGGGTCCAGCACCACACGAGTGGGCTGAGGCCCAGGACAGCGGCGAACCGTGAGCCTGCAGTCATCGTGCACCACAGTGTCCGCCCCGACCACCACGGCGTCGCACAAGGCGCGCAGGCGGTGGGTGTGGTCCAGGTCCGCATCTCCGGTGATCCAGTGTGATTCCCCATCCGATCGAGCGATCCGACCATCCAGACTCTGGGCAAGGTGGGCGATGACCAGCGGGCGATCCGCCGGCAGGGGAGCGAGAAGCGGGAGAAAGAGGGCTGCCAGGGTCGCAGCATCCGGCTTCACATCCGCCACCAGCTTCCAGCTTCCACCGGAAAGCTCGACCCCCACACCCTGGCCCCTGCCGGTGGTGTCATGTGCGAGCGCACACACCTCGGCCCAGAGGGCTTCGACTGTCAGCGGGGTGTGGGTCGGATAAGTGGCGGCCATGGTGGACTCTCAAAGACCTGTGTATCCCCTCACCCCAAAGGTGGCTGCACATGGCGTGGGGGCAGCGCTCCTCGCCGGACTCCTCGGCTGGAAGCTGTCAGGTCTTTTTGCTCTGAGCGACTGGGCACCTTTGCTGTCGGCGAGTGTGCTGGTCATCACCATGCTGGCCGCAGAGCCGACCCGAAGGCTGGCTGGCACGCATCGCTTTGGGCCCGCCAACCGCGTGACCCTGGCTCGAGGCGTGCTCGTGGGTGCGGTCGCAGCTTTCCTGGGCAGTCCAGGCGGAGAGGCCCACGCCGCCTGGGTGACCGGTGCAGCCGCGCTCGCCCTGGCCATGGACGGGCTGGATGGGCTGGTGGCCCGAAGGACCGGCCTGGAGAGCGCCTACGGGGCGCAGCTGGACATGGAGCTGGACAGTCTCTTGATGCTGACGCTGAGCCTTCTGGCCTGGCAGTGGGAGCAGGCAGGCCTGTGGGTGCTCTTCTGCGGGCTGGCCCGCTACGGCTTCTTGCTGGCTGGACGGATCTGGCCCTGGTTTACCCGCCAGCTCCTGCCGGCTTTTCGCCGAAAGACATGCTGCGTGGTCGGCATCGGGGGCCTGACGGCCTCCATCTGGCCTTGGCCCTGGGCCGGACTCGGTACCGGACTCGCGGCAACCGCCACTGCCGCCCTGGCCCTCTCCTTCGCCATCGACATCGTGTGGCTCTTTAGCCAACGAAAGGAGCCCCTTTTGTGAGCTGGTTGTTTCTCTTGCTGGCCTGCGGCGGAAAGCCCGCCACTTCGCCACCACAACCCGCACCACACGCGCAGGCATGCCCGGACGGACGATCCGTCGGGCAGCCGGATGTGGTCTTGCTCACTATCGACACCCTTCGGGCCGACCGTCTGGGGTACGCGGGGCATTCCGAAGCCAAGACACCGCACCTCGATGGCCTCGCAGGCCGAGGGCAGGCCTACCTGCAGGCAACGACTCCCCTGCCCCGCACCACACCTGCACTCGCCAGCCTCCTGACCGGCCTGCAGCCCCACCACCACGGAGCCCGTGAGGTGGGCGACCGAATCACGGTGGACCGCACCCTGGCGACCACACTCAGCGAGCGCGGCTGGCGAACCCTGGGCGTGAGTGCGATGAAGGTGGCAGGACCCGACCAGGGCCTGGACACAGGCTTTCAGTCCGTCGAAGTACACCACGATGCGCGCGCCCAGGACCTGGCCAATCACGCGCTCACCCGGATCGACGAGGTACCTCCGACCTGCCCGGTGATGCTCTGGATCCACTTTGCCGACCCGCACTTTCCCTACCTCCCGCCCACCGGCTTCTCCCAACCCGAGGCACCCCGATGTCGACGGCTTGCAGAGCGCGCAGCCGCCGGAAAGCTCCGCAGGGTGAAGCTGTTCAGCGATCAGGGCGGCATGGCCACGAAGGCACTCTCGGAGTGCCAGGACCTCTACGACGCAGAGATCGCCTACACCGACACCGCAGTCGGGACCCTCCTGCAGGGACTGGCAGCCCGTGGCCGTAAGGACCCGATCGTGGTCTTCACCGCTGACCACGGGGAGAACATGGGAGAGTGGGGGCTCTTCTTCGAACACGGCCCCAATGTCCACGACGCCAGCCTGCGGGTTCCCCTGGTCATCGCTGGCCCCTCGATTCCAGCTGCACGGTCCGAGGCTGTGGCTCGCTTGGAGGATGTGGTGCCCACGCTGGAGTCCTTGCTCCAGATCCCATCGAATGAGCGGCTCCCTTCCGATGGCGAGGACCTCTCCGGACGCTGGCTGCGTTCAGAGGCCGGGCCACAGCTGGCGCTGGCTGAGTCTGGGAGCGCACTCCATGCCCGTCTCACTGACTACCTCGTGACCGGGAGGAAGCGGCGGATGCACTGCATCAACGGCCCACGCTTCTCTCTGTGCCGTACAGCCAAGGGAAAGGAGAGCCTCTACGATCGCACCACCGATCCCCAGCTGCGGATCGATATCAGGGGAACGCATCCGGCCGAGGCAGCCAGGCTTGCCAAGGCATGGCTCCGCTGGCCGGTGGAGCGCACCCGCCAGCGGGTGGCGCGCAGCTCCCGCTTCACGCTGGTGGGAATTCCACAGCTGGAGGGTGGCTACACCACCCGGCTCTACGACCACCAGGCGGACCCCGGGCTGAGAGTGGACATCACTCTTACGCACCCAGAGGAGGCACAGCGCCTTGGGAGCGCGCTGAATACCTACGGCGCATCTCTGGACGGAGAGCAGGGCGAGGTGAAGGAGCGCTCGAAGGCGACCGAGGAAGCCATGCGATCGCTGGGCTACCTCGAGTAGGGCTGGGGCCTTTGTCCGTTAGTTGAGCTCGAACCGGGCGTGAACCACGGTGATGATGTCCTTCTCCAGGCTGGTCGTGTCGCTG
>PVBE012342326.1_pt1 | contig 21658 bp, 21 predicted proteins | sample 1631181 | NCBI WGS metagenome assembly PVBE01 (sample SAMN08397723, study PRJNA350692) | Marine metagenome, whole genome shotgun sequencing project. | isolation source: water | place: Pacific Ocean | collected 2012-04 | reverse complement strand
GTGACTTCTTCGAGGAGTTTTGCATCGATTGCATCCTGAATAATGAACTCAGCCTCGGCCAAAGTGAGTCCCCCGATATTTGTATCGGCTATGTATTGTGTCGGCGCTAGTTTTCCGTCGTAGAATGCTTCTAGATTGAGTAAAAAGGCAAAAGTGACTGCGCTTACTGTTCCCGCTACCGCGAGAGCTGAGATTGCAAGTACCAGTATCTTTTTAAGTTTTTCTTTCATTTTTCTTCTTGGCCTTCTTTGGTTTAGTTTTCTTTGAAAAGAATCTTTCAATTAGTGATTTTTGCCCTCTTTCTCCCTCGTAAACGTCTTCTTCTTCGTCTGATTCTGAATCTCTTTCTGCTATTTTCTCTATGACTTGCCCAGCCTTGTCCTTTAGCTTCTTTCTTGTCTTCTTGCCTTTATCAGGGGCGACTGATGCACCTACCACCGAACCTACTGCGGCTCCGATGATTGCTCCCATGATGAGTTTGTCCAACTGGGACCCTTTTTTGTCTTTATCACTCATTTTTTGTTTCTGTTAGCATAATCTGATGCTTCGACTGTTCGAATCAGATTTACTTTTATTTTACCAGGATACGTAAGATTTTCCTCTATATTTTTTGCTAAATCGTCAGCGATTTCTTGTAATTCTTCGTCTTTGATCTTGTCTTGATCGACGTAAGTCCGTATTTCTCGGCCTGCAGGCACCGCAAAGGCTTTTCGTACGCCTTTTCCAGCTAATGCGATCTCTTCTAGTGCTTGGATCCTTTCGTAGTATTGTTCTGCGGACTCTGTTCGAGCTCCCTGTCGGCTTCCTGAGATTGCATCAGCTATTTTTACGATGTGTGCTTCCACTGTTTCTTGTGGGACTGCGTCGTGGTGAGCCCATGCAGCGTGAACGATTTCATGAGGATACCCAAACTCTTCTAGGATGTCTTTGGATACGTGGTCGTGTGGCTTGATGACGTCGTCTTCTTGGTCTATTGCTTTTCCGATATCGTGGAAGAAGCCTGCGAGCTTTGCGACTTCTACGTCTGCACCCATTTCTGCAGCGATCATGGCGCAGAAGAAAGCCATTTCGATTGAGTGATACAAAATGTTTTGCCCGTACGACGTTCGGTATTTCATTCTTCCGATTAGCCACATTAATTTTTCGTCTCTCTTTTCGACTCCAATGACTTCGCACGCTCGGATTCCTTCCTTGACCATTACCTCATCTGTCTCTTTGGTAGCTTCTTCAAATGCTTTGTCGATTACACTCGGATCAATTACTTTCTCTCTTTTGAGTCGCTCAACCGTCCGGCGCCCGATCTCTTGCCTATACAGGTTAAAGTAGGCGACAGTCACGTGACCAGGTACATCGTCAACTAATATATTGGTCCCTGTGACCTCTTCAAGATATGCTAAGTTTTTACCGTGCTTTCCGATGATTTGCTTGAGGGTGTTTTCTTTTTTGATTTCAACGTTTCGTTCCAAGTGGCTCACTGAGCTTGGGCCAGTGTAGCGCTGGATTATTCCCTTAATCCGCTCCGTTAATTTCTTAACCGGAACCTCTTTCGCGCGATTTTCAGTTTTTACAATCATGCTAGCAAAGAAAGTCTCAAACTCTCGCTCCAGCGAGTTCTTTATCTCAGTCTTTACGTTGTCCTGCTCAAGACCGGTCTTATTTAGAAGTGCATTTTCAGCTTCGTGGGACTGAGTTATTCCTCTTTTTTCAAGTTCTTTTACTGCTGCTGCGATCTCTGCGTATCTCTCTTCTTTCTCTTGTTTTCTTGCTTCTCGTTTCTCGAGGGTGTTTTCCTTAAGATCAACTCTTCTTTGAACGTTTTCTAGTGTGCCAGCCCATTCTCGATCGAATTCTGCGATCTCAGTTCGCAGCTTGATTGCTTCTTCGTTGGCAGTTTCTTCAAGCTTTGCGACGTCGTCCTTGGCTTTATTGAGGACCTGGCTCGCCTTTTTTTCAATCTTTTCTCTCTGACTGTGCGTGTTGGATCTACCGATTATTAATCCGATTCCTAGCCCAATTACGGCCGCGATTGCGATGTATAACATTAGCTTATGGCTTATAGTTAATAGCTCGTTTAGTTTAGCGATATGCTGGAAAAAGGCAATATTAAGCCAATAGTGATCGCATATCTCAGAAGTCTATGAACGTCATTTAAGTCGTTTATCCAGCTTCCAAATGTAATAATGGAGGCTCACAATTAACAGGATGATGACTTGCTGGGTGACGCAGTAAAGGCAGATGTATTTTATAATGAACAGTTCTACGAAGGTCAGGTAGAGCGAGAACGCGAGTGCGCCAGCGATGAATACTAGCCATCCGTACCAAACTCTTAGATCGACTTTAGTTGCAACTGCGAAATACAGGGCGACCAAAGCCATTACTGAGTATGCGAGAAGTCCCCAAAGGGCGACTGGCTGACCTAACAGTTCTGAGTAACTACTAAGTGCGACTGCTGAGCATGAGAATTTGTCGGATAGGTCGCAAACAAAATCAGCGGATCCTGAATGAGCCTTATTATGAAGCTCGAGAAGGTGAGCCGAAACTCCCGCGCCTCCTACAGCAAGCACAGAAACTGTCTTCCAATAAACTTGAGCCTTGTTCTTAAATAAATTAATCATTGCGTGCTATTAAAACTAATCGGAGTAATTCTAGGACAGCTGCTATCGCAGCTGCAACATAAGTTAGTGCAGCCGCATTCAAAACCTTCTTCACCTGCCTACTCTCATCCGCTTGTGCTAGGCCAAGCTCTTGAATCTGCACCATCGCCCGGCTACTCGCATTGAACTCGACAGGAAGGGTGATTAGCGTAAAGACCACCGAAGCAGCAAAGAAAATAATCCCCGCGTACAAGATATTTAGTGATGAGAATATAAATCCAGCGATGATTAAGAATGGTGCGAGCCATGAAATAAATCTTACAACGGGGTAAAGACCCGTCCTTAAAGCTAAGAAGTGATAGCTATCTCGATGCTGAAGAGCGTGCCCGATTTCGTGAGCGGCAACTGCTAAAGACGAGATTGATGACCCCGAGTAGACTTCTGGTGACAAACTCACACTCTTTTTGATCGGATCGTAGTGATCTGAAAGCTTCCCCTTACCCTTATGAATCGGGATTGAAGACAATCCGCCGGCTTCGAGTATTTTTTTAGCTACATCGGCTCCTGTTATCCCTCTCGAATTCTTAATTTTTGCACCCTTCTTGAAAGCAGAGTGAACTCGCCACTGAGCAAATAGGGTCAGTAAAATTGCGGGGATAAGTAGTAGGAATGCTGGGTCTGAATAGTAGGGCATTGTTTTTTGGTTACAGAAAAATCCTGTTTAAGGATCAAGATCTTATCAGCTTTTTACTTACACGTATAGCGCTCCGTAAAGGAGACTTGCTACTCCTATACCTAGTGTAAATACTCCCATAACAATGAATGCTGGGTCTGCCCAATGCATTACTCGTTTCATGAAAGTTTTGCGGCTCCATCTTGGAACATATATAAGTGCGAGTGCTTTTATTAGTGCGATGTAAGCAACAACATGGACGATTAGTCCCTCAATTCTGTCGACCGCTTTTGCTGAGCTGTACCACATCAATACTGCTAGGAAAATAAGGAAACAACCCATCATTCGCATGGTACTAATCCGTCTCGCCAATGCTTTCATTAATTTTTTGACCTCGGCTGGCTGAAATACCATAAATAGTCCGTAAACTATGTAGAGGACTCCAATAAACAAGTACCAAAATTTTAGATCTAGCATTCTTAAGGGATTAAACTGCTTCGACTTTAGCAAATTTCTCCCTCAAATAAAAGCTGGTGGGTAATAATATGAGCTCGGCCACAATACTGACAAGTCTGAAAATGATTCCCATGGTTATAGCGATTTCCAGCGGCATGACACTTGAAAATGCAAAGGCGTATATGGATTCTCTAACTCCAATACTGGCTGGTACAAAGAATGCTACGTTGCTGAACACGAAAGAGACGCCGATTGCTGAATATATGAGAATGAAAATATCTAAATCAATCGGTAGCGTATAGAAACTAATAATCGTTGCCGCCATAGCAAGCGCCATGAATAAAAAGCTAATCAGATAGATGACGATTGAGAAGACGAGTCTTTCGATCTTCACCTTGGGGATATGGAATTTCTTAAAAAACACTTGGCTCAGCTTTGGCACGAATGCTGCTGCAAGCGCAACAGCTAGCAATATAACCGAGTAGCTCGTATACTGACTCGACCTCACGAAAACAAATGGTATCGCCGCAATCACAGATGCGATTGAGAATGTAATCGTATCGAAATACAGAGACAGCGTTACTATCTTTTTATCAAAATCCTTAAGTGCTGCCGCGCGAAATATATACATGAACACTTTGCTCGGGGTGTAGCGTCCGAAAAGGCTAATATTGAATGCATACCAGAAATTCGGGAAGTCCTTTGGCGTGATCCTGGCATCTTCGCCAGCGATTGCCTTGGTTGACTGATACCATCCGGTTGAGTTGACCGTGTAGAACGTTAGGTAGCAAATCAGAGAAACGGCTACCCATAAGTAGTCGATATCTTTAAGATTGTTCCTTACGCCCTCCCAATTGTCGGCAACTATTCTGCCTAGGAAGTAGAAGATTACTCCTCCGACTAATAGTCCAAAAACGTATTGGGCCAGCTTTTTACCTGTAATAGTTGCGGTACTTTTGTTCATAGAGAATTCGCTCTTGGTTTAATCGTGTGACTGCTAAGTTGTCTCCTAATAATCCGGCGATAGCAAATACTACGCTCAGGAAGAGGAGGGATCCGCCCGTGAAGACGACCCATTTGAATGGAGTAAATGCTCCGGCAATCGAGAAGTGCCAGAATGAAAAGATTAATAATATGAGGGCGGGGATAAATGAGAAAAGGCTAAGGACTGCGAAGAATCTGAGGGGATGGTAGTTCTTCACCGTCTTAAACAGGATTTTGAAAGTGTTGAATCCGTATTTCCACAGGTTGTTGGCTATTCGCGATTTACCAAACTCTCTTTCTCCTCGGATCTTCATCGGCATCTCGTGGATTCTCAGGTTTTTGAATGCCAGATCGAGGATCATCTCTTGGGTGTATGTGAATCTTTGGAAAAGATTGAGAGAGAGGATTGCTTCGCGGCCGTAAGCTCGGAATCCGCATGTCACATCGTGCAGTTTTTGCCTAGTCAGCCAGCTAATTACTATGGCGAGCTGCCTGTTACCCCATCTTTTTATCGGTGGCATGTCGGGGATGAGTTCGTGATCTTTAAATCTGCTTGCCGTCACAAAATCAGCAGTGTTCTCGAGGATTGGTTTAATAATTTTCGGAATATCCTCAGGCGCAAACTGCCCATCCGCATCGATATTCACGATTACGTCAGTAGATTGCTGCAGTAGATATTGATATCCAGTCCTAAAAGCCTTCCCTATGCCATAATTATGGCCATGTGAAATTACATGGGCGCCAGCTGACTTTGCGTACTCGGCCGTATTGTCTGTCGATCCGTCGTCGACTACGAGGATTTGAATCTCGCTGATATGCTCAATGCTACCAGGAATCCGACCGATCACTTCTTTGATCGTTTTCTCTTCGTTTAGAGCCGGTATGATTACTCCGAGTTTCATGAAAAAGCCATTATCTGATGGCTTATAGCGTATTGGAATAGGGGAGTTTTGGCAATGTGACTACTCCTCTTCGCTTTCCTCTGGCGGAATAAAAAGAGATTCCTGAATTTGAGATATGGCTCGTCTTATCTCCGCAGCCCTTGCTTGGGATACTGGATCTACCTTCCTCCCTCTGAGTCCAGTTGTATCACCCTCAAGAGTTTTAGCTAAGTCCTCCAACGCATCAAGTCTTGTTGAGACGGCTGAATTAGATTCTCGAATACTGCCTGCAGTGGATTTGGCTGCTTCTCTTGCGGTCTTTAGCTCCTGCTCTAATCTATCGACATCTTGCTCTGCACTTTCTCTTCCACTCTGTACTTCTGCTACCTCAGAGGCATGCAGTGCTTGTCCCTCGCGTAATTTTGCTGTAACACCTAGTTTGATTTGCGCAACAGAATTTACTGCATCATCTATGGTAAGAATAGGGTCAAAATTCGCTGACCGTCTCAATAATTCAACTGTTGCCGTGAAGGCTTCTGTTGTAGCCTCTTCACTTTCGGGGAAGAAGCTGACACCGTCTTGATTTGCATGACGTGTAGCTTCTCTTAATACAAAATCAAGAGGACGATTGCCAAGCGATGGGCCATGCATAGTACCACCTTGTTCTGTCTCCTCCATTCCACTGAACCTCCTGGCTCCTTTCAAGATAGCTTGTAACTCTCCGCCTAACCCTGGATCAGTTTCACCGAAAAATTTGATTATGCTCGGATCTGTAAGATGCCTTCGTCCATAGATCACATCCCCTGAGTCTATAGTCTTACCTGCTGCGATGCTACCGAATTTAGCAGTGGCTTCGGCCAAACTTAATCTGTGAAGTGCTGATTCGTACTCGCCTTCTGTAGAAAGATGTTGCTTATCCCCTCGACTAACAGCCGCTGCGAGATTGAATGCTCCAGTTATTTTAATTTGCATTCTTTGCACTTGCCGATACAGATATAGTGCATTTTGATCGGGCTCCCCAACTATTCCTGCATCTTCTCCGCGTGTGTTTTTTACGCGGAAACCATATCTTTCTTCAAAGACATCTTCTGATGGACTCACAAGAAGTCTTGGTAGATCAGTTCTTGCATATAGATGGGTAAGAACCGAATCGACATCACTACTTGTAGCTCGAATGTGCGCTTCCATATTGTCTACAAACTGTCTAATTGTCGCCGGACCTACATGCTGTCTAACATATTGAGATATCTTCTGATATTTCCGAGGCGTCTTAAATTGATAATCATTATCTTGCATAAACTGACTATCGGGATCCTTAATCGCTTCTTGCAACCTTTCATCTCTACCTGTAAAACCATTCCTTCTGTCAAAAGATTCAAATGCGCTCTTGTAAGCTGCTGGAAGATCACGTTCCAAATTATCTATTAATCGTTCATGAGCATCTGTTACAAATTGCTTGAGTAGCCTTCTTTCAAAGATTTGCCTCTGCACCTCGAGTGATCCCTCCGGTAGGGCAGGGAGCCGTACGTCTAAACCGTATTTCTCTAACAGAGCTGTGATCTCTGACGTTCTTGAAGCAAAATCCGCGTGCTTCACACGCTTGTCTTGTTCGATTTCAGATAATATGCGACTTGCTTCATCCCTTATTTTACCGAAAATATCGTCAATTCTTGCCTTGAATTCATCCGACTCTAATATCGTCTGTCTTAGCACTTCCGGCTCAACCTGATATTCCGAAATCCCTTGCTGGACAGCTTCATCAACGCCCTTAAACTCATCCCTGAATAACTCAGCGTAGTGTGATAATAGATCAGGAATAGGCTGATTGAAAAATGCTGCAACATCGATCGTCGTTCTCTCAATGGCGTCTACATCAACACTAATTGGCTGGAAAGTCTCCATACCTTCTCGCACTCGAACCACACGATCAGCGTGGTCGGCCAGTTCCTGCATTTGATACTCCTTGGTTCTCTTTTCTGCTTCAAGAGTTCTTCCTTGCTTAGCTAAAACACTCTGAAGAATTGATGAGGCTACTGGCTGTCGACGAGGACTCTGCCCACTTTCTTGATCAGGAGACATGTAACTATATGGTATATAATAGTATACTACGGTACCTCATTTGCGGCTCTTTGTCAACCCCTTGTGCCGATCGCTCTCTAGTTGCCGAATTCAGCCTTTATACCCCAATCCCCTTATAGTGGATCCCTAATTCTCGGAATTTCTTTGGATTCAGTAGGTTTCGGCCATCGATTACCGCTTTTATGTCGTTTTCGGCACAGAATTTGGCACTTAAGTCTTTGAACACAATGTGCTCTGTAGCTATTACTAATGCGTCGACTTCGCGTACTAGGTCTTCGATAGTTTCGGCTGAGGATTCCTCGAGCAGATATGGATCGTGGGTAATCACTTCGTACCCAGCCTCTTTTAGAAGCCCGATAATCTCAACTGCGGGGCTCTCACGCTTATCTTTAACTCCGCCTTTGTAAGCGATTCCAAGCACGCCAACTTTGGCTGGAGGTTCAACTACATCACTGAGCATTCCAACTGTGTGCTCTGGCATTTTTTCGTTGATTGATCGGGCGAGTTTTAAGAATTTGTGATTGAATCCGCCTTTTCGAGCGCGCTCTATTAAATAGTAGGGGTCAACGGGGATGCAGTGACCTCCGACTCCGCAGCCAGGGAAGAACGGCATGAACCCGAAGGGCTTTGTTGATGCGGCTTTCAGCACATTTGGCAGGTTGATTCCGAGCTTATCGAATGAGAGGGCTAGTTCGTTTACAAAAGCAATATTCACGTCTCGAAATGCGTTTTCGATTATCTTTGCGGCCTCTGCCTCTTTTAGATTGTCGCATCTATGAACTTCTGAATCTAAGAATCCCTCGTAAATTGCTGTGGCCTCTTCTAGTGCTTCTAGGCAGTTCGCTCCTACTACTCGCGGGATGTTGCCGACTCCCCATTTTTCGTTTCCTGGATTGATTCTCTCTGGGCAGTGGGCGAGCTTTAGGTTCTCAAAGCCTTTGCTCTCAAAAAATGGAACGATTTTTTCGTCGCACACACCTGGATATATTGTTGACTCAATGATGACTAGCTCATCCCCATCCATAAACTTTGCCACAGTCTCAAGGGATTTCATCAATGGACTAAGGTCTGGCTTTTTGTCGTCAACTGGGGTTGGGACGCACACGATAAAGACGTCTGTGCCCTCCATGATGCCAGACTTGGTGCTGACGTTCAGTTTGTGAGTCTTTATGTAATGGTCGATCTGTTTTTCGTCGATTGGGTTTTCTCCATTTTGGATAGCCGATACCTTTACCTTGTCGATGTCGTATCCTTTCACTTGAAAATTACCGCTCTCTTCGAGAGCGACTAGGAGGGGGAGCCCCACATATCCGAGTCCAATGACTGAAATAGTTTTCAAGTTTGGGTTCTTAGATCGTACACGAACACCCCTTCTCCTTCACCGATTTGCTGACCGCTGATAGGCAGCTCTTTGGGTACGACAAGATAGCTTGAATTTTCGGCTTCGTCCAGCTCGTGGATGAGTTTTATTCGATGATTAAGCCATGTTGATGCCCCCCACCACTCTTGCGTTAGCTCATAATCCCATAGATCTTGAGTAGTCGGCACATAGAAAGCGACTTCTCCTTGAGGTAAATCGTAGGCCCAAGCGATCTTCTGTTTAAATATTGATGCTTCATGCAGGTTATATTTAGTCGCACCAATGGATGAGACCGCGCTAACCCATACGAATACTATTAATAATAGTGCCGCCATATATTTGCGTGAAAGAAGGACCGTGATAAATAGCAGTATCGATATTACGAGTGGCACTGCGAAGTGGACTGAGTGATTTGCGATGAAGAATACTCCGTAGTTGTTGATTGGGTCTAAACTCCTGAGAAAGGGGAAGAACAGAATTGTTATGGCCGCAAAGAATGCAAAATATGCAGCGGTGAGTTTGTGCGAGAGTCCATTTCGAAGGAGGGCGGCAGAGCCGACAGCGAGGATTACCGGGACAATTCCATCTAAGTAACGTCCGTATACGATGTATCTATCGGGGTCAATTTTGCTGAAAATGTTTAGGTGAAGAACTGAAAATCCGAGTAGGCAAATTGTGAAAGTTGCCAAGGCAATTGTGAATCCTCTTTCTTTTTTCCCTGCGGCTAGGGCTCCAGCTAAAGGAAGGCCGAGCGTAGCGAGGCTTAAGAATCCGAGTTGGCGCAGTCCGCTTAAGATCATCCCTTTGAACTCTGTGAAATCCGTGAAGTTGGCGAATAGTTGTCCTCGATACTTGCTGACGTCGTACCCCGTCAGAATTTCGGGTGCGATTTGTTCGCTGGAAAACATAATTATTAGGCTCACTGTTATCCCTACGAATAGGGCGAATAACGGTGCTTTTCTCTTAGTTGCGAATCTGTAAATTGCGTAAACAGCTAGCGTAAAAAGAGCAGCAATTCCAACTACCTTGGCCCCTAAGACTATAGGCGTAACAATAGTGAGCATGAGTGCGGCGGTTTCATCTTCTCTTTCGTCGAAACTTTTGAGAGCTAGAAAGAAGAGGAGCACTACTGGTATGAAAATGTTCTCTGAGAGCAAGGTGGTAGAATATCCCCATCCCGCACTGTATAGCGCTACTAGAACAGCTGGGAATAGTGCCTTAGCCGGACCTACCCAGTGGTTTGCTAGAGCGTATGCAAATACAATACTCAGTAAGCTTAAAACAACGTTCCCAACTATTAGGAAGTGATAGCTCAAACTGAAGTTTGAAAAGTCCCCAATGAGCTGAGCAAATATAATTGGGACAGATATTAATATAGAGAAAAGTGGTGGTACCGAGGGCCCCCCATAATGATTGACTTGGTAACCCAGATGCCCCTCGTTGATTAGGGCTAAAGCTTTTGAGGTATACACATATGCGTCTCCGAAGATAAAGGGCACTCCTACTTCTAATAGCCGAAAGGCGATTACCACTTTGATTGCTGCAACGGTCAGCAAGATTAGGCCCAGAATTAGATTTGTCGACCTGTTAAACATGCCACTACTATATATTAGCTACTGGCTACTGGCTACTGGCTACTGGCTACTGGCTATTAGCTCATTAGGAATTACTAATTGTTGATTGATAATTGCCTTTTTGGCTCATTTTTACTAAAATCCCGGTACTTTATAGGTATATATGGGCAAACGATTCAATCGCCGTTTTAAGAAGGCACGAAGGCAAAAACACTTTGCGGGGCATCGTCAGAAGTCCAGTCAATTGAAGAAATTATTGAGCCACAATTATTCTCGATACCTAACTCATTTGAGTCTTGGGAGTCGACCGATTGGTCATCGTATAGTACTGGTTGGGTTCTCCGCCTTAAGTGCGGCCCTTATTTGTGGAGTTGTTGTTATCTGCCTTTTATCGCTATTCACTCCACGCCTATCGAACATTGAAGACTATCTTAATAGTGATTCAACGATTTTCTACGACAGAAATGGTGCCGTATTATTTACGGTGAGTGGCGAAGAGAATCGTGAAGCAATCCTTGAAGAAGAAATTCCTGAGCATGCTCGGCTTGCCGCGATTGCGATTGAGGACGATCAATTTTATGATCACAGAGGGATTGATGCCGGTGGGATTTTTAAAGCTGTGCTTTCTGAATTTGGGATTGGTAGTCCACGTGGCGGTTCTACTATAACGCAGCAGCTTGTGAAGAATACTTTCCTCAGTGCCGAGAGGACTTACACGAGGAAGGTGAAAGAGATAATGCTTTCCGTCAGAATTGAGCGAAAATATACGAAGGAGCAAATCCTTACGATGTATCTGAATCAGATTCCTTATGGTGGAACTGCGTATGGTATTGAAAAGGCCTCTGAAGTCTTCTTTGATAAGGATGCTTCGGAACTAACCTTGGCTGAGTCAGCTATCTTGGCTGGCCTCCCGAAAGCTCCAACTTATTATTCTCCGTTTGGGTCACATAAATACACTAATTTGGATAAGCAGTTCACTGTCGAGGAGCTGGCAGCACGAAAAAACAAGGTTGAAGATATCGGTGACCTGTTTGAAACCGAGTATACGTACGGCTTGATTGGGCAAGAAGTAGACCTTCCGGATGGTTCTCACATCTACTTACCAGGTCGAGTTGATGAAGTTTTGAAGAGGATGGAGAAACTTGGCTATATCACAGAGGAAGAAAAAAATGCTGCTCGTGTTGAGGTAATCAATCTGGAGTTTAGCCAATATAAGTCGAACATTAAGGCTCCGCATTTTGTTTTCTATGTGAAGGAGCAATTAGAGAGAGAGTATGGAAAAGAGCTCGTAGAAAATGGTGGGCTGAAAGTTTGGACGACTCTGGACCTAGATGCGCAAAAGAAAGCTGAAGAAATCATTGTAAATCAGGCGGCTGAAAATGCTCGATACAATGCGGCTAATGCTGCGTTACTCAGTGTTGATGCTGGGACTGGTGAAGTTCTGGCGATGGTTGGAAGTTCGGATTATTTTGATGAAGAAATTGATGGAAGCGTGAATATGACTACTGCTCAGAGACAGCCGGGGTCATCGTTCAAGCCTCTTGTGTATGCTGCAGCATTCTTGAACAGGTTTGCTCCTGGGACTGTGATTTGGGATGTACCGGTTAAGCTTGGGGCGCAAGCACCAAATAATTATGATGGCAAGTATAATGGTCCGATGAGTATTCGTCGTGCTTTGGCTCAGTCGAGGAACATTCCAGCAATTAAGGCTTACTTCCTTGGGGGTGAGCAGGATGGCATTATTGATATGACGGCTCGAATGGGGATTGATTCTCTCGATCGTCGAAGAGATTATGGATGGCCTCTTGGACTCGGGACTGGTGAAGTTAAAATGACTGAGATGGTTCAAGCATATTCAGTGTTTGCGAATGGCGGTGAAAAAGTTGACCTGTTTTCTGTGCTTCGTGTTGAAGATGCAGACGGTAAAGAGCTAGTAGATAATACTGAGAAACCTCCATCTAGAGCGGTTGAGGTTTTGGATGAGCAGGTGACTTACCTAATTTCGAGCATCCTATCCGATAGGCAGAATAATCTTGGTCCTTTGTTGAATCTTCCTGACCGACCTGCCGCTGCAAAGACTGGTACTAGTAATAAAAAGATCAATGCAAGTGAGATCCGTCCATCAAATATTTGGACGATTGGATACACTCCTCAATTTGTGACGGCGGTTTGGGCTGGTAATTCTGACGGTTCTGAAATGGGCCCGACTGCGAGTGGATATGGAGGAGCAGCACCAGCATGGCAAAACATGATGAAGTATTTGCATGAGGGTCTTGTGGTAGAGGAATTTAAGAAGCCGGATGGAATTAAATCCGTTCAGGTAAGCAAGTACTCCGGAATGCTTCCTTCTAAGCACACACCTCAAGCAATGATCGCTTCTGACCTGTTCTCGAGCTTTAGTGTGCCGACTGTTGTAGATGATTCGTTTAGTGTTGCCGTTGCGGATACAAGGAATCAAAAGCTGCCAAATGAATTCTGCCCTGCAGAGTTCGTTAAAGAAGTAACTTTCTGGAATCCTCGACCTGTCGCTGACAAGTTTAACTGGCAGAGTGAAATTTTTGGTTGGCTTGCCAATATCGAGGACGAGACAAAAGAAAAGCTTGGACTCACAGAGACCGTCGTTTATGGATCACTTATAGATGAAGTCAGTGAGCTATGTAGATCTGATTTTGCGGATAGTGCTCCAACAATCGTGTCAGTCTCCCCGCCTGGAGGATCGACTGTACCTAAGGGGATCTTAGAGGTAACCGCCGAAGTAGATGCTCCAAATAAGATTGAAAAGGTGGAGTTCTACTTTAGAACGTCTGTCAATGACACCGTGACTGAAGCACCATATAACGGAAACGTAAGAGTCCCTCCTGGGCTTAAGACAGGGGAGAAGTTTGATGTGACCGTTAAGGCAATAGACGAAAACGGGTACTCAGATGAGTGGGTAATAGAGCTAAAAGCTGGCAAAAAAGCATCCGTTGAAGTTGAAGAGGAAGCTACATCCGAATAGGGATTTCTGGCCTCTCGTTAATTCACATCTTTTTCAACGATTTCTTCTGGATTCACCTTGTTCTTCGCCAGGAATAATCCGTATACAATCATTGCTCCTATACTCGTAGCTAGTAGGTTCACCAGGTAGAGGACTAGCACATCTTTGAAGAGCTCCATTTCTTGGAGCCCTAAGGCGATACCTGCGAAAGCTAGAGGCGGAACCAATGCAGCAGCAATGGCTACTCCAATTAGCTCTTCGTTGCGCCTTGGGTTGAGCGAAGCGTAAGCTCCCGCCATTCCCGAAAGGAGTGCGATCATCAAGAAGTCGTAATTGTGGAAGGTGTACAAGTCTAAGAGTTCAGCTGGTACTGTAGTTTTTCCAAATAAGAACACGATGGCAGCGCCCGATAGGATTCCGAGGACTGACCCTAAGACGGTCGCTTGGAGCCCATAAATTATCATTTTAGGTTTGAAGCTTAATACCCCAAGAGACAGGCAAAGTAATGGCGTTAGCAGGGGTGCGATAACCATTGCTCCAATTACAATTGCTGTGTTCCCTTCGAGTAGCCCTAAAGTCGCAATTCCGGCAGATAGGAAGAGATGGATGAAGAATCCTGCCCGCAATGAAGAGGCTTCTAGTAATCTATCAACTGTCTTTTGCATCTCCGATTTCGCGATTCGCGCATGTATAAGTTCCTTGACCCCCATCTATTGCAATTTATATGCTCCTATATATTATACAGCCATGTGGTTTAAGGTGCTAACAGTTATAAATACTCTTTTGCTCGTCGTGCTTGTCGCGGCTGAGTTTGATTACATTGAGCTTCAGCCTGAAGAAGAGGCTGAGGTGGTCGAAGAGGTCGTTGAAGAGCCTGAGAACTCAGAAGAAGATGCTGAAGAGGAGGAAGAGGATTTGATAGGTGATACGCTGAAAATTGACGAGGATAGCCCCTACGTAGCTCGTGGCTTTGTTGATTTGACTGGATATTTAGTAACAGAGACCGAAGTAATCTTTGGATCGGTTGTTGAGTCTGCTTATTTCGCATTTACAGAGGCGAGCGACGAGACTGCGAGTGAGTTTATTAAGTTCTTGGCCGATAATGGCAATACCGTCAATCGCTACAGTGGTTCCACTTATTATTTTGGGCTTGGATGTGCTGAAAGTAATCATATTACAAATACTCAGTTCGATATCCGTGGATCTGATTATACAAAACTTTCAAATTCGTCTTCTGGGAACCCAATTGTGATGCGAGCTTTCTTAGGAGAAAGTGGAAACATTGCCGACGATGCTTGTATCTCTTGGCTTACAGGTTTTCAGCTGGTTGAATAATCAGAATTCCTGCATCTACGTCTCTTCTTTCGTAAGGGATTTTTTGAGATTCTAGAAACTTAATGAATGGTCTATGCTCATCAGGATGGCTGCTTATATTGTCTACAATTATTTGGCTGCCAGTAGCCATTAAGGGGATAAGTGCTTGAACTACCTCCGTCGTCTGTTTTTTCGTGGCGTCATAAAATACTAGGTCAAATGGTCCCTGTATTTCTGAGAATATTTCGGGAGCGTGTCCTTTCAGATGCGTCACGTACTTCTCCACTTCGGCCGCTTTGAAATGTTCCTGTCCTAATTCGTATCTTTCTTTATGAGATTCGATCGTGATTAGGTGGCCACCTGTCGTTTGCAGCCCTTCGATTATCCAAAGTGATGAATAGCCGGAAGAAGTACCTATTTCGAGGACCTTTTGAGCATTCAAATTGACTACAGTATCCCTCAGAAGTTCACCAGTCTGTTCACCGATTTGCCAGTATTGGTCGTGGGGGAGCTGTGCTATTTTTTGGCGTGTGTATATTAGGCTCATATCCTGATAATATGTCTGCGTTATTTAAACTCAGCATATGAAGAAAGGGATTATATTTCTAGTCGTTCTGTTATTGGCAGGTGGTGCTTTTTTGTATTTTGGTGGCGACCTTAGTATGGGTCAAGGACGATTATCTCTCGCTGGTGGCACTCGTTGTGCTGTCACTTTATCAGCAGGTAGCCCTTCTGGGACGCGTACAATTTCTAGTAATGATACTATCCTTAAATTTGATATTTCATCTCTGAAGAAACCATGTGTAGCCCGGCCTAATAAGGGCTTTGTTAAAGTTACTATTAGCTCAAATGGTAGCTTGAATCTCGGTGCTGACGGTGATACAGCGTTGTTAAAAACAGGTGCCCATTTGGTTGCGGATGGACTAATTTATGTTAAGAATGCGGATTTGGCCATTATGAAATTTAATGCACCATCAACCGGAATACGTATAGCGCCGGGTGTGACAAAGCAATATGAAGTACGCCTAAGTACCGTAGATTTACTAACAACTTCTGCTGGTTCTGATGAACTCATTACGGCAACAGCTAGATTTGGTGGTGCCAAAGTTGTTGGGAATACACTCGTTTACTAGGCAAAATATTGCTTTAGGTATTCGCACATTTTTCGTCCTGCTTTTCCTCGATGGGATACTTCGTTCTTTTCATCTTCAGATAGCGCAGAATATACTTTTGTTTGGCCGATTGGCTTGAAAACTGAACTTAATGGGAGGCCACTGTAAAGTGGTGCTTCGACCTCGTGGGTAATCAGGCCGTGGGTTTGTCCTACAACATGGATTTCTTCTTCGCCGTCCATAAAACACATATGAGAAATGAACTTGGCTGTTCTCTGCTCGGGTTCTTGATGTTCCTCCATCACCCTCATGAAATGGTCGAGCCATTCTTCGTCTGAGGCGTCGGCACCTGCTCCCCAGCGACGTGTGTGCATGCCAAGTTGGCCGGCGAGAGCGTCTACGACGATGCCTGAGTCTTCGCCAAGAGTTGGTAAGCCAGTTCTGTTGTGGAAGTAGCTGGCCTTGATACGGGCGTTGTCTTTGTAAGATGAGCCGTCTTCTTCGACTTGATCAGTGATGCCGAGCGTAGCGAGGCTTTGAAGTTCGACGCTTAGCCGCGCAAAAACTTCACTCATCTCACGAAATTTGCCTTCGTTAGAAGTAGCGATAAATAGAGTCATCGAATGATTTCTTAGTTAATTCTGTTCCATATCTTTCGTTGAACTTGTCGAGCTCACGCTCCCATGTCTGCTGGAAAGTTGTCAGTCGCTCATCTTCAATCTCTAGCTGAGCGTAGATCATTTCGGCGAACTGTGGATTTGGAGTTGTGATTGTGTGGTGAGCGTTGTTGGCAAGTAACCAATTGTATTCCGTGAGCATGTCTTCTAATTCGCCACGGAACTGCTCCCTGAGAGCTTCGTCACGACTGATAAGATAATGCCAATACATAAAATTGTTTTTCCCATGGATCCCGGCAACCTCTGTTAACGTTGTCAGATCTGGATCCGGCTTAATAGCTTCTCGGTAAAATATGACTGGGTGAAAGTCCGTCAAGTATTCAGGAGCCTCGAAAGGCTGCATTGATGCGCCCCATAACTCGTAATACTGGTGCTTAAACGGTGTGAACTCGGCATCATCGAGTATTTCTGAGGCTGCGAGTGGCGAATTTACAAACTTAGCTTCTGCCTCTTTGATCTTCATGTATCCGGCCCCTTCAAGTGCCGAGACTACGAATAAGGCTAGTGACATTACTGTTAGCACTTTGAGCCATCTAGCCTCCCAGGCATTACTTAGGTATCCAGGCTCTTTTTCGGCTCCGGGTTTTTCCTTCCATGCGTATGCGTTTTCGAGAACACCTAAAATTCCGAAGAAAAGCGCCATCAAGATCGTGAAGTTCAGGTTGTAGTCGACCATATTGTGGGCGACTAATCCCGCTCCGACAGATGCCAGCATGGCAAATTCGTGGGACTCCTTAGGGCGAATCCATACGAGTTCCCAGACGGCCTTAGCCCCTATAAATAAAAGGAATAACGTAAATAGGATAGCTGCTGGGTATCCACTTTCTGATGCAATTTTTAAGATCAGGTTATGCGGATGGTCTGAAAGTGCCAGTGTTTCATTCTGGTATTCTGGGTAGAACCATTCGAATCCACCCGGACCTACTCCAAGTACTGGATTTTCGTTTGCGATCTCAATTCCTCCCTTCCAGAAGTCATATCTCTCATTGTATGACCTCTTGCTTGATGCATCTACTGCGCTTGCCCTATCAGAAATATCTAACGGATAGTTGTTTGTGGAGTTTCCATAAGAGGCCAGTAAAAATGAAAATACTAATATTAGTAATAGTGTAAGAAGTGATTTGAATAGTCGGACAGGTTTCTTCTCTCTAATTAAAGCGAATGCTGAAGCTGCGCCAATTACAACTGCCATCGCAAGAAATGCTCCGCGTGAGAATGTCAGCCAGAAAGCTATCGAGTTGAGCAGTAGTAAAAAGATCGATACTACGTATCCGTATCTGCTCTCTTGGAAGTCATGCTTCTTGAATAGGAGCCAGTTGAGTCCAAGCACTGCGATAAGTAGCTGTGCCATTGCATTTGGATAGTTGGAGAAGTTCACTGCGCCGAAGAAAAGTCCGTCTAAGCGACTGGCTGGTCCACTTAATAATTCCCAGATTCCAAACAGTGAAAATGCTGATCCAACTCCAACGATCGACCATAAAAGTATGTGCCTTTCGTCTCTAAACTGCCTCAGGTCTAGGTTGCTCGCTGCAAAGTAGATGAATGCACCAACAACAAATGTGATTAGCTCCTTAAATCCATACGGATGCTGACGAGTGACGATCGATGCGAGGAACAATACTAAGAATGCGACAAGAGCCGCTTCTTCTTTTCCGAATTTTATCTTTGGATTGCTTCCGCCAAAATACAGAAATGCGATAGGAATGATTCCGATCAGCCCAAATATTAGATGGCTCTGCATATCTATCTGGTATGCGCCCGCTGTGAAGATTAAAGCGAGTACTACTAACAGGCTTACTAGAAGGGATTTTTCCTTGATTAGAGTTTTCATGGTGATTAAGATAGTTGCGCTCTTGCCCATAGTATTAATTTATTCGTATGTATTCAATAGGTGAACTAAAAGCTGGTCTTGCGGTAGTGATAGATGGGGACCCTCATGTCATATTAAAAGCACAACATTCCAAGCAAGCTAGACAGGGAGGAGTTGCTAAAACAAAGATCAAAAACCTGGTTTCAGGCGCGATCCTGCAAAAGACTTTTCAGGGTAACGATAAGCTTGAGCCGGCTGCAGTTACGTATTCAAAGGCACAATATCTTTATGGTGACGGGGAAGGGTTCCATTTTATGGATGGCGATTCGTTTGAGCAGTTTACTCTTGATGCCGATTTAATAGGAGATTTGAGCAACTTTTTGGTTGAAGGAGAGGATTCAGACATTCAAAACTTCGAGGGGCGTCATATTGGTATAAAAGTGGCTCCAAAAGTGGCAATGGAGGTTACTCACACCGATCCTGGTGTAAAGGGGGATACGGCTTCAGGCGGGTCAAAGCCGTGCACCGTTTCGTCTGGATTTACCCTTCAAGTGCCATTATTCATCAATATTGGCGATAAGATCCGAATTAACACAGAAAGTGGTAATTATGTCGAGCGCGCGTAAATGCCCTCTTGGCAAGTAAGACTCCCGAAAAAGTATTGCTTTTTAGCCAGGGATTCACGTAAAGTGCATGTCGATACTTTCCCCATACAGGGATATTTCAATATCATATAACCTTGTTCAAACATGACTAAGAAAGTACTTTCGTTACTAGCGTCAGCACTTCTTGTTGTTGCAGTTGGATGTTCACCTGGTGCTTCTCCCGAAGAACCAGTAGTAGACGAAACTGTAGTAGACGAGACTGTTGTAGAAGAAGAAGCTTCTGAAGAGGAAGCTGAAGAAGAAGCTGGAGAAGAAGGAGAGGAAGAAGCTGCTGAGTAATTAGCAAAAATTCCTACGCTTAAAGGTCTGATCGTTCTCGATTAGGCCTTTTTGTTTTGTGCTTAGCTTTTTATCTTGTATCCGCTCTTAAGCGCGTAGTAAGAGAGTCCATATAGAAGGACTATCGTCGCACTGATGAATAACATGCTATGCGTGAGCCTGAAATTGCTTTGCCCAATAAATCCTGCCCGGATGAGATCGATCATGTACGAGAATGGATTTAGGGCCGTAATTTTTTGAAAAGTGGGTGGTAGTATCGAAATTGAATAGAAAACTCCTCCAAGGTAGATCAATGGAGTGATCACGAAGTTTGTGATGCCTGCAATTCTATCAAATTCGGTTGCCCAAATCCCCGCTAGTACCCCAAGCAGCGCGAACACTATATTAATTAATAGTGTCGCTAGGATGATTAGTCCAATATTTTCAAATGGCATATCCACGAAAAATAAGGAGGTGATCAAAGTGATTGCTCCGACTAAAACCCCTCTTAATACAGAGGAAAATATATATGCCCATAGGATGTTCGTGATCGTCAGCGGGATCATCAGCAGATCTCTAATCGTGTCGTTGTATTTTGCGATAATGATTGATGAGGAAGGATTTTGGAATGCGTTGGTCATCATCCCCATTACGACTAGCCCAGGCACAAGAAATTGAAGATAACTTACGCCCTCTATGTTCGGCATGCTTCGGTTTAAAGAGAGTCCGAAGATCGCTAAGAATAGAAGGTTCGAAATAATCGGAGACAGCAATGTTTGCATCCAGACTGTTATAAATCTGCTGCTTTCTTTCTTGAACATTACGTATGCGCCGTAGTAATTACTTCTCATGTTGCTCGTAGGTTAGTTTCAGGAATACGTCTTCGAGGCTCTGCTCATCTAGCGTGAAGTTCACAATGTCTATTCCCGATTTGGCTATTTGGGCGAACACTTTCTCGGCATCATCGGGGATTAGGGTTAGCTGGAGTGCGTGGCCGTCAGCGGTTAATTCAGGCCTGTAGTTTTCTAGCTCTTGCGGGACTCGTTTGATGCAATCTTTTAGGATCAGGGTTAGGATCTTTTGCCCGGATAGGTCGTCGATTAGTTCTTGGGTTTTTCCGATGGTTTTAATCTTTCCTTGGTCGACGATTGCGATTCTCTCGCAGAGGCTTTCGGCTTCTTCGAGGTAGTGGGTAGTCAAAAGGATTGTCATTCCATCCTTGTTGAGCTGGGTTACGTAGTCCCAGAGGGTGTGTCTCAGTTCGACGTCTACTCCAGCAGTTGGTTCATCAAGTATGAGGAGTTTGGGTTTGTGGATTAGTGCCTTTGCGATTAGGAGTCTTCGCTTCATTCCTCCTGAAAGTTTCCGGGTTCCGGTTTTGCGTTTATCTATAAGGTTTAATCTGACGAGGACCTCTTCAATGTATTTCATGTTGTCTCGTATGCCGAAATAGCCGGACTGGTAAACGAGAGTCTCTTCGACTGACAGGAATGGATCGAAAGAGATCTCTTGCGGGACAACTCCGATATTGAATTTGATTGCGGTTGGATCTTCATCAAGCTCGTGCTCGAAAACTTTAACCCCTCCATGCGTTTTGTTTACGACGGATGCGATTATGTTTATGAGCGTGCTTTTACCTGCCCCATTTGGCCCTAAGAGTCCAAAAAATTCCCCCTTCTTAATTTCTAGACTGACTTTGTCTAAGGCAAGGGGACCGTCTTTGTAGCGTTTTGTGAGGTCGGTGATTTTAAGGGCTGTGGACATGCTAATAATTAATGCGGATTCGGATTTTAACAGAAAAATTTGTATTAGAGAACCGGCCGCCTTCCTGTGAGGGATGGCGGCCGGGTGGGGATTTTCTCTGCGTGTTTGATTCGCCGTCGACGTTTTTTGTTGGACTGCCGCAGCGACACTTGGTCGCTTGGTCAGTCCACGTCGGCGGTTACGTGATTGTGATGGCCGGACGCTCACGTGTTGCGTCCGGCCGGCTTCTAGTTGACACGAACCGAGGCGAGGCCGACTCTGCCGGTCTACTCCTCGTCCTTCTCGTCGCCCTCGGCGTCGGGATCGGGGGCCGCACCAGCGTCCTCTTCCTCCTCGGCCTCTTCCTCGACGTCGGGATCGGGGGCCGCACCAGCGTCCTCTTCCTCCTCGGCCTCTTCCTCGGCGTCGGGATCGGGGGCCGCACCAGCGTCCTCTTCCTCCTCGGCCTCTTCCTCGGCGTCGGGATCGGGGGCCTCGACG
>PVBE010644058.1_pt1 | contig 21659 bp, 23 predicted proteins | sample 1631181 | NCBI WGS metagenome assembly PVBE01 (sample SAMN08397723, study PRJNA350692) | Marine metagenome, whole genome shotgun sequencing project. | isolation source: water | place: Pacific Ocean | collected 2012-04 | reverse complement strand
GGGCGGCGCGCCTCACTCCGCCGCCGAGGCGACGGCACCGTCCGATGACGCGACCGCACGATGCGCGCCGACCTGCGGCGCGGTGTTTGCGTAGGAAATAATTGCCTCGTTACGAACAAACTAGGCAACTATTTCTTAACCGACATTTCCCAGATAGCCTTCAAATCCATAAAGATATCGTTCGCCCCCGGCCAAAACGAGACGATAAGGCCGCGTCCGAAGAACAGGCCGGCACCGAGCAAGATAACGACCAGGGCCACGACGCCGATGATGATGAGCTTGCCGCGGCTCGCCGACTCTTCGTCGTCCCCTGCGGCCGGGGGGGCGGAAAGGGAGTCCGGTATGGGTTCGGGGCCGGGGATGTTATCGGGGTCGATTGGCGAGCCGTCATCGTCGGTGTCGTCCTCTTCGCCGGTATCGACGAGAGAATCCATGGACTCGGGCTCGGATTCCGGCAGCCCCAGAATCGCATCGAGTTCCTCGTCCGTGGGCATTTCCTCGACCGCCTGTTCCTCGGGTGGCAGCGTCTCGGATTCCAGCTCTTCGGGTGCCGCCTCGATTTCGGTGGCGGCTTCGGTCTCCGCTTGCGGTTCGGACTCGGGTTGCGGTTCGGGTTGTGGCTCCGGCTCCGCAGCGGGCGGCAGCGAAGGTTCGGGCGTCGGCTGCACCTGTGGTGCCGGTTGTTCGGGCGGCGGCGGATAGGGCTGCGGAATCACCCTGGGTTGGGGCGCGTAGGCCGGTGCTTGCGCGTAACCGGGCGGCGGGGCATAGCCGGGCGGCGGTGGGGCGTAGCCGGGTGGCGGCGCGACGTATGTCGGTTGCGGCTGTGCCGGCGTCTGCGGCTGCACCGGATATTGAGTCCACATATAGTTGCAATTCGAACAACGCATCGAACGCCCAGACCCGCCGACGGCGCCGGCTTCCACGATGTAGTGCGTCGAACAGTTCGGGCAACGTATGATCATCGGGCGGCGATCGTGGGGGAAATTCCCTATCACTTATAGGCATTTGAGGGACTCAAGGCAAGCCGGGGTGGCAGGCTCGTGGGCCCTGGACGAATGGGGTTTTACCGTGCCATTGTGCGCCTTTAGGCGGGGGCGGTTTTTCGTGAGCACAGACGATAGCGACTGCATCGTGCGCTTTGAGAACGTCGGACTGCGCTACGGCTTGGCTCCGGAAGTGTTGCGGGACATATCGTACTCCCTTGATGCCGGCTCGTTTCATTTTCTTGTCGGGGCGAGCGGCGCCGGCAAGTCGTCCTTGCTCAGGCTCATGTACCTGGCCAACAAGCCATCGCGCGGCCTGGTCAACCTGTTCGGGCGCGACATCGCGACGCTTTCGCGCGCCGAACTGCCGGCCGTGCGCCGCCGCATCGGCGTCGTCTTTCAGGAGTTCAGGCTGCTTTCCCACCTGTCTGCTTTCGACAACGTTGCCCTGCCGCTCCGCGTCGCTAGCGTCAGGGAGGACGAGGTCGAAAGAAATGTCGTCGAGCTGCTTTCCTGGGTCGGCCTCAAGGACCACCTTCAGGCTCGTCCGCCGACCCTGTCGGGTGGCCAGCAGCAACGCGTGGCCATCGCTCGCGCCGTCATCGCGCGGCCGCGCCTGTTGCTCGCCGACGAACCGACCGGCAACGTCGACGACCGCATGGCCATGCGCCTGCTGCATCTGTTCGAGGAGCTCAACAAGCTAGGCACGACAATCGTTATCGCGACCCACAACGAAACCCTTGTCGACAAACTCAAGCATCCGTGCCTGCGTCTCGATGAAGGTCGGATCTCCATGCGCCCCGGACGCGTCATCGACGCGGCGACGGACATGTCGGCGGCGGGCCGCCGGCGCGACGAGAGTGACGAGAGCGGCGAGGCGAGGCGGAAATCGGGGAAAGTCGCCTGAATGCTGTCGCGCCGTTCAGATATTCCCCTCGACCGCGACGGGCTCAGCCGCTTCCTCCCGTGGCTCGTCGCCTTCATGGTATATCTGGCGGCCTTCGCCCTGGCCGGCACGCTGGTGCTCAACACCCTGGCCGCGCGCTGGGACCGGGATGTGAGCGGTACCCTGACCGTGCAGATCCCCCCGGGCGCCGGTCCCCGCGACGACGACCAGCGCTTGCGGGCGGCCCTCGCCCTTTTCAGGGACATGCCCGGCGTCGCCTATGCCGACCCCCTTGACCAAGGACGTCTCATGGCGCTTCTCGAGCCGTGGCTGGGGGGCATGGAGGCGACGGCTGATCTGCCCCTGCCGCAGCTTGTCGACGTGTCCCTAACATCCGATGCCAAGCTCGATGTCGCGGCCCTCTCGCGGCGCCTCGCCGTGGCCGTTCCCGGAGCCACCATCGATGATCACAGCATCTGGCTGGCCCGCCTCGTACACATGGTCCGCGCCGTGGAGGCTATGGCCGGCGCCATCCTTGTCCTCATCGGGGCGTCGACCGTCAGTACCGTGGTCTTCACGACGCGCACCGGCCTCGCCGTCCACCAGGAGGCCATCGAGGTTCTCCACCTGATCGGTGCCCAGGATGCCTACATCGCCCGGCAGTTCGCCTCCCGCGCCATGGCGCTGGGCTTGCGCGGCGGGGTGGCGGGTCTGGCGCTTGCCGTCCCCACGCTTCTCGGCATAGGATTCTTGTCGGCGCGCCTGGAAGCGGGGCTGGCACCCCAGCTCACGTTATTCGCCGAACATTGGCTAGCTCTGGCGGCCCTGCCGCTGGCGGCGGCGCTGATCGCCATGCTGACGGCGCGCTACACGGTGATGCGAACTCTGGCTCGGATGTTGTGACCGAGGCATGCCAAACGCGCCATCGGCCGGGGCGCCGTCGGGCAATCGGGAGAACCGCGGGCGGAGATGAACAAAGCGGACTACAGGCGCCGTCACGAGAGGCGCATGATCACGCGGCTGGTGGGCGTCCTTGCCATGCTCGGCGTGGCGTGGGGCGGCGGTCTGTTCTGGTTCGCCGCCTCCATACCCGAGGCGGTGAGCGATCCGGCCGCCCGCACGGATGCCATCGTCGTCTTGACGGGGGGCAGCGGACGGCTCGGCACTGGGCTCGAGCTACTTTCCGGAAACCGGGCGGGGAAGCTGTTCGTCTCCGGCGTCTATCACGGCGTCGATGTCGCCAAGCTTCTCGAACTCGCCCGGAGAACACCGGAGGAATTGAGGTGCTGCGTCGAAATCGGCTACAGCGCCGACAACACGGCGGGCAACGCGGCGGAAACCGCCGCCTGGATGCGCAAGCAGGGCTACCGGAGCCTGCGCATCGTCACCGCCAATTACCACATGCCGCGCAGCCTTCTCGAGTTCGGCTTTGTCATGTCGGCCAAGAAGTTGATCGCCCATCCGGTGTTCCCCGCGCACGTCAAGAGGGACCGGTGGTGGGCGTGGCCCGGTACCGCCTACCTCATCGTCAGCGAGTACAGCAAATACATACTCGCTTGGCTGCGCCATCTGGCCGTTGGCCGAAGGGCCGCGGATTCGGTTTCCTGACGCCGTGATCACCGAGCTCCGCTCGTCGCTCTTCAACGCCTGTTTCTTTGGCGTGTGCATGCTGTTCGGGCTGGCCACGTCGCTCGCGCTACCCCTGCCCCGGTGCGCCACCCAGTGGAGCTTCCGCCTGTGGGTGCGTGCCGTGTTATGGCTGTCGCGGGTAATCGTCGGGCTCGATTACGAGGTGCGCGGTGAAGAGCACATTCCCGGCGGCGGCGCCGTCTTCGCGTCGAAGCACCAATCGGCGTGGGATGTCGGCATTTTCCACGTGGTGACGAAGGATCCGGCCTATGTCCTCAAGAAGGAGTTGCTCCTCATTCCCTTCTACGGCTGGACCCTCAGGAAGGCGGCGATGATCGACATCGACCGCGCCGGCGGCGCGTCGGAGCTCAAACGCTTGGTGCGAAAGGCCGGGCAAGTGCTGGCCGGGGGCCGCGGCATCATCATTTTCCCGCAAGGCACGCGCATCGCGCCCGGGGAGCGCCGCCCGTACCATCCCGGCGTCGCCGCCCTGTACGCGCGGACGTCGGCGCCCGTCGTGCCGGTGGCGCTGAATTCCGGCTATTTCTGGGGCCGGCGCAGTTTCCTTAAGTATCCCGGCGTCATCACCATCGAGTTTCTGCCGCCCATGCCGGAAGGCCTCGATCGGCGCTCCTTCATGGCCGAACTCGAGGCACGCATCGAGACAGCGAGCGAAAGGTTGACGTGCGAGGCCGCCGCGAAGTATCCGCGGCGCGCCGCCAGCGCTCCAGCGCCGTAGACGCGGTCGCCACATTGCCGCGCCATGCCGCAACGCCTTTCACCGCCTTGTGGACAAATTTGTGGGCAAAAGGCGGCACCGGACTTGTTTTTTACGGGAACAAACGCTGAAAACCTATATTTTTCAAGGGATAACGCCGCTTAGAGGAGGGGAAAAGGCAGTGCAAACATAACAAGAACACATTGTTGACTGGGCTCCTGCCACACCGTAAGATCGCTCCTGGAAATCCTTGGAAACATTGGATTACGGGCCACCGTCGGCGCCTTCGGGATCACCCTGGACGGGTCCCCCGGTTGGTCGCCGGACTGCCACGGGGACCTTGATGACGCAGATATCGGCCATATCGCAGCAGATATGGGACATGAAGTACCGCCTCAAGAAGGCGGACGGCCGACCTGTGGACAAAATTCTTGCCGATACCTGGCGGCGGGTAGCGCGGGCACTGGCGGCGCCCGAGGACGACGCAAGGGCCTGGGAAGAGCGCTTCTTCGAGGCCCTGGAGGATTTCCGCTTCCTGCCGGCGGGGCGCATCGTCTCGGGGGCTGGCAGCGAGCGCAACGTGACCCTGTTCAACTGCTTCGTCATGGGCGACGTGCCCGACGACATGGCGGGCATCTTCGACAATCTCAAGGAGGCGTCCCTCACCCTGCAACAGGGCGGCGGTATCGGCTACGACTTCTCAACGCTGCGTCCCAAGGGCGCCCTGGTCAAAGGCGTCGGCGCCGATGCCTCGGGGCCGCTGTCCTTCATGGATGTCTGGGACTCCATGTGCCGCACCATCATGAGCGCCGGCTCGCGGCGCGGCGCCATGATGGCGGTGATGCGCTGCGACCACCCGGACATCGAGGCCTTCATCGAGGCCAAGCAGCAGCCCGGGCGCCTTCGCATGTTCAACCTTTCGGTGCTGGTCACCGACGCTTTCATGCTGGCGGTGAAGGAAGACGCCGCCTGGCAACTCGTCTTCGAGGGTACGGTCTTCAAGAGCATGGCGGCGCGCGATCTGTGGGATAAGATCATGCGCGCCACATACGCCTACGCCGAGCCCGGCGTGGTATTCATCGACCGCGTCAACCGGCTCAACAACCTCTATTATTGCGAAAACATCCACGCCACCAATCCGTGCGGCGAACAGCCGTTGCCCGCTTATGGTGCCTGTCTCCTCGGCTCGCTCAACCTGGCGCGGCTGGTCGAGGCGCCGTTCTCGCCGCGGGCGGTGCTCGATATCGGCGCCCTCGGCGCCCTGACTGCGACGGCGGTGCGCATGCTCGACAACGCCATCGACGTCTCCCGCTTCCCCCTGCCCCAGCAGGCCGACGAGGCGAGAGCGAAGCGACGCATGGGCCTCGGCGTCACCGGGCTGGCCGACGCCCTGATCATGTGCGGCACCCGCTACGGCAGCCGCGAAGCGGTGGCCCTCACCGAGACCTGGATGAAGGAGATCCAGCGCGCCGCCTATCTGGCCTCGGCGCGACTGGCGGCGGAAAAGGGGGCCTTCCCCCTCTACGCCGCCGACAAGTATCTGGCCGGCAAGACCGTGCAGGGCCTCGATGCCGACGTGCGCGCCGCCATCGCCGAGCACGGCGTACGCAACGGCCTGCTCACCTCGGTAGCTCCGACCGGGACCATTTCGCTGTTCGCCGACAACGTCTCGTCGGGGCTCGAGCCCGTCTTCAGCTTCCAATACACCCGCCACGTGCTGATGCCCGACGGCCAGCGCCGCGAGGAGCAGGTGACCGACTACGCCTATCGCTTGTTCCGCCACCTGCGCGGTGCCGACGCGCCCCTGCCCGATTGCTTCGTCGACGCCCAGGGCCTAAGCCCAGCCGACCATCTGGTCATGCAGGCCGCCGTCCAGAAGCACATCGACAGCTCGATCTCCAAGACCATCAATTGCCCCGAGGGCATCTCGTTTGCCGACTTCGAGGGCATCTACGCAGAAGCCTATGAGCTCGGCTGCAAGGGCTGCACCACCTACCGGCCCAACGTGGTCACCGGCGCCGTGCTCGAGGCCAAGCCGGGGGCGGGTGCCGCAGGCGCTACAGGTGCCACAAATGCGCAAGGCGAGCAGGCTGAGTTGCCGCTCGAGGCGCCGGGTGCCAGGACGGCGCGACCCAAGGACACCGGCGATTCAGGCGCCATCGTCTATATGACCCAACCCCTGGACCGCCCCGAGGCGCTGCCAGGCTCCACCTACAAGGTGCTGTGGCCGGAATCCGACCACGCCATCTACATCACCATCAACGACGTGGTCCAGGATGGACGGCGGCGCCCCTTCGAGGTGTTCATCAATTCCAAGAACATGGAGCACTACGCCTGGACGGTGGCGCTGACGCGCATGATCTCGGCGGTGTTCCGGCGCGGCGGCGATGTCTCCTTCGTGGTAGAGGAGCTCAAGGCGGTGTTCGATCCTCGCGGCGGCCAGTGGGTGGCGGGGCGTTACGTGCCCTCGCTCCTAGCCGCCATCGGCGGCGTCATCGAGCGCCACATGATCGACATCGGCTTCATGTCGGCTCCCGGCCGGCTCGCCAAGGAGCGCGCCGAGGCCAAGGTTGTGGCCATCGGCCAGGACGCCGTCGCCCCGCCCGAGGCCGACCGGCACTTCCGCCAATGCCCCAAGTGCGGCCAGGCCAGCATCATCCACCAGGAAGGCTGCGACACCTGCGTGAGCTGCGATTACTCCAAGTGCGCGTGAGGGTGTGGCGCCCTCATCCCCGCCCCGCCCACGCCGCCGCCAGCACCCGGTGCAGAAAATCGTCGTGGATGCCGATGTTGTCGAGGTGGCGCACCGTGTTGGCCACGTATTCGAGGCCCGAGCCGTGCGGCCCCCTGCCCTGGCGGATGAGCTCGGCGGTGCGCGCCACGGGCAGCTTGCCTGCGTATTGGCGGTGCTCGCGCCGCGCTACGAAGCCGTAGCCGGAGACACGGCGCCCGTCGTCGAGGCGCACCTTCAGGTATTTCGGCACGTAGACCTTGTTGAGCATCTCGCGATCGTCGAGATAGGCGATGACCTCGTCCACGTTCTCGACGGCCACCCGATAGGCGCATCCCCGGCACGAGCCGCCGCGGTCGAGCCCGAAGACCAAGCCGGGGCGCTGCGGCGATCCCCGGAAGCGGATGGAATAGATGCACAACGCCCGGTGATAGCCGTAGGCGCGCGCCGTCTGGGCCTCGACATAGTCGAAGTCAGGCTGCCACATGAGCGAGCCGTAACCGAAGACCCAGAATTTCCCCGCCTCGCCCGTCAACCGATCTTCCTCTCGTGCCCCTCCCAATAGGGGGCGCGCAGCTCGGCCTTGCGCACCTTGCCCGACGGCGTGCGAGGCAGCGCCTCGATGAAGTCGACGGACTTGGGGATCTTGAAGCCACCGAGCTTGCCGCGGCAGAATCCGATGACCTCGGCCTCCGTCAGGGAGGCGCCGGGCCTGGGCGCCACCACCGCCTTCACGGCCTCCACCCAGCCCCCGTCGGGCACGCCGATGACCGCCACCTCAAGCACGCCCGGATGGCCGGAAATGACGTTCTCGACTTCCGCCGGGTAGATATTCTCGCCACCCGAGATCACCTTGTCCACCTTGCGATCGACCACGTAGTGGTAGCCTTCCGCGTCGCGCCGGCCCATGTCGCCAGTGTGCAGCCAGCCGTCGCGCAGCGTCTTTTCAGTGGCCTCGGGGCGTTTCCAGTAGCCGCTCATCACGCTCTCTTTGCGCGCGCAAATTTCGCCGATCTCGCCTACCGCCACCTCGTTGCCGTCGTCGTTGGCGAGCTTGATCTGGCAGCCCATCAGCGGCTGGCCGCAGGACTTGAGGAGATGGTCGTGCCCCGCCGTGAGCCCCTTGCGGTGCGCCTCCGCCGACAGCAGCGTCACCATGACCCCGGACTCGGTCTGGCCGTAGGTCTGCTGAAAATCTGCGTCGTACACCTCCATGGCGCGGGCCAGGCGGTCCTCGGGAATCGGCGAGGCGCCGTAGCTCAAACGCTTCAGGGGCGAGACGTCGGTCTTCTCGGCGGCCGGCGATTCCAACAGAAATATCATCATCGACGGCACCAGGGCGGTAAAGTTGACGCGCTCGTCGGCGACCAGCTGGTGAAAATGGTCCGGGTCGAACCTGCTCTGCACCACCGTGGTCGAGCCGACCAAGAACTGGGTCATGCCGAGTTCGTGCCCGCCGGCGTGGAACTGGGGCATGACCTGCAGGCTGACCTCGTCGCCGCAGGCACCGGAATCGAAGGCCAGCAGCATGATCCCCTGCATCATGCGGCGATGAGTGTGCATGGCCCCCTTGGGGCGGCCGGTGGTGCCGCTCGTGTACATGATGGCGCACATGTCGTCCGGCGAGACGGAGGCGGCCGGAGGCTTCGCCGCGCCTTTGGCCAGGATGTCGTCGTAGCCGAGCCCGACGCCGCTCCCTGTGCCGCCCCTTGTGCCGATGGCGATCCAGCGCTTGACGCCGCCGAGCGCGTCATGCATCTCCTCGGCGACGCCGGCCAGATTGTCGCTGTACATCATGGTCGTGCATTCGGCGTCGTCGACGACGAAGCCGAGTTCGTCAGCCGTCAGCCGGTCGTTGAGAGGCACCCACACGGCGCCCAACGACATGATGGCGAACACGGTCTCCGCGTGTTCGAGGCGATTCGAGCACAGCAGGCCGACCCGATCCCCGGCGCGCACTCCCAGCCCCTGAAGCGCGTTGGCCAGGCGCCAGGTCCGCGATTGCAGTTCGGCGTAGGTGATGCGGCGGTCCCCCCAGACGACGGCCGTCTTGTCCGGGGTCCGCGTCGCGTGGCTGCGCGGAATATCACTGACCAGCATGTGATGATTCTCGTTTGTCTTCTCGTTTGTCGTCCCGTTTGCCGTCTCGTGGAGCACCGCCGGCAACGGCCACGGGCGAGCCCGCGAAATCCGCAGCAAGGCCAGCCTCTCGATTCGGAGCGTGCAACGGACTATAAACTCAAAGCCCGCGGCAGGGGCGGCAAAATCGCCGTAAAATTCATCATGTCTTCACCATCCGACCCCGGCACGAGCGTAATCCCCCAGGGCGCGGCCGTGGCGCCGCACCCACCGCCCGGCACCCCGACCGCCGTCAAGGTGGTCTTGGCCGCCCTCGTGACGGTGGCATGTGCCGCCACCGTCTACGTGGTGTTGTGGTTCTATATGGCCGCCTCCTACCGCAACGCCATCGATGAGTGGGCCGCGACGCGGCGCGGCGAAGGCCTCGAGGTGCGCTATGCCCGCCTCGAGATGAGCGGCTTCCCCTTCATGCTCAGGGTGACGCTGGAAAAGCCCGGCGTGGGCGCCCCCAAGGCTGGCGCGCCGTGGCGCTGGGACGGGGCGCGCGCCATCGGCGAAGCCCGTCCTTGGAGCCCCCGCCGCGTCAGGGTCATGATGGCCGGCGCCCATAGGATCGCCTGGACCCGTCACGGCACACCGGTGCGCTACAGGGGTTCGGCGGAGGAACTGACGGCGAAAATCGCGATAGATTCCGGGGGGCGCCACCAACTGTGGCTGGACATCGGCGGGCTGGTCCTCAAGGGCGAGAGCGGGGAGCTTGAGATCGCCGTCGCCGAGGCCCACGCCGAGGCTTGGCGTAACACCGCAGCGTCCGCCGACCACCTCACAGCGACGGCGCAAGTGGATCTTGAGGCCAGCGGCCTGCGGCTTCCCCGCGGCCTTGCCCTGCCGTTTGGCACCCGCGTCGGCATCATCGCCCTCAAGGCCACCCTCATGGGTCCTATCGCGCCGGGCCAGTTTCCAGATTCCCTGGCCGCCTGGCGGGATACGGGAGGCACCCTCGAGGTGCATCGGCTTGCCGTCACCTACGGACCCCTGAGCGGTCGCCTCACCGGCACCCTGGCGCTCGACGCCGCCCTGCAGCCGATCGGCGCCCTGACCGCCAAGTTGGGCGGCTTCTTCGAAGCCGTCGATGGGTTGAGAAAAGCGGGGCTGGTCGGCGCGCGTCAGGCGCTGATGGCGAAAGTCATTCTCGGCGTGCTCGCCAAAAGGCCGCCCGGCGGCGGCGCGGCGACCCTGAACGCGCCGTTGACCATCCAGGACCGTCGCCTTTACGTGGGACCGGTGGACCTGGCCGAGGTGCCGGCCATCCGCTGGCGGGATGGCGGCGGATGATGCCGCGCCGCGGAAATCTGCTATCTTCGAGGGCGATAACCGTGCTCCGCGCAATCACCATAGTGGCCGCCGCCACGGTCCTGACGCTTTCTGGTTCCGCCGCCACCAGCGACGCTGACCATCCCCGTGCCGCCGGCGACATGAGCCGCTACCTGGGCGGACAGTTGCTGGTGGCTACCCGGAGAATGGGCGATCCGCGCTTCGCCGAGACTGTCATCTACATGGTGCAGCACGACGCCGGGGGGGCCATGGGTCTGGTCGTCAACCGGGTCATGGGCAGCGGCCCTCTCGCCAAGTTTCTCAAAGGCGTGGGCATCGAGGCGGCGGGGATCGAGGGCAAAATCCGTCTACACTACGGTGGCCCGGTAGAGATCGGCCGCGGTTTTGCCCTCCACTCGAGGGACTTTCACGGCGATGGTACCGTCCGCCTGCCGGGCGATGTCTCCATGTCGGCGCTGTTGGAGGTCCTCAAGGCGGCGGCGGGAGAGGGGCCGGAGCGCGCCCTTTTCCTGTTTGGCTATGCCGGGTGGGCGCCCGGCCAACTGGAAAATGAGCTCAAGCGCCAGGACTGGGTCACGGCGCCAGTCGATATCGAGCTCATATTCGACGGCGACGAGGAGACAAAATGGCACCGGGCGCTGTCCCGCGCCGGGCTCAAGTTGTAAGCCTCGGCGCCGTCCGTGCTCTCAGGGGCTTGTCGCACTCTATGCCTGATCGGCCTCGATGACGCCGCGGCGGATGTCGCGGGTGCGTTTGAACAGCTGTTCCAGCGTCTCGCCGTCGCCGCGCCGGATGGCGCGCTGCAGCGCCGTCAGGTCCTCGTCGAAGCGCCCCAGCATCTCGAGCACCGCGTCCCGGTTCTCGAGGAAGATGTCGCGCCACATAACCGGGTTGGAGGCGGCGATCCGCGTGAAGTCGCGAAAGCCGCTGGCCGAGAACTTGACGACCTCCTGCTTGAGGTCGTCGCCGAGGTCGGTGGCGGTGCCGACGATGGTGTAGGCGATGAGGTGCGGCACATGGGACGTGATGGCCAGCACTTGGTCATGGTGACCGGCGTCCATGATCTCGATCATCATGCCGGCCCGGCGCCACAGTTCCGCCACCCGCTCCACCGCCCCTTCGTCGGTGCCGGGCGCCGGCGTCAGGATGCACCACCGCCCCTCGAAGAGCTCGGCGAAACCGGCCCCGGGGCCGCTGTGCTCGGTTCCCGCCACCGGATGTCCGGGCACCAAATGGACGCCGTCGGGCAAATGCGGGGCGAGGTCGCGAAACGCCACCTGCTTGACCGAACCCACGTCGCTGACGATGCAACCCGGGGCGAGGGCCGGCGCCATGGCGGTGGCGATTTCAGCATAGGTGCCGGGCGGCGCGCAGACCATCACCACGTCAGCGCCCTCGACGGCGGCGGCGGAATCCAGCGTCGTGATGTCGGCTAAACCCAGTTCGACGGCCTTGTCCAGGGTGTGCTGGGTGCGTGCTGCGACCGCGACATGGCTGGCCAGGCCGTCGCGGCGCACGACGCGGGCCAGGGACGATCCGATCAGCCCGAAGCCGATGAAGGCGATGCGCCGAAACAGCCGGGTATCGCTCTCGCGGGCCATGGCTCAGTCCACTAAGGCGTCGAGCGCCTCGGCGACGGCGCGCATTTCGTCCTCGTGGCCGACCGTGATGCGCAGGGCATCGGGCAGCCCGTACGACCCCATGCGGCGCACGATAATGCCGCGGTCCTTGAGAAAGGCGTCGGCGGCCTCGGCGTCGCGGCCGGGCGCGTTGGGAAATCGCACCAGCACGAAATTGCCGGCGCTGTCCTTCACCTCGAGACCGAGCGCCCGGGCCTGCCCGGTGATCCACGGCAGCCATGTCGCGTTGTGGGCGCGCCCGGCGTCGGCGAAGGCGGTATCCCGAAGCGCCGCTAGGCCCGCCGCCTGGGCCGGCGCACAGACGTTGAAGGGGTTGCGCATCCGGTTAAGCACATCGGCGACGTCCGGCGGACAGTAGGCCCATCCGAGCCGGAGCCCGCCGAGCGCGTAGAGCTTGGAAAAGGTGCGGGTCATCACCACGTTGTCGCCAGCCTCGACCAGATCGATGCCGGGCGCGTAGTCGTCGCGTGACACGTACTCGGCATACGCCGCATCGACAACCAACAGCACGTCCTCGCGCAGCCCGGCTCGCAGGCGGTTGAGTTCGGACGCCGGCAGGTAGGTTCCCGTGGGGTTGTTGGGATTGGCCAGAAATAGAATCCGGGTCTTGCCGGTGACCCGCTCGAGCAGGGCGTCGGCGTCGGCGGTGAGGTCGCGCTCGGGGGCCGCCACCGGCGTGGCTCCCACCGTCCGCGCCGCGATCGCGAACATCAGGAAGGCATGCTCGGTGTGCAAAATCTCGTCCCCCGGGCCCGCATAGGCCCGGCACAGCAGTGCTATCAGCTCGTCGGAGCCGGCGCCGCACACGATGCGCGCCGCGTCCAGGCCGTTCAACTCGGCTAGGGCGGCGCGCAACTCGGCGCAGGCGCCGTCCGGGTAGCGGTGCATTTCGGCCGCCATCTCCTCAAAGGCGGCGACTGCCATGGGGCTGGGGCCGAGAGCGCCTTCGTTGGAGGCAAGCCTGATCACCCTGTGGCGGCCAAGCAGGGCGGATTCGCCGCCCACGTAGGGCGTGATCCCGGTGATGCCGGGGCGGACGGCAAGCGGGCTCATGACGGAGCGGCCTTGCGACGCGGCGCCTCATTATGCGCCGGCTTCTTCTTGGCGGGCGCCACTGCCAATTGCTCGGGCGTCAGGGGCACGGCGTAGGCGCCGAGCACTACCACCCGCTGCACGGTGGGGCCGGCGTCGTTGAGATAGCGCAGGACCCTGCGGTCGTCCTCGGCGGCGAAATCGTCGATCTCCGCCAGGTAGAGCCGCATTCCTGGCGCCTGCTCGGCGTTGGATTGGACCGTGAAGGTTGCTGGCAGGCTGGCCTCGGCGAGCGCCGGACCGAGGCTGGCCAGCGCGATGTCGTCCTTGGCCTCGATGGCGATGAGCGAACGGTCGCGGCCCGTCGCCTTCACCGCCAGGGGACAGATGACGAGACCGCCCTCGTCGGCGTCGCGGCTGTTGCCCTGACCGGCGAAGGGAACGCGGGCGACGACGCGCGGGGAGCCCGGGCTCGACGTCGCCAGATACGGCCACCAGGGGTCGGTATCGTCCTGGGTGGGCAGGGGGACGACGCCGACCGTCACCTCCTGGCTGCGCACCGCCTCGATGACCCGGCGCACCGAGGCGTGGCCGGTCATGGGCGTGAACGAGCCGTATTGGTCGCGTGCCAGGTCCCAGTAACCGCTGCCCGGTTCGGGCATGTACACGGCGACGGAAAACGGCCCCTCGAAGGAAAGCGTCGCCACGATCAACTCGCGCCAGATGCGCACCAGCTCGCGCTTGGGGAAAGGACCCTTGTGGCGCGCCATCAGCCGATTGAGGATCTGTGCCTCGCGGGCCGGCCTAATCTTCACTTTCTGGCCGCGCTTGAGGTCGCGGATGCCTTCCACCGCCTTGGTACGGCGCACGATCAGATCGTGCAGGGCATCGTCGATCTTGTCGATATCCCGCCTTAGGGAGTCCAGGGTCTTTCGGGTGCTCATGTTCGGTTCCGGGCAGGCGATGGCGGCGCGGACAAGGGCTCGCGCTAGGGGTGCCTAGTGATAATGGCATGTCCCCCCAAAATCAAAGAAAACATTGACACTCAGGGACTTGCTTCCTAGCAATGTTGCCCCCATTTCAGAAAATTCGACGCACCCGAGCCTAGCCATGACCGACGCCGAGAGTAAAATCGCCCCACGGTCGGATACAAGAACTCTTCCCGGCGGCCATGTGACCCTGGGGACAGACCGTCCGCTACGCCTCGATTGCGGCGTGGAGATGCGGGATTTCGCCGTCGCCTACCAGACCTACGGCACCCTGAACGCCGACAAGTCCAACGCGATCGTGGCGTGCCATGCGCTGACCGGCGACCAGTACGTGGCCGAAATCCATCCGGTAACCGGCAAGGAGGGCTGGTGGCACGCGCTGGTGGGGCCGGGGAAGACTCTCGACACCGACCATTACTTCATCCTGTGCGCCAATATCCTAGGCGGCTGCATGGGCACCATCGGCCCCAAGGAGACCAACCCGGCCACCGGCAAGCCCTGGGGTCTCGACTTCCCGGTGATTACGGTGGGAGACATGGTGCGCGCCCAGGTCATGCTGCTTGACCACCTCGGCATCGAGCAGGTTTTCGCCGTGATCGGGGGATCGCTTGGCGGCATGCAGGTCCTGGAGTGGGCGGCGAGCTACCCGGAGCGGGTGTTTGCCGCCATCCCCATCGCTTGCGCCGCCCACCAATCGGCCCAGAACATCGCCTTCCACGAAGTCGGGCGCCAAGCCATCATGGCCGATCCCGAATGGTGTGGCGGCGCCTACCAGAGCCAAGGCAAGAACCCGCACCGGGGCCTCGCCGTGGCCCGCATGACGGCCCACATCACCTACCTTTCCGAGCCCGCCCTGCACCGCAAATTCGGGCGCCGCCTGCAGGACCGCGACGTGGTGACGTTCGGCTTCGACGCCGACTTCCAGGTGGAGAGCTATCTGCGCCACCAGGGCAGCACCTTCGTCGAGCGCTTCGACGCCAACTCGTATCTCTACATCACCCGGGCCATGGATTACTTCGACCTCGAGGAGAAGCACCAAGGTGTGCTCGCCGACGCGTTCCGGGACACGCCGGTGCGCTTTTGCGTGGTCTCGTTCACCAGTGATTGGTTGTACCCGACGGTGGAGTGCCGCCGCATCGTCCACGCCCTCAACGGGGTCGCCGCCAACGTCAGCTTCGCGGAAATCGTCTCTGACAACGGCCACGACTCGTTTCTTCTGGACGAGCCGGAGTTCCACAGGGTGTTGCACGGGTTCCTCATAGGCGCTGCCGAGCACCGCGGCCTGCCGCGAATTTTGCCATGATGGCGGAAAGCGCCCGCAAGGCTATCCGGCTCGACCTCCAGTTCATCGCCGACATGTTCGAGCCGGGGTCGCGGGTTCTCGACGTCGGTTGCGGCGACGGCGCCCTTCTTGATTACCTGTTTCACTTCAAGCAGGTCGACGGGCGCGGCATCGAGCTCAGCACCGAGGGCGTCAACGCCTGCGTCTCGGCGGGACTGTCGGTGGTGCAGGGCGACGCCGACGTCGATCTCGCCGACTACCCGGACGCCGCCTTCGATTACGTGGTGCTCAGCCAGACCCTGCAGGCAAGCCGCGCGCCCAAGGTCTTGATCGAGCAACTCTTGCGCATCGGGCAGCGCGCCGTCGTCTCGTTTCCCAACTTCGCCCACTGGCGCATGCGCGCCTACCTGCTGAGGCACGGCCGCATGCCGGTCACCGGGCTGCTGCCCTATCAGTGGTACGACACCCCCAACATACATTTCTGTACGATCCGCGACTTCGTGGTGATGTGCCGGGAGATGAATGTCAACATCGAGCACAGCTTTTCCCTGGATCACAGGGGACGGGCGCGGCGCTTCCGCGGCGACCCGTTCCTCGTCAACCTGTTCGGTGAACAGGCCCTGTTCGTGATGTCCAAGGGGTGAGCCAGCGCGTCGGGACCGCGTTCAAGGGGCGCGCCGGGGCATGTCGAGGACGGTGCGGCGGCGGCGCTCCTTGGCCTCGGGCTGGGCGGCGTAGATCTGCTTAGTGGCCTCGGCGATGATGACCCCGGCGAACCTGGGGAACCAGCGTTCGCCGATCTTCTCCCAGGCCGGCGCCGCCGACAGCACCATGCGCCAGCGCGAGGGCGGTACGAACAGGCCCGACGAGGCGCCGAGCGGCGTGAACATGGTGTCGCGCAGGAGGCGCGTGAGCTGGTCCGGGGAATAGGGCCGCCCGTGGCCGAAGGGGGTGCGCTCGAAGCGCGCCCACAGGCCGGCGCGGTTGGGCGCCACGATCAACAACCGGCCGCTGCCCGAAAGCACCCGCCATATCTCGCGCATCAGGGGGCGCACTTGCTCGGTGCATTCGAGGGCGTGGATGACCAGCACCCGGTCTATCGACAGGTCTTCGAAGGGCAGTTCCGCCTCGTCGGCCAAGAGTGTCAGCCCCCTGGCCTCGGAGGGCCAGTGCAGCACACCTTGGGCCGCCGGCATGGCCGCCGCGACGCGACGCGCTTCGGTGCGGAAGAGGCCGAGATAGGGCGTCGCATAGCCGAGGCCGAGCACGCTCTGGTCCTTGGCGTCGGGCCACGCGGCGCGGATGCGCTGGCGGATGGCGCGGCGCGCCACCTGGCCGAGGCTGGTGGCGTAGAAGTCGCGCAGGTTGACGGTGTCGTTCCACATGGGGCTGAGTCTAACCCATGGACCGAGGGCGGCGTAAGCCCGTCAACCGCCGCCAAGCGTCGACTCAGTCGCCCATGAACGCCTCGTCGACGTCGACCTGGTAGCCGAAGATGATCTTGTTGGTCTGGTTGAACATGCCGACCACGGCCATGAGTTCACCCTGGGTCTCGTCGTCCATGCCGAGCTTGCGCGCCGCCGCGGTGTGCGAGCGGATGCAGTACTCGCAGCCATTGGTGGCGGAGACGGCGATGGCGATCATCTCCTTGGTGAGGGGATCGAGGCGGCCCGGCGCCATGACCTGCTTGATGCCTTTCCACAAGCGCTTAAGGGTGGGGGGGTGGACGGCGATGGTGCGCCAGAAGTTGGGCACGAAATCGGTGCCGCGCACCTCCATGAAATCGTCGTAGACGGCGCGCACCTCAGGGCTGGCGTCCTCGTATTCCACCATTTTCACGGTCGGCATAGCTCCCTCCTCCGTTGGCTTCGATCCCTCTTCCCAGGGGCGCCGGAGTATGGGGGCCGGAGAGAGCCGGGGCAAGGGAAGGGGGCGTAACTTGAGCAAGGACGAAGCGCGCTACGTGACGGAGATGGTCCGCCGCATCATTGCCATTTTGCTCATGGAGCCCCGCCTCAAAGCCAACTACAAGGTCGTGCGCGACGGCACCTATCCGTGGCCCAGCGCGACGCGTTAGCGCCCGCCCCTGCCAGCCTGATTTACGGCAATAATTTATAGTGTTTATTTACAGATGATAGATATGCGAAAAATTACGGCGTACGTGCTGGAAAACCTACTACGCAAAGCCCAGGCGGCGACTGGTAAGGGCATCACTGAAACCGTGCGCCTTGGCCTCGACCTTCTCGCATCCGAGAGGGCGGCGGAGGACTCGCGCCGCATGCGCGGCGAGGTCCATCTCGACATCGAGCCGGGGGAACTGCGCCGCGACCGGCGGTGATTCTCGCCATCGATGACGGTCGGGAGATCGACGCGCTCGATCGGTTGATCCCGGCGCTACCGACGCTCGATATCAGCGAAGGATACTTCGAGCGCGCCGGCCGTACCCGGCGCCGGGTGCTGGCGGAGGCCCGGAGGGCGCCGCTCGCCGATGCCCTGATTTACCAGTCCTGCCTTGATCACGATGCCCGGTTGATCACGCGTGACCGTGACTTTGCGCCGTTTGCAAAGTACTGCGGAATGAATCTCTACTGAGCCGTCCCGGCTATTCTTGGCTTTTTCCAAGGACTGATTTGCGGCGGAGTCGGACCGCCCCCATCCCTACGTCAAATACTGCCCGCCGTTGACGGTCAGCGTCGCGCCAGTGACGAAGCCGGCGTCGTCGGAGGCCAGGAAGGCGACGCAGCGCGCCACTTCCTTGGGCTCGCCGAGGCGGCCCACCGGGATCAGCGGCAGGACCTTCTCGTTGATAACGTCCTCGGGTACGGCGCGCACCATCTCGGTGGCGATGTAGCCGGGCGCCACAACGTTGACGGTGATGCCCTTTGCGGCGTTCTCCTGAGCCACCGCCTTGGTGAAGCCGATGATGCCGGCCTTGGCGGCGGAATAGTTAGCCTGGCCGAACTGGCCCTTCTGGGCGTTGATGGAACTGATGGAGATGACGCGCCCGAAGCCGCGCTCGCGCATGCCGCCGAGGACCTGCCGCGTCATGTTGAAGATGCTGTCGAGGTTGGTGCGCATGACCTCCGACCACTGCTCGGGAGACATGCGATGGACAACGGCGTCGCGAATGATGCCGGCGTTGTTGACCAGCACCTCGACCGGCCCCGCGTCGGCCTCGACGGCGGCCAGCCCGGCCTCGCACGCCGCGTAGTCGCCGATGTCGAACTTGACGGCGGGGATGCCCGTCTCGGCGCTGAACGCCTCGGCGGCCGTGTTGTTGCCACCGTAGTTAGCGGCCACCGTGTAGCCGGCCTCCTTCAAGGCCATCGAAATGGCCCGTCCGATGCCGCGCGTACCGCCCGTTACCAGTGCTACCCGGCCCATAGCGTCATCCCTCGTTTGTGAAGCTGCCACCTCCTATATAACACGGGCGTTCCGGTACCGGAACATCTTAGCAAGCCCAACCGATCGGCAGTGAAGGCGACGGCTAACAGCGCTCCACGCACATAGCGATGCCCATGCCACCACCGATGCAAAGCGTCGCCAGGCCCTTCATGGCGTCGCGCCTCTGCATTTCGTGGAGCAAGGTCACCAGGATGCGCGTCCCCGAGGCGCCGATGGGGTGGCCGAGCGCGATGGCGCCGCCGTTGACGTTGACCTTGTCTGTGTCCCAGCCGAGGTCCTTGTTGACGGCAAAGGCCTGGGCAGCGAAGGCCTCGTTGGCCTCGATGAGATCGAGGTCCTCGATGCTCCAGCCCGCTTTCTCCAGTGCCTTGCGGCTGGCCGGGATGGGGCCTGAGCCCATGACCGCCGGATCGACGCCGGCGGTGGCCCAGGAAACGATGCGGGCCAGGGGTTCGATGCCGCGCTTGACGGCTTCCTCGGCGCTCATCAGCACCACTGCCGCGGCGCCGTCGTTGACTCCGGACGCGTTGCCGGCGGTCACCGTGCCCTCCTTGGCGAAGGCCGGGCGCAGGCTGGCGAGTGTAGCGAGCGTGGTGTCGGGCTTGGGATGCTCGTCCGCGTCCACCACGGTCTCGCCCTTGCGTGTCCTGACGGTGACGGGGACGATCTCGTCAGCGAAGCGCCCAGCTTCTGCGGCGGCGGCGGCCTTGGCTTGAGAGGCGACGGCAAATTGGTCCTGCTCCTCGCGGGTGATCTGCCACTGCTCGGCGACGTTCTCGGCGGTGTTGCCCATGTGGTAGCCGTTGAAGATGTCCCACAACCCGTCGCGGATCATGGTGTCGACGAGCTCGGCGTCGCCCATGCGCGTGCCCTTGCGCAGGTGCATGCAATGGGGGGCCAGGCTCATGTTCTCCTGGCCGCCGGCGACGACGATATCGCTATCCCCAGCGGCAATGGCTTGGGCGCCGAGGGCCACCGTGCGCAGTCCCGAACCGCACACCTGGTTGACGGCATACGCCGTGCTCTCCACCGGGATACCGGCGCCGATGGCCGCTTGGCGCGCCGGGTTCATGCCTTCGCCGGTGGCAAGAATCTGCCCCAAAACGACCTCGGAGACGTCGGTGGCGTCGACCTGGGCGCGGTTCAGCGCCTCGACGATGGCCACCTGCCCCAGTTCGTGCGCCGGAACGCCGCTCAGGCCGCCGCTGAAGGCGCCGATGGGCGTGCGCGCAGCGCCTGTGATAACGATATCGGTCATTCGAAAACTCCCGTTGCTGGTATTGGGCACACTGCAGAGCGGCCCTTCGTCGGCCGACCATGGTAGCGGGTCGCGGCCCGGCGAAGCAAGAAAATGTTGCGGTGCAGCAGCATTGATGCGCCCGCCGCCGTGCCCCTATCATTGCGGCGCACCATTTCCTTGCAAGAGCGTGTATGCTACAAATGGCATTGGCATCCACGCGTGGGAACGGAAGACCATGGCAGACACTTCGGCCGCGGAAAAGACGCCGATCACGATCAAGAAATACGCCAACCGTCGGCTTTACAACATGGCGACAAGCAGCTATGTGACCCTCGACCACTTGGCGCAAATGATCAAGGAGGACATCGAGTTCGTCGTCTACGACGCCAAGAGCGGCAACGACATCACGCGCCCGGTGCTCACCCAAATCATCGTCGAGGAAGAGGCCAAGGGCCACAACCTCCTCCCTGTCGGATTTTTGCGCCAGCTCATCGGCTTCTACGGCGACAGCCTGCAGGCCCTGGTGCCCGGTTACCTGGAGCAGACCATGCAGGCTTTCGCCCGCAATCAGGATCAGATGCGCCACTACATGCGGGACACCCTCGAGGACCTCTTTCCCTTCGCCCCGTTCGAGAAAATGAACAAGCAGAACATGGCTTTCTTCGAAAGCGCCATGGACATGTTCACGCCGGGCGGTGTCAACGGTGCCGACAAGGCGGCCCCCGATGCCCCCGATGCCAAGGGCGCTGCCGCCGAGCGCCAGCTCGCCGAGATGCGGGCCAAGCTCGACTCCATGCAGAAAGAGCTCGACAGCCTGACCGGGGGCGGAAGCAGCTCCGCCTGACTGCCCGCCGGGTGTCGATCACCGCTTGGCGGACCTCCCCTGTTAGGTTGTCAATAAGGGTCGCAATGTAGTCTTGTGAGAGGACGCCTCCCGTAGCGGAGATCGGTCCAGCAACAGCCCGGCAATTTGCGCAAGGGCGGGTCCAAGGAAATCCGTCGGCGACGCCGGCGGGACGCGTTATCCCCTTCCCGCAGGTGCCGGGGCGCCACTCGGCGCAGGCCGGACATCCCCGACAAGACCGCCGGGGTGGCGCGCACGGGTGGAGTGGCGCTTCAGTTCGTCGGCGGCACCATCATCAATCTCGTCGCCGAGTAACAACAGACCCAGGAAGGCGCAGCGGCGAGGCCCGACCGGCTGGACCGGCTACGCGCCGACGGCGGCGAGGCCGTATCCGGGCCCGGCGCTTCCCTCGACTTCCTGGCCTAGTGTCCTGGATCAGAAGTTCGTGGCATATACGATCACTTTTTCCATTCGCTCGACAGGAAGGGAGGCGCCGGCGATGCCTTTGCATCAGCAAACCTTCCTGGCCCCCCCCGATTCCAAATGCCGGGGGCGCCCCCGCGACCCCCGAGGGAACGGGAAAAACGACCCGGAGGGCGGCCTTCCGAACCCCCCGGCGTCGTTGCGCGGCGCTTGTGATGCTCCAGCATCACGGCGCGCCCCGCGCCTAGCCGGATTAACTCGGAAGGCCATCGTATATGCCACGAACTTCTGATCCAGGACACTAGGGTCAGGACCCATTAATCTTCGCTTCATTATTTTGGCCGATGATGATGTCCCTGTTCAAGGAGGGCATCACATGAGCGATCTTTTCTGGCTGACGACAGCGCAACTGAAGCGCATTGAACCGCACTTTCCCCTAT
>PVBE012507232.1_pt1 | contig 21664 bp, 13 predicted proteins | sample 1631181 | NCBI WGS metagenome assembly PVBE01 (sample SAMN08397723, study PRJNA350692) | Marine metagenome, whole genome shotgun sequencing project. | isolation source: water | place: Pacific Ocean | collected 2012-04 | reverse complement strand
CTAGCCCAACTTCCGCAGTTCAAATTTATTTTGGCCAATTTTCGGGTTTGTGGCGATGACAGGTGGGCGGATCTGCAGGAGCCGGTTTCCAGATCGGCGTGTAGTGCCAACTTTCCCCCTTGCCTCGGTGTGTTCGGAGCGCTGAGATTTGGGCTGGGGGGGTGTTCGGTCGTGTATCTCCGACACTCGACGGTTCGGAAGAACGGCAAGAAGCATGTCTACTGGCGGCTGGTTCGTTCGGTTCGCCGCAACGGCAAGGTCGTGCAGGAGACCGTGGCGCAACTCGGCGAGCTGGACGCGAAGGGTCGCGCCAAGGCGAAGGCGCTGGCACGACAGATCACCGGCCGGGGCGATCAGTGCGAGCTGTTCGAGGACCCCGCAAGCGCGGAAGCCACGGCGTCGGTTCGACTCGATCGCGTGCGCGTCGAACGGGGGCGCTGCTTCGGCGACGTCTGGCTGGGCTGGCGGTTGTGGCAAGCCCTGCGGCTGGATGAGTGGTGCGAGGAGAATCTTCCGCGCGGTCGAGAGCAGGTGCCGTGGTCCACGATGACCGCGGTGCTCGTCATCGCACGACTGTGTGAGCCCTCGAGTGAACTCCACATTGCAGAAGACTGGTATCGCCGCACGGCGCTCGAAGACCTGCTGGGGCTTCCTGCGGATCGCATCAACGACGATCGCCTCTACCGCGCCCTGGATCGCTTGCTGCCCCACAAGGAAGCCCTTGAGCAGCACCTGGTGAAGCGACTGGGCGAGCTCTTCGATCTCTCCTGCGACCTGTTGCTCTACGACGTGACGAGCACGTACTTCGAGGGCCAGGCGGAGCGCAACCCGCTCGCGCAGCGGGGGCACAGTCGCGACCACCGACCCGACTGCAAGCAGGTCTGCATCGCCCTGGTGGTGACGCGAGAGGGGATGCCGCTGGGCTACGAGGTCTTCGCCGGCAACCGCACGGACGTGACCACAGTCGAGGAGATCGTGGAAGCCATGGAGAAGCGCTACGGCATCGCCCAGCGGGTCTGGGTGATGGACCGCGGGATGTCGAGCGCGGACAACGTGGCATGGTTGCAAAAGACAGGGCGCCGGTATCTGATCGGAGCCCCCAAGAGTGAGCTCAAGAAGTGGAGCCGCGAGATCGCAGACGGACGCGACTGGCAGACCGTGCGAGACGGGGTCGAGGCCAAGGTGTGTTGCGGGCCGGACGGGACCGAGACGTTCTTGTTGTGTCGCTCCGCGGATCGCCGCAAGAAGGAGCGCGCGATGCACGAGCGCTTCTCCAAGCGAATCGAGGAGCGTCTCGAGAGCCTGGGCCGACGTCTCGCGCGTTCGCATAAGCGGCTCGATCGAGAGACCATCGGTCGCCAGATCGGCCGCATGCTGGCGCAGAACTCTCGTGCTGCAGGCCGCTACCAGATCGAGGTCCTCGACGATCCCACACGAGACCTCCGGACGGCGACTCGTCTGGAAGGCGAAGCCCGAGTGGGATAGCTGGGCAACGCACAGCGAAGGGGCGTACGTGCTGCGCACCAACGTCCACGACTGGAACGAAGAGGATCTGTGGCGCACCTACATCCAGCTCACCGAGGCGGAGGCGGCCTTCCGAACCCACAAGAGTGATCTATCGATCCGTCCGGTCTGGCATCAGAAGACCGAGCGCGTGCAGGCCCACATCCTGGTGTGCTTCTTCTGCGGACGTGTTGTGGAAGACGCTCGAGCAATGGCAACGGCGAGCGGGCCTGGGCAACAGCCCGCGCACGATCCTGGAGGAGATCGGCCGGATCCAGAGCACCGACGTGGTGCTCCCGCTGACCGACGAGCCCGGGCGCGAGCTGCGGATCCGCTGTGTGGTGCGGCCCGACAAGGCGCAGGCGATGCTGCTCGATCGCCTCGGCCTGCGACTGCCCGAACGGCTTCGTGCACCCTCACATGGGATCAAAATGTAGTGCCAACTTTGAGACCTAAGTGCCTGAAAAACCTGAAAACTGACCCTTGAACTGCGGAACTTGGGCTAGCGATTCTTGCGTCGCATCCGACCGAATAGACCGAGCAGTGTCGACCCCGCGGCGACCGCCATCCCCAGCTGGGGTTCGGGTAGATAGGTGACGAAGCTTCCGGTCGACTCTCCCGAGACGAGATCGAGAGCTCCGTCGCCGTCGATATCAGCCATCGCCGGCGTGGAGAGTAATCCCGCGCTGAGGGCGACGAACGGGTTCGCCACGCCCTCCCGCGTCTCGAATGTCGGGCTCAGCGCCGTGCCCGTGTTCTCGTAGTAGAAGAAGACGCCGCTGGCGTCACCCGAGACCAGATCGGGGTCCCCGTCGCCATCGAGGTCGACGAAGTTGGGAGTCGAAAAGCCATTGACTGCGAAGCCGTCCAAGGGATTCGAGGCGCCGGTTCGTTCGACGAAGCTCGGGCTGGCCAGCGAACCCGTATTTTCGAAGTAACGGAAGATCCCGCCGTCCCCATCCTCGCCTGAAGCGAGGTCGAAGTCGCCGTCGCCGTCGAGGTCGACCAGAGCCGGCACGGAGAAATAACCGACGCCCAATCCGTCGAGGGGATTCGCGGTTCCGGTCCTTTCGACGAAGGCGGGGCTGATGGCCGAACCGGTGTTCTCGAAGTAGGCGAAGGCCCCGTCATACGAGCCGGAGACCATGTCGAGGTCGCCATCATCGTCGAGATCGGCCAGAGCCGGCGTCGAGTAGTATCCCCCGGCGCCAAGACCATCGAAGGGGTTGGCGGCGCCGGTCAGCTCGGTATAGGCCGGGGCGGCGGGAAGGCCGGTATTCTCGAAGTAGAGGAATACGCCGTAGTAGTCTCCCGAGACGATATCCAGGTCGCCGTCGTCGTCCAGGTCGGCGAGCGTGGGCGCGGAGTAGCCATACGTGAGGAACCCGTCCAGTGGATTCTCCGCTCCGATGGCCTCGGTGAAATTCGGATTCGTGGCCGGCGTCGTGTTGGTGATGCGACGGGACATCTCGTATTCGCCCGCCACGATGTCGAAGTCCCCGTCGCTATCGAAGTCGCCGAAGGCAGGCGCGGCATTATAGCCCAGGTCGAATCCGTCCAGGGGGTTGTCGACGCCCGTTCGCGCGACGAACGCGGGACTCAGACTCGACCCCGTATTCTCGAAGTAGGCAAATGTGCCCACGTATTCCCCGACCACCAGGTCGAGGTCTCCGTCGGTGTCGAGATCCGCGAAGGCTGGGACAGAATATTGGTTGCCGCCGAGTCCGTCGAGCGGGTTGGCGGATCCCGTGCGGGCGACGAAGGAGGGGCTCGAGGCGTTGCCCGTATTTTCGAAATAGAGGAGCGCGCCGGAGCCCTCGCCCGCCAGCAGGTCGAGATCGCCGTCGCCATCGAGGTCGGCGAATTGCGGGGCTGAATACGCAGCGGTGCTGAAGTCGTCGAGTGGATTGTCCAGGCCGGTGCGAGGTGTGAAAGCGGGGCTCAGGGCGGAGCCCGTGTTCTCGAAGTACGAAAATGAGCCGGGTTCGGCTCCCGCAACGAGGTCGAGGTCCCCATCGTCGTCGAGGTCGGCGAAGGTGGGGGATGAATAATATCCAATGTCGAATCCATCGAGCGGATTCGACGCCCCCGTGCGTTGCGTCCAAGTCGCGCTCGATGGGGAGCCGGTATTCTCGTAGTAGAGGAAGCTCCCGTAGTATTCACCGGAGATGAGGTCGAGGTCGCCATCTCCGTCGAGGTCTGCGAGTGCGGGAACCGAGTGGCCCCCGATGTCGAATCCACCAGCATCAAGCGTGAATTCCGGTGCCGCGGCCTGGGCAGGCCGTGCATCGAGGCCCAGGAGCGCCACAGCGAACAGGGAGCTTGCCGCGACGCCGCGCAGGATCGAAATCATGGAAGCGCGGTCGCGCCGTCTCTTGCGAAGAAAGCCTCGCACCCTGCGGCGCAGCTCTGCCCTGGGCCCGTGCCAATGAACCCGGCTGCTCGCGAACAGGGCGCGTTGGCAACGGCGGGTGAGCTCTGAGTCCGAAAGAGACTCGAGATTCCACAACGAATCCGGCTTGATCATCATCTGCTCTCCCTTGATCCATTGGACGTCATCCCGTCTTCGCCCTGACCCCAGAAGGTCCGCTCGGGGAGCGAGAGGGCTCGACGGTGAGTCGAATCGGCAAGACCCAGAATGCCCGGTCGTCGGACCCCGGGCAGAATCTGGATGTCGTAGATTTCTTCGCAACTGCGCACGTACCGCAGCTCTCCGACCTTCGCGCCCGTGGGCAGGTGGAGAACCGTGATTCCACAGAACGAGCGACCGGCCTGGGCCAGCGGAAGATCGCCGAAGGTGTGTTTCTTGCGCACTCGAGAGCTCGCGACGAAGAGGTAGTCACCCACTCGCGCCATTCCCCGCACGAATCCGTCGATCCGATGGATCACCTCGAGCTGGCCCCGCTCGACATCGACACTGGCGATCTCTCCGGTTGCGGAGAGCAGCACGTAGAGCTTGCCATCGTAGACCCGGGGCGAGTGCGGCATTGGAAGCTCCCGCAGAATCGTCTCGCCGCTCTCCACGTCGAGCAGGATTCCGCCGCGCTCCTTGTGTTCGCGCCATCCGCCCGCCGCGTTACTCTCGCCGAGCGCCGTCGCATAGCGGGGTTCTCCATCGACGACGGCGAGCCCGTTCAGGTGACACCGATCCTCCGGTGCGAGCTGGGAGATGAAGGGCGGCTTCCACAGGGGAGCGAAGCTGAATGCGGGATCCAGCCGAAACAGACAGGAGAAGAGCGTATTGACCCCGAGCAGGCCCTGTTTCGTCCATGCGACGTCATGGACCATGAGCTGGCCGCAGAAGTGAACGGACCTCGGGATGAAGAGCGCATCGTAGCGGCCGGGCTGTTTCGGGTAGCCCTCGGCGAGGCGCGAGTCGTTGGCGAGGAGCACGATCTCGCTCTTCGTCGCGACCGCGAGCCGCGAGTCGTCCAGGGCGAGCCCCATCGGGGTGTCGAATGTGCGTGGCAGCTGAATCAGGCGTTCGCCGTCCGAGCTGATCAGGATCAGCTTCCCCGCCTGATAGGTGCTGATCATGAGCGAGCAGTCGAGCTCTGCGAGCAGCTCCGGAAGCTCGGGTGCATAGTGGCATGAAAATGGCTGCGTCGGTTGTACCGGTCGAGCCAGAGAGTTCTGTGATGTGGAGTCTGCAGGAGCGGTCATGATCGATTTGTCTGTCTCAGGCAAAAGAATTCAGCAGCGAGGTGAATGCCGTCTCCATCATCTCATAGGGCCGTGGGTGTGGTCAAGTCCCCACGCTCGATTATTCTTCCGAAGCGACCCGTCCGCTGACGATCCAGAATCAGGTCGAGCGTGCCCCGCGGGGGATGTGCCCCGAGTCCCGTGGAATTTGGCGAGCGCTACCGAGCTGCTGGTTGAGTGAGGCCGATCATAGCGCCGCATCGGCCGGCTGCAGTGATCACCATCGTGTGTCGATGCCGGCGCATCAGGAAGCCTTCTTCATTCAGGGGCCTCGTGGTCGACTCAATGGGATTGCTTCAGTATGCAAAAGGTCACTCAATCGATCGTAATTGCGAAGGAATATTCCGAGAGGTAGGCGACTCGTAGGATTGGCTAGCGACTAGCGACGTCGTTGCCTTGCCCAGGAGCAACTCAGACAAATGTCTTTCACGACTTGGGAAAAAGTGACTAAGTCGTAATGCCGGACTAACGCAAACAGCTACCAGAGTACGCGTGTCGGCCGCAATGCGAGTCGCTTCTGGTCCGGGCGGCGAATTCCCGTGGCAGGGAAGGAAGGCGGCGCAAAAAAAAAATATCAAGAATTTGTAGGTTTTTTCACACTTTCTCTTCTGTTGCGTATATCTTGCAGTGATCAGACGCCGCGCCGGGCAGATTTGGCCCGTCTTGACTTGGGAATGTCGGGGCGGGCGCCGCGCCGGAGCTGGAGTGGTGGCCACTGTGAGAATCAGCGGGAGTAAAGCGATGAAGGTAAGAATGACCATCTCGAGGGCAGTAATAGTGCTCGCCATCATGTCGATGACCTCCTTTGCTGCACACGCGAGCCGCTTCAGGGTGGATGTCGTGGATGGTGATGGAAATGCGGTCTCCGGCTTCCGCTGGCTTCTGGAGGAAGACAACACGCATCCCGTGACACCCGGCGTCCTCATCGATCGCGATGGAGTGGTACCCGCCAACGGGACCACTCCTAACAACACCACGGACACGGGTACCAGTCTCGCCTTCGACTTCCACGCCAGCCACGCGCCGGTCGCGACCGCGACCAACGACGGCCGTGGTCTGCAAGGTGAAACCGATGACGACAACGTGACCGTGACGGACGTTCGAGGCAATGCGAATAATCCGAGGCGCTACTACGTCTCCGTCCTTCCCTACACGGGCTACACCATGGGCGGCGCGCAGGTACTGATCGACGAGAATGGCTTGCAGTCGGAGCCGGTGACGGTCGTCGTGCAGCAGCACCCGCTTCGCACCGCGCTGATCTCGGTCTTCGTCTTCGAGGACATCGCTCCGCTGAACGGCGCCCCGGATCTGCCGGAGGAGATGGGCCTCGGCGGTACGGACTGGACGGTGGTCTTGTACGAATCGGGCGGTCTCTACGGCGCCTCGGGTGGTCAGGTGTTACAGGATGCCTTCGGCAATCCACTGGGGACAGAGTACGCGTCTGACGACCCCGATGATATCGAAAACGGTGTTGGTGTGACGTTGGGTGATGGTGTGATCCATCCGGATCCGACGACGGGCGTCGTCGTGGTCAAGAACCTCGTCCCCGCCAAGTACGGCATCCAGATCGTTCCCCCCCCCGGCGAGGGATGGATCCAGACCTCGACGCTCGAGGGCGGCAAGACGGTCGATGCCTGGGTCAAGGCGAACGAGCCGACCTACCACGCCGAGTTCGGCCCGCCCGGGCACCACGTCTTCATCGGCTTCGTGAAGGCCGACTTCAATGACGCGGCCGTGCTGAGCGGTGGCGCCACGCTCACCGGACAGATCACCAATCTGCACACTTCGCGCCCGCCGGACTTCACCTTCTACAGCGGGACGCCCTTCCCGGGCTGCTTCATCGGTCTGAATGACCTCGCAGTGGGAGAGGGCAGACTCGCACACGTCCAGGCGTGCGACGGGGACAGCGGCTTCGAGATCGCTGACGTCCCCCCCGGTAACTACCAGCTGGTCGTGTTCGACAAGAACCTCGACATCATCATCGCACTGCTCGGAATCACGGTCGATCCCGACGCTGAAAACTGCAACGACGGACAGTCATGTGACCTCGCAGAGGTGCCGGTCTTCAACTGGTTCGGCAAGGTCGATGCCTGGGGCTTCTTCGATGCGGACGAGAACGGCTATTGGGACGAGGGCGAAGTTGGCATGCAGCCCGATAGCACCGCGTTGAACCTGCGCTTCCGAAACGGGCAGGTGTACCAGTCGTTCGGGGTCGACGGCATCGGCAACGCGCCCTTCGACGAGGTCTTCCCGTTCTTCAATTGGCTGGTCTACGAGTGGGATTTCGGGACTCTCAAGGCGACGGGAGCCACCTTCACGAACGATGACGGGGGTCCGCTGCCGCTCGGCGAGATCACGACCCCGCAGCCCCAGGTCGGACTTCCCGCCTGCACGGGCCCATTGGGGCCGGAGGAGTGCACCTACGACTCGCTTTCGTCGACGGTGGTCGGCCCGGCGCTGACCCAGGGTTTCCAATTGATGCTCGGTCAGGCCAACGTCATCGAGTGGGGCAAGGGGCTCTACGGGGCGGATGAGAACGGCGGCATTTCGGGCCTCGTCATCAACACCGTCACCCGCGCCGAGGATGATCCGCGCTTTGCCGCCAACGAAGAGTGGGAGGCGCTGATTCCCCGCGCCCAGGTCAACCTGTATCAGGATGATCTGGACGGGGACGGCGAGCGCGTTTTCGGAGGCGACGGGATCGTCGATGACGTGAACGGTAGTGGCGAAGTCGAGTACGCGGACGTCGATAATCACCCGCTCGGCTGGGGTGATCCGGACTGCGTCAACAATCCCGCGATCCCGGGCAACGAGTGCAACCGCGGCCCCACTGACGTCGATCATGACAATGATGGCGACTTCGACCTGGGCGATGCGATCGACGTCACCTGGAGCGATAGCTGGGACGACAACAAGCCCACCGGCTGCCAAGGTGACAACGGAGACGGCTTCGAGGACCTGGACTGCTTCGATGGGCTCCGCAACTTCAATCAGTCACGCCCCGCCCTGTTCGACGGTGGCTACGCCTTCGGGCCGCGCTACGACTGCACGGACGACGGCGGCGGTGGCTGCACCGAGGGCGACTTCCTCGCGCTCGGGGCCGACAGCTTCGGATACCTGAAGAGTGGCCAGTACATCCTGCAGGGCATCGCGCCTCCAGGCTATGAACACGTCAAGGAAGAGGACCGGAACATCGACTTCGGCGACCAGGTCATTCCGCAGATTCTGCCGGCCGAGTGCGTCGGCGATCTTCGGGAGATTCCCGAGTTCATGAGCATGCAGACCGACTCGAATGGTATCTGCAAGGTAGGGGTGTGCGACCCCGCGCCCTTCGCCGGCGACCAGATCGCCGACTCGGGCGATGAGCGCCCGCTCTGCGATCGCAAGACGGTCAAGCTCGCCCAGGGGCAGAACGCCGCGCTCGACTTCCACATGTTGACCGAGACGCCGAAGGCCGCGCGGGTGGTCGGTATCATGCTCGACGATCAGGCGAACGAGTACGACGTGTACTCGCCGAACTTCGGCGAAAAGTGGGCACCGCCGTGGATGCCGATCTCGTTCCGCGACTTCGACGGTGTCGAGATCGGTCGGACCTACGGTGACGAGTTCGGTCACTACAACGCGCTGCTTCCCTCCACCTTCACCGCCAACGTACCCCTGCCCAGTGGGATGGGTCCCAACATGCTGACTGCGTGCATGAACTCTTCGAATCCGATCCCGAATCCCGAATTCGGGTCGGTTGCCAATGCGCCCGAGTTCATTCCGGATCCCTACCACAACGATTCGTACAGCCAGTTCTGTTACACGTTCCAGTACATGCCCGGGTCGACGAGCTACCTGGATACGCCGGTGGTGCCCATCGCCGCTTTCGCGGCTGGCGGGGAGTATCCCGTCGATTGTGAATTCGACACCGGGACGCCGATGATCCACCGGGTCCAACGGGGCCAGTGGGGCCCCTTCGCGAGCGCGGGCCAGGTCCTCACCATCCGGTCGCTCGGCCAGGTCGAGGTCGACAATCCGGCATACGCAGGAGACGAGGAGGACGAGCCCCGAACGATTACCCGGGATTACCGCTTCGGGGGTCTAAATTCCGCTGGTAAAGTAGAACTAGTCGACGACAACGGGGATCGGACCGAACTCCTGCCCGTTGGCAACAACTGGTGGCGACAGAGGCGGATCAGGGCACGGATTCCAAATACCATGGATCCCGGCGCCTACCAGCTGATCGTCACCAAGGGCAATGGGAATGCCTCACCCGTAGGCGTAACGGTGACGGTGGCGAATACCGGTTTCCCCACAAACCGGAACCCGGTCAACGGCAATCGGCCCATCCGGGTGCCGAAGGACCATCCGACCATCCAGGCAGCCATCGACGCGGCAGTGCCCGGCGATCTGATCCTGGTGGCCCCCGGTGTCTACGAGGAGCTGGTGGTCATGTACAAGCCCGTGGCCCTACAGGGCTGGGGAGCAGGTTCAGTCACCATCAACGGGCTGAAATTCCCTGCCGAGAAGCTCCAGGACTGGCGCGACAAGCTGGATGTGTTGTTCGGCCCAGGCAGCGGCAACGTCTTCCCCAATGGTCTGAACGGAACCAACTACGACCTGCTGCCCGGTCAGGAGAGTGGCTTCGGCATCATGGATAACGAGGCTGAAGCCTTCACCAATGCCGGTGAGGGGCCCGTCGTCCTCGTGTTGGCGCACCGTGGTGACGCCAAGCTGAACAGCTTCACGCAGGCGCTTCGTCCGCGCATCGACGGATTCACCCTCACCGGTGCCGATGCTGCCGGCGCTGTGTTCGCCAACGGCTATGCGGACTGGCTGCAGGTCAGCAACAATCGGATCGTCTCCAACGCCGGCTGGCAAAGCGGCGGCATTCGGGTCGGTCATGCGGACCTCGTCAACGAGACCGAGGACGGGCTCGTCTACAGCGATGGCCAGAATGACAACATCCGAATCCATCACAACCAGATCGTGCGCAACGGCGCGATCGGTGGACAAGTCACCGGGGCCGGCGGCGGCGTCTCGCTCTTCACGGGCGCCGACAACTACAGAGTCGAGGACAACCTGATCTGTGGCAACTTCGTCCTGACGGACGGTGCGGGTGTGGGCCACAAGGGGCTGAGCGACAACGGGTTGATCGAGGACAATCTCATCCTCTTCAATCAGTCCTTCAATCAGGGCAGGACGGTATCTGGCGGTGGCGTCTACATCGGCGGCTTGCCGTCGCTGGCGGTCGGTGGGGGCGTTACCCCGGGCTCTGGCTCTGTCGAGATCATTGGCAACCTGATCCAGGGCAACCAGACCGGCGCTGGCGATGGCGCCGGCATCCGGACCGCGTTCGTGAACGGTCAGGATGTGGTTGACAGTCCTGACGACACGGCCCCGTGGTACTCCATCGACATCTTCAACAACATGATCGTGAACAACGTCGCCGGGCTGGCGGGCGGTGGCATCTCGCTGCAGGACACCGTGAAGCTTCGGATCACGAACAACACGATCGCCAACAACGACAGCACCGCAACCGCGGGCGAGGCCTTCTCGGGCGATGCCAACCAGTCCAATCCGCAGCCAGCGGGCGTGGTGTCGCGCGCGCACAGTGGCAACTTGATCGCCGCCCTGGCGGCGGTCAGCGGCGCGGGCAATTGGGCGACGCGGGACTACTCGCAGCCGCGTCTGTTCCACAACAACATCATCTGGCACAATCGATCGTTCTTCTTCTTCGTCGATCCCGGCACGGATCCGGACTCGTTCGGCTTGTGTCCCGGTGTCGATGTCGGCACCCTCGCCTGCCCAGGTGGAAGCACTCCGGTCTACGACGATCTGGCAGTGGAGGGGTCGGCTGGGGCAGGGCTGGCGCCGAGGTATACGGTGTTCTCCCTCGACTACAGTGGCCCAGGGGCCCTGAATGGGACCAACAAGCTCGAGAGCGATGCAGGGTTCATCGCGGGCTACGTAAACGGAGAGCGGAGCAAGACCATCACCTTCCCCGATTTCACCAGCTCCATTGAGGCGCAGCCGGCCTTCGACGAGGGCGGCAACTTCATCGATGTCCGCTTCGGGCCGCTGTCGGTGAACGTGGACGCCCCCCTGGCGGGCGAGCCTTCCGACTACCACCTCGACACCGGACTGCCTTCGCCGGCGATCGGGATGGCGGACACGAAGGGCAATACGGCCCTGCAGAACGACATCGATGGGGATACCAGAACGACACCTTGGGATAGCGGTGCCGACGAGATCACGTGGGCACCCTAGGGAACCAGTGAGTGTGCGGCGCCGGCAGCTGCCGGCGCCGACCGCAGGAGGAGTGAGACCATGAAGAGCTTTATGCGGCATGCCCTCGTAGCCACGCTTGCACTTGGATTCATCGGAGTGGCTGGTGGCCCTGCGGCTGCCGGGACCTTCATCCAATGTCCAGGTGACACCGACATCCCCCTCGATGGCGTGCCGGACGTCCCCGTGTGCCCGGGCGACGTGCCCTGCTTGACCCCCGACGACCCCGACCGTCGGGATGTCAAGTGCGCGCACCTGACCGCCGGGGATGGCTTTACGACGATGGCCGATGGCCGCCGGCTGTACATGTTCGGCTACGCCAACGTGACGGGCGTGTCAGAACCGCTGGTCATGAGCGCCGGGGAGATGGCACACGCAAGTGCGGCGCCGACGTTGGTGATGGACGAGGGGCAGGAGTTCTACCTCACCCTCACGAACGTGGGCATGCAGATCCGCCCCGATCTCTTCGATGCGCACACCGTACACTTTCACGGCTTTCCCAACGCCTCGATCATCTTCGACGGCGTCCCGGAAAACTCGATCTCGATCAATCAGGGATCGAGCCAGACCTACTACTACAATCTCAAAGATCCCGGGACGTACATGTACCACTGCCACGTCGAGGCCACCGAGCACATGCAGATGGGGATGATCGGCAATTTGTGGGTGCGCCCCGCGCAGAACAAGCTGCCCCACGGAACTGATCTCGGCGGTTACATACACATCAACCCGGACAACTACGCCGGCAATACCCACCCGGCTCTCGACGACGCAACCGACGGCTCCATGTACGCGTACAACGATGGCGACGCGGCGACACGCTACGACGTGGAGTTCCCAATTCAGATCACCTCCTGGGATTCCGCGTTCCACCAGGCCAGCGAGGACGTCCAGCCGCTGCCCTTTGCGGGGATGGAGGACGACTACGGCCTGCTGAACGGACGCGGCTATCCGGAGAGCGCCGATCCGCGGGGGCTCGATTTTACCGCTACGCCCGGCAGCGGTGCGAACCCCGGCAATACGGAGTCGCCGTTCGGGCACCTTCAGACCTCACAGCCGGTCAGCACGCTGGTCACCGTGGATAAGTCTGGGGGCGAGGTACTGGTCCTGCTGCGCATGAACAATGTCAGCATCACCCGATCCTTCACGCTGGCGACTACGCTCGGCGTGCCGATGAAGGTGGTCGGCATTGATCAGCGCATGCTGCGCGGTGGGGGTCTTCCCGACGGCGAGGACTACATGTACGACACCAACTCCGTCCAGATGCTCGGTGGCGAGACAGTCGATGTGATCATCGACGTCACGGACGTACCGACGGGCACGTACTTTCTGTACTCGACCGATCTCAACTACCTGAGCAATGACGCGGAAGACTTCGGTGGCGTCATGACCGAGATCATCATCAACTAGCCACGCCGGACCTGGGCAAGCAATTGGGAGAAGAGCTCATGAGAGAACGAATGATCGAGCCGAGGCAGGTGCTTGTGGGTCTGATCGTGGCATTGTGGTCGCTCGCGACGACACCCGCGCAGGCGGAGCTGGGCGTGATCGACGGGATCACCGGGACTACCTTCAACCTGTCCGCGGGCGAAGCCCGCGTCTCCACTCCGGACGGCGATAGCCTGCTGATCTGGGGCTACGGACCGCCGGGCGCTCCGCAATACCCGGGCCCCACGCTGATCGTGAATCAGGGCGATTTGGTCACGATCAATCTCACCAACACCGACCTGCCGCGGGCGACGTCGATCGTGTTTCCGGGGCAGGGAGACGATGCGGCGACACCGGCAGACGAGAGCGTGACGGCGATTGGCGGGACGTGTCCCGGCGCGAGCGGGTGTCCGGCGACCGAGCTGCTGACGGAGGAGGTCGCGGTGGGCGGAGGCACGGTCACCTACACCTTCAGGGCGACGCACGCCGGCACCTATATGTACCACAGCGGCACGAACATCGAGCTGCAGGTCGAGATGGGGCTGTTCGGTGCGATCATCGTGCGGCCCACCGGCTTCAATCACGCAGATCGAGCGACGCGGACCGCGTACGGCCATCCGGACAGCGCCTACGTTTCAGAGTACATGTACATGATGAGCGAGATGGACCCGGTCGTGCACCAGATGGTGGACGGGGGGTTTTACACTGACATCGACATGACGACCTACGCTCCGCGCCTGTGGTTCCTCAACGGCCGGGCGGCACCCGATACGTTGTACTACAAGTCGTTGGCTCCCTACACGCAGTCCGTTCCGTGGTTGCCCCATCAGCCCTACAACGCGCTGCCGATCACCCATCCCGGTGAGAAGGTGCTGGTGCGCTTCCTCGCTGCCAGCCACCACATCCACCCGCCTCACTTGCACGGCAACAACTGGGAAGAGATCGCCATCGATGGGCGCTTGCTCACCACCACACCGGAAGATCAAGGCGCGAGCGGCGCGGGGCCGGATCTGAGCCGGTCTGGCAACACGCTCGCCACGGCACCGCTCAAGACCTACGATGCGCTCTGGGATTGGACCGGAGAGGATCTCGGCTGGGACATCTACGGCACTGAAGCCGACGGTCTCGCCCACACTTGCGACGGGTCAACGGATCCGACCCCGCCCTCCCCGGGCGATCCGGACCTTCGCTTCGATTCCGTCAGTCACGAGTACTGCCCGGATCACGGCAAGTCGCTTCCGGTGGTCCTGCCCGAGTTTCAGGATCTGATGCTCGGCGCGTTCTGGAGCGGCACGCCCTTTCTAGGGGCTCTTGGCGATCTGCCGCCGGGTGAAGGCGGCCTGAATATCGCAGGCGGCTTGTACCACATCTGGCACTCGCACAGCGAAGTCGAGTTGGTCAATAACGGCGTGTTTCCGGGTGGCATCCTGACGTTCTGCGTCGTCTTGCCCCGCGGCGTATTGCCCTTCCCGTGAGGACCATGGCATGCAAAGTCATAGTGAAGCCAATGCGGTTGGAACTCATGACAGGAGTGGAACGATGATGCAACGAGTAGCGATTTCCGTCCTGGCGGTTGGCGTATTGGCACTGGCGGCTCCGGCGCACGCGGTGGAGGACTTCTTTCTGATCGCCAAGGAGTTCTCCAAGCCGATCCCCGCCGACGGTGGGGTCGAGGTGCCGATGTGGGGTTTTGCCGTGGATGACCATGGTGGTGCGCCTGGTGCGTGTTGGAACACGATATCTGGGGGTGGGAACAGCGCAGCCAGCAAGGAAGCTCGCATGAATGCGGACGCCTGCACGCTGCCCGAAGCTTCCGTACCGGGGCCGAGGCTCGTGGTTCCGCCAGCAGCCACGAATGTGAGGATTCGGGTGGTGAATCTGCTCTCCAGCGCCGCGGGTGGTGAGCCGATCTCCCTCGTGATCCCGGGACAGAGGATGCCTACCCCAAACAATCCCGGCCCGACGTGGACCGATGGCTCGGTGGGCGCGGCGGCAGGCACTCCCGGTGTGAGGCGCGTTCGCTCCTTTGGCCGCGAGGCGGCGGTCGAAGGCGGCCGAAGGAGTTACAACTGGCAAGACGGTCAGTCGAACCCTCTCAAGGACGGCACCTTCCTCTACCACAGCGGCACTCACCCGCAGCTTCAGGTGCAAATGGGCCTGTACGGGGCGATCACCAGGGACGCTGCGGCCGGCGGCACCGCGTACGACACCCCCCCCGCCGACCCCATCCTCTACGACAACGAGGTGTTGGTCCTCTACAGCGAGGTCGACACCGTCCTGCACGATGCCGTCACATCGGGTACGTACGGGACCACAGGCCCGACCAGCACTTTCGAGTATCACCCGCAGCACTACCTGGTCAACGGCGAACCGTTTACTACCAAGGCATTGGCGACGTTCAGCGGCCCGGCGGAGGGTAAGGTCACGCTGTTACGTCTCCTCAACGCTGGCCTCGAGACTCACATTGCGGCACTGCAGGGCTTGCGGATGACGATCGTCGCCGAGGACGGGAATGTCTATCCATTTGCTCATGAAGAGTCCTCCGCCGTTCTGGCTGCTCTGAAGACCAAGGACGTGATCCTGACGCCCCATTTCGAGGGCACGCACGCGCTCTACGACGGCATGCTGAACCTCAGCAGCGCGACGGACGGCTCCGTCAGTGGAATGCTGAGCTTCCTTGATGTCGGTTCGGGGACGCCGCCGGTCAATAGCGCTCCCGTGGCGGTAGACGATCCGGCCTACGCCGTGAACCAGAACAACCCCCTCGCGATTGCTGCGCCGGGCGTGCTCGGCAATGACAGCGACGTCGACGGAGACCCGCTGACTGCAGTAATGGGAGCCACCAACGTCTCTGACGGCACACTCGTGCTGAACGCCGACGGGTCCTTTGTCTACACACCGGACCTCAACTTCAACGGCGTGGACAGCTTCACCTACAAGGCCAGTGACGGTTACCTGGAGAGCTCGGAAGCAACGGAGACAATCACGGTTGCCGCCGTGGCGAACAACCCGCCGGTCGCCGACGACAAGGCGGTTGAGACCGGCCAGCGGTTGATAGCGGGCGGCAACGTTGAGGATGTGGGCATCATGCTTACAGGGAGCGATCCCGACGGCAACCCCTTGACCTTCACGGTCACGGGTAGCGGCCCGACAGATGGAACCTTGAATTTCGGAGTGCCGCCATACCTGACCTATACGCCGGATCTCGGGTTCGAAGGTTCGGACAGCTTCACCTACAAGGCCAACGATGGAGCGGTCGACAGCGGCAGTGATGCAGTCGTGACAATCAAAGTGCAGAAGAACCGGAAGCCCGACGCCAACGTCGATTTGGTGACGACAGAGCAGAATCTAACGGTCTTCTTCAACATCACCGATAACGACACGGACCCGGATCCCAATGGCAGCATCGATCCGTCAACCGTCGTCATAAAGAAAGATCCGAGGAAGGGCAGTCTGAACAACCTCGGAAACGGCAACTTTTCCTACGATCCCATCGAAGGTAAGACCGGATCAGATTCCTTCCGGTACACGGTAGAGGACGACGATGGAGAAGAGTCGGCGAGGACGAAGGTTCGAGTGAACATCACTCCCTAGGGGACGAATTGACAGGCGACAACTGAGGGAGGATATTTGGTCGGCAGCTGCAAGTCGCGCGGCCGTGGAAGCCGTGGAAGGAGTCAGCACGATGAGCCGATCATTTGGCCCCGTCAGACAGGCGATAATCGGGATCTGGGCGCTCGTCGTGCTCTCCGGTTGCGGGGGAATCGCGGGTCCGACCGCTCTCGATAAGGCGCAGGCGACCGCGTCGAGACTCGAGGACGAGTGGGGTGTCGAGGTTCTCGGAATCCGCCGGATTGCCGCGGGCTACATGCTCGACTTCCGGTTCAGGGTGCTCGACGCCGAGAAAGCTGCGCCCATCCTCGATCGCCGCATCCCGGCCCATGTAAAGGTCACAGAGACGGGCACCAGGCTACTGGTTCCGCAGGCACCCAAGCTCGGCTCGATGCGCCAGACGACCTTCGATGTGAAGACCGACCGCAACTACTTCATCGTGTTTGCCAACCCGTCGCAGACGGTGAGAGTGGGTGATGAGGTCAGCGTGGTGGTTGGCGACTTTCAGACCGGGGACATGACCGTCCAGTGACTGGAGGACTCTGGAGCGTCGCAATGGGAATTCAATCGGAGGCGTGAGTATGTGTAGCAGCCGCACTGGAGTATTTCTGGGCATTGCCGTGGCGCTGGTGCTGATCTCGCTGCCGGCACAGGGTTCGGGCGGGGACCACGCTAGCCACGCCCATGATGGGCACGGGCAGCACGGTTCCGATTACCGCCAGGATGCGGAGACGCCGACGAGCGGTGGCCCGCCCTATGCGACGAAGCTGTCGGCCTACCAGACCCCCGATGTGATGCTGCTCGGTCACGACGGCCAGGAGCACTCTCTGGTGTCGCTTCTCGACTCCGAGAAGCCGGTGATGCTCAACTTCATCTTCACAAGCTGCACGACGATCTGTCCCGTGATGACCTCGACGTTCCGGGAGGTGGAACGCCAGCTCGGGCCGGATCGCGAGCGGGTTCAGATGGTCTCGATCTCGATCGATCCAGAGCACGACACCCCGGCTCGCCTCGCCAAGTTTGCGCAGGCTCGAGGCGCAGGGGTGCCCTGGGCCTTTCTGACCGGAGATCTGGCGTCGATTCGCGAGACGCAGGTTGCCTTCGATGTCTATCGCGGGAACAAGATGAACCACGTGCCGATGACCTTCTTGCGAGTCTCAGCCGAGCGGCCATGGCTGCGCATCGATGGCTTTGCCGCCGCATCGGATATCGTGCGTGAGTACCGTGGGCTAACGGGCGAATGAGCACGAGGCTGCCGGTGCCGAGCCAGGGCGCCGGGCCGGCTTCCCGCCTACGCGCAGTTGCCGTCGCGCTGCTGCTGCTCTGCATGGCGTGTGCGCCGGCTCGCACGGGCACCGACCCCGGGCCGAGCGCTGCGGATGCGCAGTCGAGCCCGGCGAGCCACGGCAAGAAGCTGTACCGCGAGGGCGTCGAGGCGTCTGGAGCCGGTGTACGGGCGACCGTCCAGCACGATGTCCCGGTAGAAAGCATCCAGCTCTCGTGCGCCTACTGTCACCGCTACAGCGGCCTGGGTACGAGCGAAGGCAGCAACGTGGCTCCCGCCCTGACGGCGGCGTCGCTCTTCCAGCCCCGCGAAAAGGTCCTCCGCAGGGCCTACCGCTCGAAGGCGGGTCGCGGCAACAGACGCCCGGCCTACACCGATGAGAGCCTCGCCGTCGCCATCCGGGCTGGCATAGATCCCAGCGGACGAGTTCTCGATCCCTTGATGCCGCGATACCAGCTCGATGACGAAGCCGTGTCGTCCCTGATCGCCTATCTGAAGACGCTGTCGGCTGGGGATGCACCGGGCGTCACGGACTCGACCCTGCACATCGCGACCATCGTGACCGAGGGGGTGTCCGCCGACGATCGCAGGGCGATGCTCGAAATCCTCGAAGGCTTCGTCGAGGTCAAGAATGTCGAGACGCGCAACGAAGTCGAGAATGCGCGCTACGCGCCCTTCTACCGCGAGCTGCCGTACCGGGCCTACAGGAAGTGGAAGCTCCACGTCTGGGAGCTGAGCGGTTCGGGCGAGACCTGGGCGGGACAGCTCCGCGAGCACTACGCCCGGCAGCCGGTGTTTGCCGTCCTGAACGGGATCGCGGCCGGTAGCTGGCAGCCGATCCACGAGTTTTGCGTGGGGGTGGAGGTCCCCTGCCTGTTTCCCCATACGGACCTGCCCGTCACCAGCCGGCAGGATTTCTATGCGTTGTATCTCTCCGCCGGACTCGATCTCGAAGCCCGCGCCCTGGCTCACCACCTCCAGCGCTCCGGCCTGCCGCGGGATACGCGGATCGTTCAGGTCTGGCAGCGCGGTGGGCCGGGGGAGACGCCGGCGCGCGTTCTGCGGGAGACCCTCGAGGCCGGTGGCAGGGCCTCGATCGAGGATCGAGTCCTCCGGGTAGGTGAGGCTCTGCGGGCGCGAGAGCTACGCAGCATCCTCGGCGAGGAAGAAGCAGACCCCATTGTACTCGTGCTGTGGCTGCCCGAGCCCAACCTCGACGAGCTGGCGCGCCTGGCGGGCGAATCGAAGCAGCCCGATCACATCTTCCTCTCGTCCAGTCTGAGTGGACATGACACAGACGTGCCGGCCGTTCTCAGGCAACGCCTCAAGCTGGTTCACCCGTTCGCCGACCCAAGAAAAGAGCCGGGGACCCTCTCCCGTCTGAACAACTGGCTCGACTCTCGCGGCCTGGCGCGCCGGGATCCGCGCATTCAGGCGGATGCCTACTTCTCGGTCATGTTCCTCGCCAGGGGGATGAAGCATCTCAAGCAGAACTTCTCCCGTGAGTACTTGATCGAGGTGCTCGAGCACGCATTGGACAACGCCACCTTTGCGTCCGTCTATCCCCGCGTCAGCTTCGGTCCCGGACAGCGCTTCGCCTCGAAGGGATCCTACATCCTCGGTCTGTCGAGCGGAGCCGACCCGGAGTGGTCGCCGATCGGCGACTGGATCATTCCTTGAAAGTCATCAGCAGAGTCATCAGCTACGAGTGGATCATCATGTGTCGAATCATCTGTACAGCAAGCAAGTCGCTCCTCCTTCTCCTGCTCCTCATCGCCATCCAGCCGGCATCGGCGAGCGCCGGGGTCGTCTCTGGCGAGCTCCAGGAATTCGTGCGGCAGAGCCGCCCTGGGGAGACCATTCCAGTCATCATCCGACTTCGCGATCGGGTCGATCCCAGTGAGCTTGCCCGCGACAGCAAGCGACGCGGACAGACGCCGCGCTTTCGTCGCGGCCGCCTGGTTCGAGAGCTGAAGGCGCAGGGACTCCGACCGTCCAATCGGCAGCTCATGAAGCTCCTGAGGGCGGGCGGCGGAAAGCGCATGCGAGAGCTCTGGGTCATCAACGCCGTGGCGGCCGAAGTGCCCGTGGAGCTCGTGGTCGAGCTGAGCAGCCAGCCGCAGGTGCTGAGCGTACGCTACGACGCGAGGTAGGAGAGGCAGGAAGAGCCGACCGTGAGTGGTGCCCAGAGCGGGGCGCAGGAGAGGTGGAATCTGGATGCGGTGGGTGCGCCAGATCTCTGGCAGCTCGGCTGGACCGGGCAGGGCGTCGTGATTGCGACCGTGGATTCCGGGGTCGATGCCTTCCACCCGGACCTCCGTCCCGCCTGGCGGGGCGGGACCAACAGCTGGTTCGATCCGCACGCCGAGAACCCCGAGCCACACGACGTGAGCGGGCACGGTACCCGGGTCATGGGCCTGATTCTCGGCGGCGACAACAGCGGGACCACGATCGGGATGGCGCCGGGTGCGAGCTGGATCGCGGCCAAGATCTGGAACAATTCGGGAACGACCACGGTGAGCGCAATCCACGCATCGCTGCAGTGGCTGCTCGATCCCGACGGCGTCCCGGCGACGGACGACGCGCCCGACATCGTCAACAACTCGTGGAACCTGGTCAACAGCGCCGATGAATGCGATCTCGAGTTCGGGGCCGACCTGGCGGCCCTCCGCGCCGCCGAGATCGCCGTGGTCTTTGCCGCGGGCAACAGCGGCCCCAACGCGTCCACGAGTATGAGCCCGGCCGACAACCCGTCCGTAGCCTTCGCGGCTGGAGGAGTCGACCCGACGTTGACGATCGACTCCAGCAGCGCTCGGGGGCCTTCCTGGTGTACGGCGAGCATCTTCCCCTACGTGGTCGCGCCGGGAGTGAACGTCGAGACGACCGGGCTCACGTTTGGCGGGCTCTTTCTGAACCACTATGAATTCGAGTCGGGTACCTCGCTAGCGGCGTCGCACGTGACCGGAGCCCTGGCGCTGCTCAAGAGCGCCTTTCCCGGGGCGACCCTCGAGGATCTCGAGGCGGCGATGGAGGACAGCGCACAGGATCTCGGTGCCCTCGGGCCGGACAACGTGTATGGAGCCGGTCTGATCGACGTCCCCGCAGCCCATCTCGACCTGTCGGGCGGCGGAGGCGTTCCCGTCCCGTCCCTTTCGGGCCCCGGGCTGATCGCCCTCCTGACCGGACTGTTGATCGGGGCGCAGCGGGCGACTCGGCGCTATTCGGCCAGGATCGATCGCCGAGGCCAATGACGGCATCATCCTCCGGACGCCACACTCGGAAGACCAGAAGCGGGTGAAACCGGTTCTCGTGAAAGAGGTAACGAGGTCATGACGAACGGCCCCGTGATGCTCATCCGCCCTCTGCAGGCCCGCGTTGCCGAAGCAGGATCGCGATCCCGGTTCCGCCAACGGCCCCGGCCAGCAGCACCAGAGCCCAGGGTGCGAGAACGGGGACGGGCGTTCCAGTGGACTGGAAGGCGAGCCCTTTGGACTTGTGATCCATCGGCCCGATGAGCGTGACCTCGCCGCGCGGGGGGATGGAGAACAGGTTGCGTGCACCGGTTTCCACTTCGAAGCCCTGTGCCCATAGGCTTGCCACACCGACCTCCTCGATCGTCCCATCGCTCGGGAGGATGTCCCTTCTCGCGCGACGCTCGGCGCTTCGTCCCGGTAGCTCAGCTGGATAGTGCGGCTGCCCGGATCGGGACAAATCCTGCAATTTCGGGTTGATTGACATAACTGCCACTTGAACGAAGCCGCTTCGCGGCAGGGCAGCCGTGCGGGACGCCGGGTGCCCGATCGGTAGGCGCAGCTGGCGCGTAGGGCATGGCCGGCCTCCTTTGTCTCGATCCGTGATCGTATG
>PVBE011553232.1_pt1 | contig 21665 bp, 17 predicted proteins | sample 1631181 | NCBI WGS metagenome assembly PVBE01 (sample SAMN08397723, study PRJNA350692) | Marine metagenome, whole genome shotgun sequencing project. | isolation source: water | place: Pacific Ocean | collected 2012-04 | reverse complement strand
CTCCGTCTTCGCATTCGATGCTTCTAGTCAAAGTCATCTATGCCAGACAGGGCGGCCTTTTACGGTCCTTTCCCTTCCTTCTCTCTTTCGTCTTATCTCAGATCTCTTGAGAAATGCGGGCTAGCAGCCTGTGGTGGGGCCACCAGCGGCGATACGGCATGGGAAGCAGCGTCACGAAGACGCCGGCGATGTAGCCTGCGACTCGAGCCATGGCGATAACTTATCTTATTCCGCTGGAACCCGCCAGAAAGCAGGCGCACGTGGGGTGGGGCGGCGCCTAACGCATCCGCCAGGAGAGGAGTTGTAATAACGGCTCCGAGATTTCGTCAGACACCTCAGCCACCAATGCCGTCTGCCGTCAAGTAGGCTTCGAGTGAGTCGAGTTCCTGCGTCAAGTGTTCCACCTTGTCCCGCAGAAGATGCCGGATCGACAACATGCCTTCCACCTGGCCCGAGCCGTCGACTACGGGCAGATGACGGATGTGTTGTTCCGCCATAATCTTCAAAGCGTCGTCCGCCGAAGTGTCTCTGTCTATCGTCAGGACGGGCCCGGTCATCACGTCGCTCATTTTCGTTGTGCGCGGATCTTTGTTCGCCGATACGACACGGAGCATCACGTCCCGCTCGCTGAATATACCCAGGGGCTCGCCTCCGTCGACGATCAGAATCGCCCCGACGGTCGCCTCTTCCATAACACGAATCCCTTCCATCACCGTCGTATCAGGCCCCACTGTCGTCGCTGGAACTTTGGCTATCTTCATCATGTTCATTGCTCTTACTCCCTTCCGGAATCCGAAGACATCCGTAACACTTATCTCGAATCCCTTTCATACAACCTCAGAGGCCAAGGGGGAACCTCAAACCCGGTGCAACCCTCCCGTCGAAACGGAGGAGAAAATGAACTGCCACGTCAGAGCGGCGATGCGTGCGGGTCGGATTGGGGTACAAGGATACATATTCAACCCCACCTAGTCCAGCAACCAAATGACCGCCTACGCCAACCCATTTTCCATCAACGCCTTAGATCCGGTGTTCACCACCAGAATGCTCCCCTCGAAGCACTCCGTGTACGGTAATCGACTTGATATCTATAGCTTAACACCGTTCGGAGAGGCTTGGATTCTGCTAAGTTCCTGAGAACATTCGCCATGATCCCGGCAAGATACCGGCTGGAGAACAGAAGGACCGTTCGTTCGAGTGGAATAGAGAAACGAAGGTTCAGCGACTGGATCACCCGCTCGATGGGTATTGGTCACCGATGATCCAGAGGTAGAGTGTATGCACCCTCCCCGTCCCATCGGTCATCCGCTCCACCCTTGTTGCGGTCCATCCTTCCATGTCCCAGTCATGAGAGATGACCCGTGACCCGGGGGCGAGCGAAGCTTCAAGAATGGGCTTCAGCTTCAGGTTCGATTCCGGAAGCAGATAGAGGGTCACCACGGTGGCCGCCGTCACGTCCACCTTCATCGCGTCACCGACGATGATCTCGACCTGATCCTCGAACCCGGCGTTTCGAACGTTGTCGATCGCCCGCTGTGCGACTTCGGGGTCGTACTCGACTCCCACGCCCCGGGCGCCGAACCGGTCGGCCGCGGCGATGACGATGCGACCGTCTCCACAACCGAGGTCATAGACCACGTCGTCGGAATCGAGCTCTGCCATCTCCAGCATCTTGTCGACGACGTTCATCGGCGTCGGATAGAAGGGCGCCAGATCCGGTGCGATGTCCCTGGTCGAGTACGTCAACAACGCGACCAGGACCAGTACAACGCCGACGGACAGGACGATGTATTTGCTTCCAGTCATAGATCACCAACGGCTGTTCGAAGAACGGGACGATACCACAAAGTAGCAGCTCTGACTCCTACCCTACCCGAATCTAGTTGAAATCTCGGTACGCAAGATTGTTCAATTAGGCTCATGCTCTCAAATGTCTGTATGACTTTTCTCCTGTTCGCGCTGCAGTCGATGCCTGTCGAACTGACGTCACTCACGGCACCGGTCGATTCCCGGGTTGACTTACCGCTCTCACCTTCTGGGGCGATCGAGGTTCGGCGCGAGGAGACCGTCACGCGTCTGAAGGTGAAAGTGGACCGGATCGCACCACTGTCGGTTTTTGGAGAAGTTCTGCGCGCCTACGTCGTATGGGCGGTGTCTCCCGAGGGTACATTTGAGAATCTCGGCGAATTGATAATCGACGGCCAGAAGGCCGAACTGGAAACAACGACCCGCTTGCAGCGGTTCGGCATCATTATCACTGCCGAACCGCACTTCATGGTCGACACGCCTTATACGTCGGTGGCGTTCCGCAGCAGGCCAATACTCAAAGACGATGTACGCGAGGAAGAGCTGACTGTCGAGGTCGGCACCCACGATTACGCCGGCATCTCCCTGCCACCGCAGGGAGCGCTGCCTCCCCGGATCGTCCAGGCTCGAATGGCTTTCAAGATCGCCGAAGCTGAACAGGCCGACAAGCTCGCAGATTCCCAGTTCCGTCAGGCACGCATCGCGTCCGATTCCATGGAACAACTTCTCAGGCGAAGTATGCCGATGGACGTCCTGCTCCCCTATGCCAACGATTCGATTCGTTTATCCCACATCGCGGTTTCGACGGCTCGAGCGCAGCCGATCCAGATTGAGTTGAGAGAGGTGACCGATCGAGCCGAAACATTGGAACGTGACAAGGAACAGCTCGAGAGTCAAGTCCAGCGCCTCACCCGCCAACAACGGGATGTGGAGGGCCGACTCGATGATTCGCAGTCCGACCTTCAGGATGCCCGGCGGGAAAGCCGGGAATTGGGCCTGGAGAAGGAAGATGCATTGAGACGCGCTCGGACCTCAGAAGCGGAGATCGTGCGCCTCAGCGATCCGTGGCCTCCGTTGAGACGGGCCTTGTTGGAGAATGGGACCAGGGAAAGCGCGCGCGGCCTTCTGCTCACGCTGACCGAAGCATTCGACAGTAGAAAGTCTGAGCTCAAACCGGGCCCCCGCGAGCTTCTGGCGCGGTTGGTGGGCGTCCTGGGATCGACCGACCTGGTCACGATCCGGATCGACGGACACACCGACAATTCCGGACGCGAAGACAGCAACCTGACGCTTTCCCAGGATCGTGCCAACGCGGTCCGGGATTTTCTGGTGTCGGCCGGCCTTTCTGACGACATCATCCACGCCGAGGGCTTCGGCTCATCCCGACCTATCGTACCGAACGAAGACGACGAATCCCGGGCCATGAACCGGCGAGTCGAGATCGTGTTGCGACAGAGAAGATAGACTGTATGTGCGGTCTGTGACCGCACATATGCGCTCATAGAGCGCACCTACATTTCGCGGTCATAGAACGCACCTACATCTGAAGCCGTGCCTCTTCCAACGCCCGTCTCACCCACACGCTGACCATCTGCCTCCGCCAGGAAAAGTCCAGGTCAGTGTTGTCGAGCGGTTTTGCCTTGGTGCGGGCGGCTTCGGAGGCGGCCCGAATGAGGTCGTCCGAAAGCTCGCGGCCGTGGAGCAGCGAGGCGGCCTCGGTCGCAAGGAAGGGCGCGGATGTGATGCCTCCGATCGCTATGCGGGCGTCTTCGACCGTTCTGGCATCACTTGCGGTTCTCAGCCAGACCGCCACGTTCAAGAGCGGGAAATCGATCGAACCTCGACGTCGCAGCTTCTGGAAAACCGTTATGTCTCCGAGGGCCCGAGGCAGATCGATTGCGGTCATTATCTCGTCGGGACGTTTGTTCAGATACGCGATGCCGTCGGCGTTATACATCTCCTCAGCACTCAAAACACGTTCACCTTCTGTGGAGACCAGGTGCAGGCGTGCTCCGACGGCCAGCATGACCGGTGCAAGATCTGTGGATGAAACAGCCCAGCAGCGTGGGCTTCCCGGCGCGACCCAACACGTGTCCCCGTCCTTCCTGAGGCAAAAATCGATGGACTTTCTCCACTCGAATGTCTGGTCGTAGTAGAAGCACCGCGTATCCACCGACAGGTTTCCGCCAATCGTGGCCATGGTCTTGAGGGGCGGACTGGAAATCGAACGTGCAGCCGCGGCTACGGCCGGGTAAGCCGACAGCAACATCGGGTGCCGCTCCAAGTCTCTTAGAGTCGTGTTGGCGCCTATTCGAACACCGCTCGAAGCGTCCCCGTCGATCTGACGAAGTGTCGACAGTTGCCGCAGACCGACCACAACCCTGGGCTCGAACTGCCGCCGTTTCATCTTCGGCCACAGGTCTGTTCCTCCGGCAACCAGCATCGCCCGCGAACCTTCCGAGGCCAGGATGTCGGCAGCCTCACGAACATCCCGGGGTCGGCGAAACTCAAATGCAGGGAGTCTCAACATCTAACCAGCTCCTTTACGGGTGTATTCGGGTTTGTCCCTGGAGGATCCATCACCACCCTCCCACGGTGGCAGGATGAACATCGGATCGCGGTAGTCCATCTCCGGAAACTCTTTCGGTCCGACGCGCGGGTCCCTTCCCTGCTCTTTGGCACGAATACCTTTGAGGATCTTCTCCGGCGTGACCGGGATTTCGTCCACGCGAACGCCAACGGCATCATAGACGGCATTCGCGATTGCCGGCGGCACCGGCAGCAAAGGTCCCTGGCCGACTTCTTTTGCGCCGAACGGTCCCACGGGGTCGGGATTTTCGACCAGCAGGGTTTCTATCGGGCACATGTCCATCGAAGTCGGGCTCTTGTAGTCGAGCATGCTCGGTGTCTTGTGAACACCCAGTCGAAACGCCTGTTCCTCCATCAAGGCTTCACCCAGGCCCATGTAAATGCTGCCTTCGACCTGACCCAGAACGAGCATCGGGTTGATCGACCGCCCGATGTCGTGCGCGACCCACACTCGGTCGAGAGTGATGATCCCGGTTTCAGGATCCACCTCCAATTCGATGACCGCGGCGGAATAGCTGTAGGTGGGACTCGGCCCGACGCCGCCCCCTTTGAATCGAGCTGCCGACTTCGGGGGCTTGTAACTGCCAACGGTTCCGACAGAGCCGAAGCGAGCTTCCGCAATCTGAACGGCACGCGGGAACGTAACGTCTTTTTCGGGATCGGTTGAATCGAACACCCGACCACCCGCCATGACAAGGTTCTCGATGGGAACATCGAGCTTCTCGGAAACAGCGCGGAGGAGGATGTCTCTGGCCCTCTCCGCGGCCTCGATGGCGGCATTGCCGGTCATCAGGGTCACCCGGCTGGAATAACTGCCAAGATCAACCGGAGTCAAGTCCGTGTCTGCAGTCACAACCCGAGTGCTCTCCGGTTCGATCCCCAGGACTTCGGCGACGATGTAGGCAAGTATGGAATCCGAGCCCTGGCCGATGTCGGTGCTGCCGCAGAAAATCGTGACGAGACCCGAGCGGTCCAGCTTGAGTTGCACTCCGGACTGGGGCATGTTGTTCCAGTAAATCGGAAGCCCGGCTCCGGTCAGATAGCAACCACAGGCCAGCCCCAACCCGCGACCGGTGGGCAGTTTCCCGTACTTCTGTTTCCAGCCCGACGCCTCTACGACCTTCTCGATGCACTGGGCCAGACCGATCGTTCGAATCTCGAGCCAGTTCGCTGTCAGCGAGTCGGGGTGGACCAGGTTCCGCATCCGGAGTTCCGCCGGATCGATGCCCAACCTTTCGGCAGCCTTGTCGAGCTGTATCTCCATTCCAAACCGCGGCTGGGGTGTCCCGTGACCCCGCTTGGGACCACAAGGCGGCTTGTTGGTAAACATCCGGGCGCCCTGGAACCGGTATGCGGGAATGTGGTAGGTGGTCGTTTGAAGCGCCCCTGAGTAGTAGGTACTGGCAACGCCGTAGCTGCCGTAGGCTCCACCGTCCAGAAGAGACTCGAAGTGCATACCCGTAATCTCGCCGTCTTTTGTAAGCCCGAGCCTCGAGCGCATCAAGACAGGGTGACGCCCCCGGTGGCAATAGAACACTTCCTCACGCGTCAGTGCAATCTTGACAGGCCGGCCCGTCATCTGGGACAGCTTCGCAACAGCGATTTCGTGATTGAACGGGTCGCTCTTTCCCCCGAAGCCACCACCGTTGGGGCTCGCGATCACCTGGATCCGGTGCGCCGGCATCTCCAGGACCCGCTCAAGGGCTCGATGAACGTAGTGCGGCGTCTGGGTCGACGACCACAACGTCAGTTTTCCATCCGGATGAGCACTTGCCACCGCGGCATGCTGCTCGATGGCAAGGTGAGTGTTTCCCTGGTAGAAGAAGACATCTTCCAGCCTGACGTCCGCCCCGTCCAAGGCCTCATCAACGTTTCCGAAGTCGAACGACACCGATTTGTGGATGTTTCCCTGCTCCGCATACTCATGGATTGGATCGCCGGTAGGGCAAATCGCATCCGGGATCGACATGACGGGCGCCAGATCCTCGTATTCCACCTCGATGGCGCGGACGGCTTCCTCGGCAGTTTCCTCGTCCACAGCTGCGAGGGCGACGATCGGATCGCCGACGTACCGAACGGTATCGATCGCCAGGGTGTGCTCGTCCTGCGACACCGGCAGTATTCCGAAAGTGATCGGCAATTCGTGTCCCAGCAGGATCGCCCGGACGCCGTCCATCGCTTCGGCCCCCGACGTGTCTATGTTGCGTATGCGGGCATATGGACGCGTGCTTCGGAGCAGTTTCGCGTAGAGCATGTTCGGAAGGAAGATATCGTCGGCGAATATGGTCTGTCCCGTACACTTTGGCAGTGCATCCACTTTGCGCAGTGGCTTTCCGATAACGCTGAATTCATTCGGTGACATGATCCACCTCCCGCTCGCCCGCTGCCAGTTCGATCGCCTCAAAAATCTTCATGTACCCGGTACAGCGACAGAGATTCCCGCCCAGGGCTTCTTCGATCTGCTCCCGGCTCGGATGGGGTTGCTCGGCAAACAGTGCCTTGGCCACCAGCAGGATGCCCGGTGTGCAGTATCCACACTGCGCGGCGCCCAGGTCGGCGAACGTTTCCTGAAGCGGATCGAGCCGACCCTCATGGGCCAGGCCTTCAATTGTCGCAATCTCCTGCCCCTCGAGCTCGCAGGGAAGCAACAGGCAGGACAGTGCAGGCTCCCCGTCGATCAGAACGACGCAGGCGCCACACTCCCCGAGTTCGCAGCCGTGCTTGGTTCCGATCAGACCGAGATCCTCCCTCAGAACCTCCAACAACGTCTTACTCGGTGCCGCCGCAACTTCCCTCTGCTCACCATTGATTAAAAGGCGAATCAGTTGTCGTCTTCTCATTTGACCTCGGAGCCCTCCTCACCTCAACCAGCTCATCGGATATGTTCTTGACCACTCAGTCAATTTTTGACCAAACGGTCTAATTCACAAAAAACAATCGTATGATACCGCACCGGCCCTTCTCAATACATTTGTTGTTTCTGTGGAACCGTTTAAGATTCCGGGCGACGCACTGTACAATATTGGCGGTATGAAGCGCCCCCAGTTCGTAGCCCTAATCGTCCTCTTCGTCGTGGCCTCCCTAGGGGGTGCGACCCTGCTCGAGGCGCAGCGGTTCTTCCGCAACCGAAACCCGTTTATCTACGAACCCAATGAGCCGCCCAAAACCGAATTCGTCTTCATCCGACTCCGGTACAACACGCACGGAGGCTCGTGGGGCATGAGCGGCTGGGAGCATGACTATCCCCAGGCCGAGTGGCACATCAACACGCTCGCAGGAGAAGCTACGGCTCTCGATGTCGAACGGATGTCTTACCAGGTGATCGACATGGACGACCCGGAACTGTTCAATTACCCGTTCGCCTATATTTCCGAGCCGGGGACGATGAACCTGACCGACGCCGAGGTGAAGAATTTCAAGGAGTATCTCGACCGTGGAGGGTTCGTCATGGTCGACGACTTCGACGGCTACAACGATCTGTCAAACTGGGACTACAACCTCAAACGGATGTATCCCGGCCGAGAGATGATCCCTCTCACCGTCGACCATCCGATTTTCCATACCTTCTACGACATTACCGATCTCGACCTGACCGCCTATTACGCCTCTCCCGGGTGGCCGGTCTTCTATGGATACCCTTCCGAGAACGGCGAAGATATCTCCATGATCATGTGCTACAACAACGACATCGGTGATTACTGGGAGTGGCTGGACCAACCACGTTATCCGCTCAAGCCCTCAGCCGAGGGAGTCCGCCTGGGCATCAATTTTCTGATCTATTCAATGACCCACTGAGATTACCGGTTCGACCTCTGAAGTCGATGACGGCCCGCTCTCTGGAGTTTCGCATGTACTTCAAGCAGTTTTATCTGGGTTGCCTTGCACACGCGTCGTATTTGATTGGATCGGAAGGACAAGCGGCGGTCGTGGACCCTCAGCGGGACGTCGACCAGTACATTGATGAAGCGAGGGGACAGGACCTCGAAATCAAGTACGTGATCGAAACCCATCTGCATGCCGATTTCGTCAGCGGACATCTCGAGCTCGCGGAAAGGACCGGCGCCGAGATCGTCTTCGGCAATCGATCTGATGCCACTTTTCCGTATCGCGCCGTTTGGGATGGTGACGAAATTGTACTCGGAAAGGTAAGACTGAGTTTTCTGGAGACTCCCGGGCACACGCCCGAAGGCATATCGATAGTCGTCATCGACTCCGAAGCGCCGGACCTGCCACCGAAGGTGATGACGGGTGACACGTTGTTTATCGGGGATGTCGGCCGGCCCGACCTTGTCGGGTCCAAGGGACATACGCCGGAACAAATGGCGGGCATGCTCTACGAAAGCCTTCACAACAAGCTTCTCAGGCTCGACGATGACGTCGAAGTTTTTCCTGCCCATGGCGCCGGTTCACTGTGCGGTCGGAACATGTCAAAGGAGACATCTTCTACGATCGGCGAACAACGCCAGTTCAATTACGCATTGAAACCGATGCCGAAGGAAGACTTCGTCAGGATGATGACATCCGAGCTCCCCGAGGTACCGGAGTACTTTCCGCGAGATGCGGAAATGAATCGGCAGGGTGCAACAGCCCTGGCTGAATTGTCAAAGCCGGTCGCGTTGGCTCCGGACCAGATCCAAGTCGAAAGAGACCTGATTCTCGACATTCGAGACGCCTCGGCCTTTGGTGCGGGACACATCTCCGGCGCCTTGAATGTGAGTCTGGGAGGCCAGTTCGCTTCCTGGGCCGGCAGCCTGTTGGCCACCGACGGCCAGATCGTAATTGTGGCGGAAACAGAGAGCGAAATAGATGGGGCGGTCACCAGGCTGGCTCGAGTGGGTATTGAGAACGTCAAGGGCTTTCTCGAAGGCGGAATGTATTCCTGGAATGAAGCCGGCAAGCCGATCGCGACCATAGCGCAGATCCCGGTGGACGAGCTGGCGAGCCGAACCGAAGAGAGCGACGACCTCGAAATCATCGACGTACGCCGACCCGCGGAATTCAGAGACGGACACGTCAAGGGCGCCGTAAACGTGCCGTTGTCGGAGGTCAGGGACTGGGCAAGGGAGTTTGAAAAGGACAGCCCCCTTGCCTTCATCTGCCGCGGTGGTTACCGCTCGAGCGCCGCCACGAGCATCGTCGCCGGCCTGGGGTTCACTCAAGTAACGAACGTGGTCGGTGGAACCGAAGCCTGGATCGGGAGCGGCTACGAGATTGAGAAGGCGGCGGGATAGGGGAAGGGGAGTCCAAGGTCCAAAGTCCAGGGTCGGGACACTCTTGCCGAAACAATCGGACACCCGTTTGATGTCTTTCAAACTGTGTCGGCACACCTTGAGCTAACGTTCTCGACTTTGGACTTTGGACTTTGGACCATGGACTCGGAGTTCCCTTGAAAAATCAAGGATCTGTCCGCACCATCCTTGTGCAGTTTCGGGTCGAACAACGAATACGGATTCACGTTCGCCAGGGAAGCTCGGACGGATTCTGCCACGTCGACATGCCTGGACTTCATTGACTCCAGGAATTCCCGGATCTCACTTCGCGGCCCTTCCTTCTCCGCACACACACAGTCCACCGTCACGAGGCCTTTTCCGAGGGCGTATTCCGCGGTAAGCTCTTCGCTGACAAAAACCAGGGGACGTATCAGGCGCATCGAGCCCTTGTCGGAGGCCGCCACGGGCGGCAACGATGCGACACGGCCGTTGAAGAGAATGTTCCGCAGGAGTGATTCCGCACAATCGTCGGCCGTATGGCCCAGGGCCAGAACGGTACATCCCTGCTCTTCGGCAACCTTGTACAGGGCTCGGCGGCGATGCCGGCTGCACACGTCGCAACCATGGGTAACCCTCTCCCGGACAAGCCTGAGCGTTGTCGGTTCCCGACAGAGAACCCAGTCCACACCAGTCCGGCGAATCTGCTCTTCCAACCGACCGATCGGAGCCTTGAACTTGCCCTGTTCGATCGTGATTGCAACGAGTTCATACGAAAATGGAGCCCGCCGGCGGTATCTCACGAGGGCATCCAACAGGCAGAGGCTGTCCTTGCCTCCCGACACACCGACCGCGACTCGATCACCAGGTTCGAGCATCGAGAACACGCCCATCGCCCGGCCGAGCTCACGAAGAACTTTCTCTTCGACGTCTCTCTGCTTCATCGGATTCATGAGCTGCCGCCCGCAGGATGGTTGACCGAGGGACCACAAGGGTCCGACTTTCAAGTCAACAAGAATTCGTTCATTTTCGACGCGAAATCGGCTCCAGACAAGACGTAGGAGCCTCGGGGATCAGCAACATAGCTGGCAGCGACAACGGGTCTCGCCATTCAGTTTGCCGCTCGGTTGTTCCCCAGACGCTGATCCACCAGGTCGACGATCTCATCTACCGCGTCGGACTGGAGTCCCAGTTGCTGAGCGATTTGCCGAATCAGACAATCGACCCGCTCGATGTGACTTGCACCACCGAAGAGCGCCCGGGCTGCCGAAGAAGGCTTGGCCAGCCCCTCAGCGGCCCTTGCATACTTTTCGAAGGGCACCATGTCGGCATCGGTAGCCCCCAGCCGCGAACACAGGGCCCGAGCCCAATCGTAGACCCCTCGTGACGTCTCGGCATTCCCATGAACCGCCTCTTTGATAGAGATCATTCTGTCCGGCCCGACACAGCGGTAGTTTCCGGCGAGCAACATTGGCCACTTGGCCAGCGGCACAAAGATGGAATCGTGCACCTTGAGTTTTACCGGAAGCTCAATGGCTCCACCGGCTTCATCGCCGGGATCGAATCGGATGGCCTCGATGCCAGCCTCGAGGTTCTTGAGCATCGTCGTATGGCTTTCGGATTCGAACCGCGCCGCCTTGAAGTTTGTCGGCAACCCGACATGGAGGATGTTCTTCGGCTCGTCGGGCGGGCGATACGCCTGGGGATCGGGACTCGCCAGCGTGACCAGTCCGGGTTCGAAGCCTTCCCAAACTCCGGGATCCGTGTAGCATCGAAGAAGGGGTCCAGTCGAAAGCCCCGGAATACGCTTGAGGTATGGCAAGGGAGGCATGTTCATTATCGCCAGGCACGGCACGCGCGAGGCGGCGACACGCCCCATCAGATCGCGAACACCTTCCGAGCCGTACTGGGCTTCCTGCATACCAAGCACGACCAGGTCAAAGTCGCCCGGGTCAACGGCGTCAGGCGTGGCGGCGGAAAGCTCGCCTTCCAGCCCCCTCGAGGAAATCTCGACCGGCGTTTCCCGTCCGCGAATGGGGAAGCGCACGACGGTCCCGTCACGGTTTATCAGTTCGGCGGTGGGCCTGGTGCAAACCAAAGTCACCGGCTGGCCTGCCAGCAACAATTTGGTGCCGAACAAAGAGCCGTATGAGGCCCCGAGAATCAGTACGTTGTATTTCATTGTCTTATCGTGCCAGGCTAGCAGCCTGCTAGATCGCACCCTGGCGGCGCGCAATCTCGATCTCATTGTCATCAAGCCCAATCACGGTCTTGAGGACTTCTTCGGTGTGTTCGCCCAGGAGCGGCGACCGTGCAACATCAGCAGCCGAATCCGACAGCTTGATTGGGTTGCCCACCGTCAAGTACTTGCCGCGTTCCGGATGGTCGACCTCCACAACGGTCCTGGCCTGGCGCAGTGATTCCTCACTGGCCAGCTCTTTCATGGACAGGATCGGACCGCATGGCACATTCAACGGATTGAGGATTTCCATGACTTCCATCTTTCCCATGGTCATGGTCCACTTCTCGATTTCCGAAAACATATGGTCTAACTTTGAGATACGCGCCTCGGGTGTGTTCCATTCCGGATCCTCAAGCCAATCTTCGTGGCCGATGGCCCTGGCCAGCGCCGGGAACGCCGCCGCCTGGGTGATGATGTAGATGTAGCAATCCGGATCGGTCTCCCACCCCTTGCACTTGACGATCCAGCCCGGCTGGCCGCCACCGGAGGCATTTCCGGAACGCGGCACAGCATCGCCGAATTCACCGTTGGGATATTGCGGATATTCCTTGAGCGGGCCGTGGGCGATCCGCTGCTGGTCGCGGAGCTTCACGCGACAGAGGTTCAGAACGGCATCTTGCATGGCACACTCCACCCTCTGGCCCCTGCCACTCTTCTCACGGTGGAATAGAGCGGCCAGGATGCCGGCCACAAGATGAATGCCGGAGCCGGAATCGCCTATCTGTGCGCCGGTAACCGTCGGGAAACCGTTGAGTTCTCCGGTCGTCGAAGCTGCTCCGCCGGTGCACTGGGCGATATTTTCATACACCTTGCAGTCTGCGTATGGACCGGGGCCGAATCCCTTGATCGAGGCGTAGATCATGCGCGGATTTATCTGCTGGATCTTCTCCCAGGGGAAGCCCATGCGATCGATTGCACCAGGTGCGAAGTTCTCCACCAACACGTCACATTCCTCGATCAGCCTGGCAAAAATCTTGTTGCCCGCCTCAGTTTTGGGATTCAATGTGACGCTCCGCTTGTTGGCGTTCAGCATGGTGAAGTAGAGGCTGTCCACATCGGGGATGTCGCGCAATTGGCTGCGCGTCGGATCTCCGGAACCGGGCCGTTCGATCTTGATGACATCGGCGCCGAACCACGCCAGGATCTGCGTGCAGGTCGGTCCCGCCTGTACATGGGTCACATCAAGAACACGAACACCGTCCAGCGCTTTTCCCATGATTACTCCCTCTTTCAATTGGGTCGCCTCGAACTCGATGAAGCGTTTCGAGCCGGCTCAAAACTACCCTAACAGGTACCTCACTGGCGGAACAACCAAGATTGTCCTGACGATTCCACCGAAGCCGGGGACCAACCCTACACACGCCCTGGACCCACAGTGTTTGCGAAAAGCACCGAAGACAAGGGCCCTTTGCGAACTTCGTGTCTTTGCGTTTTTGCGTCAAAAAAGGGGCACGAAATTCCCGCCCTGAAGTCCGCCCTCTGCCGCCAACCTAACAGCTAGGCCCTCTCTTTCGGTTTCACCCCTGTTACCTTTGCGTCGAACTCGCCGTCGTCCAGCCTGATTCCCACTGACGAATCGACCCGGACCTGGGATAGAGACCGGACAACCTTGCCATCCGGTGTGCGACAGATCGAATAACCCCGGCTCAGCACGGCGAGCGGGCCGAGGGCGTCCATCGTCTGGGTGAGACCCGTCAATCGTTGCCGCGAAGTCGTCATCATCCGCGCTACATTGCCTGACAGGGCGCGATCCGCGGTTTCAAGCTCATGGGACCGAGAGGAAAAGAAGCGGCCCGACCTGGCAAACTGCTGCAACCTGAAGTCCCAATCGTCGACCTGCTGAGACATCTGCCGGATACGGTTCTCCGCAACCACGAAGCCGCGGCTTCCAACCTTGGTTGCCAGGAAACGATTCAGTTCGGACAGACGGTATCGGACGGCGCTGGCAAGCCGTTTTTCGGCGCCGTTCAGCCTTTCGAACATTTCCTCTTTGGAACTGGCCACGATTTCCGCGGCCGCGCTCGGAGTCGGTGCGCGCAAGTCCGCAACAAGGTCACTGATGGTGACATCGACCTCATGACCGACAGCAGAGATGACCGGTTTGGCAGACCGGAAAATGGCACGCGCGACACGCTCTTCGTTGAAGGGCCACAAGTCTTCGAGAGACCCTCCCCCCCGGGTCACGACGATCACATCGACATCTGTCCGGCCGCTCAGGCAATCGATACCCTCGGCAATCTCCGATGATGCCTTGTCACCCTGTACGTCGGTCGGGTAAACAAGGACGTCGATGGCATTGTGGCGGCGGCCGAGCACCGATAAGACGTCGCGCAGAGCCGCACTCTTCGGTGACGTCACCACGCCAACTCGAGAGGGAAACGGTGGCAGGGGCCGCTTCCGTTCGGCATCGAAAAGCCCTTCCCGGTCCAATTTTTCCTTGAGCCGGTCGAAAGCCTGCTGGAGCGCGCCCAGTCCTACCGGTTCCAGCACTTCAACGATGATCTGGTATTCTCCGCGAACCTCGTAGGTGGTCAACCGACCCCGGGCTCGAAAGGACTTCCCGTTCTCAGGCTTGAAACGCAAATACATAGCCGCATTGCGAAAGCAAACGGCGGGAAGCTGTGATCTGGAATCTTTTAGCGTGAAGTAGAGGTGGTCGGCAGCCGAACTCCGGAAATTTGAGACTTCACCCTCAACCCAGATGTCGGTGAACTGGCGTTCGACGAGCTCTTTGATGCGCCGGCTGAGGTCGGAGACGGTGTAGATCGTACGCTGTGATCCGAAAGATGCCATCAGTTATCAGCCTGTGGTGGAAGTCTGTAGAGTCGCGTTACGAGCGCCATGGGGCTAGATGCAAGGCGCCCCACGACGACGTCGATGCTTTGTATCGATCTAGGAGTGGCAACGCCGCAGCTGGCCCCATGCCGTCGTAACCCGAAGGGCGCAGGGGTCTTCGGGCCACAGGCTTTGTCATTCGTCGGTCACGATGACAAAGCATCGTTCCGCTCCTCATTTCGCGCCTGAGACCCGAATACCCCTGCGCGCAACCCTACAGACTTCCACCACAGGCTGCTCGGTCAGGCGATCGTGATTTCCTCGGTCAGATAAACGTCCTGGATCGCATTGAGCAGCCCGATACCTTCGGTCATCGGTCGCTGGAAGGCCTTGCGGCCGGAAATGAGACCTGTACCACCCGCACGCTTGTTGATGACGGCGGTCTTTACAGCCTCTTTCAGATCACTTTCGCCGGCCGAGGCGCCACCGGAATTGATCAGGCCTGCCCGCCCCATGTAACAGTTGGCAACCTGATATCGGGTCAGGTCGATGGGGTGGTCCGAAGTCAGCTCCGAGTAGACCTTCTTGTGCGTCTTGCCGAAGTTGATTGCCGTGTATCCGCCGTTGCTTTCGGGAAGCTTCTGCTTGATGATGTCCGCCTCAATCGTCACGCCGAGATGGTTTGCCTGACCGGTCAAGTCTGCTGACGCATGGAAGTCGCCATCACTGGTTTTGAAATCCGGGTTTCTCAGGTAACACCAGAGCACAGTAAACATCCCCAGCTCGTGGGCGTGCTGAAACATCTCCGTGACTTCCTGCAGCTGTCGGCTGGACTCATCGGACCCGAAGTAGATCGTTGCCCCGACTCCAACGGCACCCATGTCGAAGGCCTGATCGATGTCGGCAAACACAACCTGATCGAAGGTACTCGGGTAAGTCAACAGTTCGTTGTGGTTGAACTTCAGGATGAACGGAATCTTGTGAGCGTACTTTCGCGCCACGGCACCAAGCACTCCGAGGGTTGAGGCGACGGCGTTACAGCCTCCTTCGATCGCCAGTTCGACGATGTTACCCGGATCAAAATAAATTGGGTTCGGCGCAAACGAGGCACCCGCGGAATGTTCGATCCCCTGGTCGACCGGAAGGATCGACACGTATCCGGTGCCCGAAAGCCGGCCCGAATTTGTCAAGGCCGTCAGACTCCTCAGAACCCGGGTCGGTCGGTCCGACAGCCCGTGCACGCGATCCACGAAATCGGGACCTGGCAGGTGCAGAGATTCTTTCGAAATGGTCTGACATTGGTGCTCCAGAAGGCCCGGACCATCGCCGGCAAGTATTTCCTGAATCTTTCCAATCATGGCGTCCTCTTGGCGTAATAGATGTGTATGTAGATGTCCCGCTGTTGGCTAATAGCTTTATTCTCAGACAATTTCGAGGCGACTGAAGAAATAAGAGATCTCGAACGCTGCGGTTTCGGGAGCATCGGATCCGTGGATCGCGTTCCGCTCGATGTTGGTCGCAAACCTTTTCCGGACGGTTCCTTCATCGGCCTTTCCCGGATCCGTCGCGCCCATTACCCTTCGGAGCCTTTCGATTGCGTTCTCAGCCTCGAGAACCATGGCGATCACGGGGCCTTCGGTCATGAAAGAAACGAGACTCTGAAAAAACGGACGTTCCCGGTGTACCTCGTAAAATCCCTCGGCCTGGTCCCGGCTCAAATGGACCATCTTGGATGCGCAAATCCGAAAACCTTCATCTTCCAACATGCCGATGATGCCACCGGCCTTTCCGTCCTTGACGGAGTCGGGTTTTAATATCGTCAGGGTTCTTTCCATTTCGTATTAATCCTTTACAAAGCCAGTGACTATCCCTGTGACTATCCAATGACGGATTCGATCGCCTCTCCCATGTCCGCGGGGCTTCGAACCACGTGTATTCCTGCCGCTTCCATCGCTTTCATCTTTTCATCCGCCGTACCCTTGCCACCGGCGATGATTGCGCCGGCATGTCCCATCCGTCGACCGGGAGGGGCCGTCTGGCCACAAATGAATCCGACGATGGGCTTCTCGACGTTTTCTTTTACGTATTCGGCGGCTTCCTCTTCGGCTGTCCCCCCGATCTCGCCGATCATCACGATCGCTTCTGTTCCCGGATCCTCGTGGAACAACCGGATGGCATCGATGAAATCAGTGCCAATGATCGGATCACCGCCGATTCCAATGCATGTCGACTGGCCGATGTTTCTGCCTGAAAGCTGGCCGACAGCCTCGTAGGTCAGCGTGCCGCTTCGGGAAACGACCCCGACTGATCCCTCCCGCTGGATGTGTCCGGGCATGATCCCAATCTTGCACCTTCCCGGTGAAATGATTCCCGGGCAGTTGGGCCCGATCAAGCGCGTCTTCCTCTTTTCGAGGAATGCCATGGTGCGAACCATGTCGAGGGTCGGGACACCTTCGGTAATGCAAACGACGAGTTCGACCCCGGCGTCGGCCGCCTCCATGATGGCGTCCGCTGCAAATGGCGGCGGAACAAAGATGACCGAGGCGTTTGCGCCCGTAGATGCGCAGGCTTCGGCCACGCTGTTGAACACGTCGATGCCGTCGTGCGTCGTACCTCCCTTGCCGGGTGTCACACCCCCGACAACGTTGGTTCCGTATTCGATCGCCTGCTGGGTGTGAAAACTTCCTTCACGGCCCGTGATCCCCTGCACGATCAAGCGGGTTGATTTGTCGACAAGAATGCTCATTTTAGTTCCCTATTCGGTGGCGGCTACGACTTTGTCGGCAGCATCCTTCATCCCGTTCGCCACGATGAAATTCAGGCCCGAGGTACGGAGGATTTCCTGACCTTGCTCTACGTTCGTCCCTTCCAGACGCACGACGACGGGAACGCTGACACCTAGCTTCCTGGCCGCTTCCACCACACCCGTCGCCACGATGTCACAGCGCATGATCCCGCCAAAGATGTTGATCAGAACGGCCTTGACGTTCTCATCGGACAACAGGATCTGAAATGCGTTTTCGACCTGCTCGGCCGTTGCGCCACCGCCCACATCCAGAAAATTGGCAGGATTGCCGCCGGCAAGTTTAATGATGTCCATCGTGGCCATCGCAAGCCCGGCTCCGTTCACCATACAGGCCACGTTCCCGTCGAGTTTGATGTAGTTGAGGCCATGCTTGCTGGCCTCGATTTCCAACGGTTCCTCTTCGTTCAGATCCCGTAATTCCCTGATATCGGCATGCCTGTGGAGTGCGTTGTCGTCGAAATTCATCTTGGCGTCGAGCGCATAGACCTTGTTGTCGCCTGTTACGAGGAACGGATTGATCTCGGCCAGCGATGCGTCTGTGTCTTCAAAGGCCTTGTAAAGCGCAATCATGAACTTGGACGCATCCCGGACCAGTTCGGGCGCCAACCCCAACCCGAAGGCCAGCTTGCGGGCCTGGAACGGCTGCAAACCAATTCCGGGCTCGATGTACTCCTTAAGGATCAGTTCCGGTCTGTTGGCAGCCACCTCTTCAATGTCCATTCCACCTTCGGTAGAGGCCATCAGAACAGGTCCGCCAACCTTGCGATCGATCACGATTCCAAGATAGAGTTCCTGGCGGATGTCCAGGCCCTCTTCAACCAGCACTTTCTCGACTTTACTACCGCCCGGGCCTGTCTGATGCGTGACCAGTTGCATCCCGATCATGGTATTCGCAATAGTTTCAGCCTCTTCCGGGCTCTTGCCCAACTTGACGCCTCCGCCCTTGCCCCGGCCGCCGGCGTGAATCTGTGCCTTGACGACGACGGTTCCTCCCAGCTTGGCGGCAACGTCCCGCGCCCCGGCCCGGTCGTAGGCTACTTCACCCCTGGGAATGGGCACGCCATAGCGGGCCAGAATCGATTTCGCCTGATACTCATGGATTTTCATGCTGCCTCACCTGGTTTCTTTCGCATAACCAAACCGATAACTTTACGCAACCGGCACCGGCACTGTCAACGAAGGGAGGGGGTTTGGGGAAGGAAGGGGAAATTTCATTGTTTTTTCAAAATGCATGATTCCTATCATGTCTTGTTCGCCTGACCTGTCATGTCCAACTGACGGTGCATTTTTTCAACACGAAGACACGAAGTAAACGAAGTTATATATTTTCTTCGTGTTCCTCCGTGTTCTCCGTGTCTTCGTGTTGAAACAAACATTTCGGCAGTCCTTTGACTGCAGGACAGGCACGGACGGTAGACATGCGAACCAAGACTACTTTCTGCCTCTTATTCAATGCGATCTACCTTGATGAAGTTTGTCGTACCGGAAACATGCAGGGGGGAGCCACCGGTGATCACGACCAACTGTCCTTTCTTGACACAGCCTGCCCTGCGGGCGGCTTCGAGGGAGTAAATTAACTGTTCGTCGATCGTGTCGGCGGGGGGGATGGAAAGTGGGACGATCCCCCAGCAGAAGGACAGGAATTGGACGGTTTCCGGGTTGGGGGACGGTGCAATGATGGGTTGGCGTGGCCGGAACCGTGACACCAGGCGGGCCGTCGAACCGGACCAGGTCGGGGTAATGATGGCTCCAGCCCCGGTGCCCCGGGCAACGTTGTAGCTGGAACGGCTGATCGCATCGTTCACGTTGGGGTAGTCGCTGGCGGACCCACGGAATTTCGTTTCGTCTACGGAGCTTTCGACCGCCAGGGCGATGCGGTCCATCATCTGCACAGCTTCGAGCGGGTATGCTCCGGCAGCAGTCTCTTCGGACAGCATCACGGCGTCCGTCCCGTCAAGGATCGCGTTGGCTACGTCGGCAGTCTCTGCGCGCGTCGGTCTGGGATTGTCGACCATCCGAACCAGCATCTGGGTCGCAGTGATGACGGGCTTGCCGATCGCATTAGCTTTCTCGATGATCATCTTCTGAACCAGCGGAACCCGTTCCAGGTCAATCTCCACTCCAAGGTCTCCGCGTGCGATCATCACCGCGTCAGATGCAGCCAGTATCCGGTCGATATTATCGACCGCCTGGGGCTTTTCCACCTTGGCAATCACCGGAATTCGAGCACCCCCATCCCGGATGGCAGAGCGCAGAGCCTCCACATCCTCCTCGCTCCTCACGAAACTGAGGGCTACCGCATCAACACCCTCTTCGAGGCCGACCTCGAGGTCGGCGAGATCTTTCTCTGTGAGGGAGTCGACATCGAGGCGGGACGCGGGGAGGTTGACGCCCTTGTGGGAACTGAGCGTTCCAGCGACCACCACCCGACAACGAACATCCGGGGGATCGATCTGCTCGACCACAAGTTCAATCATGCCGTCGGCAAGCAGAATCCGTTGCCCCGCGGTCACTTCCTCGTGGAGATTGTCGAGCAAAACCGTCGCCGCGCGGGCATCGCCGGACACCGGGGATGTCGTCAGAACAAAAGGCGCCCCACGCTCCAACCAGACGTTTCCCGTCTCGATCTTTCCGATTCTGATCTTTGGACCCTGCAAGTCCTGGAGAATCGCAACCGGCGTCTCCAGATGCTCCCTGATTTTCTTAATTCTTCGAATCAATTCGCGATGGTAGCCGGAATCCCTGTGAGAGAAATTGATCCGGGCTACATTCATGCCTGCCCGGACGAGCGCAGTCAGCATTTCTTCCGAATCACATGCCGGACCGATCGTGCAGACCAGTTTAGTTCGTCTCACTCTTTCGTTCCCTCAGGCGAGCCAGTGTTGTAACCAACTCAGCATCATCCGGCCGGATCCGATCGGCCTCCTCGGCTGCCGCAAGCGCGGTGTCGACATGTCCGAGCTGCTCGTACGCCGACGATACAAGAAAGTAGGCCTCGAACTGCTGGGAGTTCAGCTCCAGGGCCAGGTTGAGTTGGCTGACTGCCGAACCGGGCTCTCCCAGACGCAAGTGAATCCTTCCCTGTTCCACTCGGGCGGTGGAATTCAGGGGGTTGATTCGAAGCACGCGATCATAGTTCGACATCGCCGGCTTCCACCGACGCCGGTCGCCATAGAACTTTGCAAGGTTGAAATAAGCTGCTTCGCTGGACGGATCGACTTCGATCGCACGTTCGAGCAGGCTTCTGGCCTGGTCGAACTGCTCCCTCTCACTGTAGATCAGGGACAGGTTGTTCATTGCTTCGAAGCTCAGCGCGCTGGCCTGGATGGCCTGGCTGTAGAGGGCCAACGCCTCATTTTTCCTGTTGATCTGGTCGTAAAGCCAGCCCAGGTTGTAAAGGTTCCCGGCGTCGGTTGGGTCCAGTTCGAGGGCGCGTTCCATGAGCTCCAGCACCTGGTTCGAGTCACCCTCGGGTATTGCCAGGACCGCGAGTCTCGAAACAGGCTCAGCCCGGCCGGGGTAAGCATCCCGTGCCCGCTCCAGATAGCGTCTGGCTTCATCGACCCTGCCCAGACGCTCGTATGCGGTCCCCATCGTCAGCAGAATCTCCAGGTCGTCCGATTCGGGTGAATCGAGCTCAGTACCTTCTTCGACCGCTCGATTGTAGAAATACGGCTCGTATATCCCGACGTATCGCCAGATCAACGGTCGCATAGGGGCCGGACCCGATTCGGCCAACTCGTCAAGCTGGCCAAGAATCAGGTAATCCATTTCGACGTGCTCGGCTCGGAAGGCTTCATGCCAATGCTCTATGTGCTCCGTGATCACCGCCAGAGCGACCTCGGCCGACAACTTGTTGACACCCCGACTGGAGGCAATTTCGAATCGCGACACGGCGGCGGCGATGTCCCCGGACATCCAGAGAGCCTTGCCGAGTTCCAGATCCATGGACTCCGATCCCCGATACACCCGGCCGTACTCGATCGCCCGGTCATAGATTCCGGCCACAACCAGATCCCGGATCAACTTCGGATACAGCTCCGTCCGAGACGGTTGCCGCCCGAGCGCCAGTTCCGCCCGAAGAACGTCCAGTTCCGCTTGCTTGCGGTCGAATCTGGCCTTGTGCTCCCAGGCCCGGGCAAATTGGCCTTGTCGGATGAAGAAAGCAACGACAAGTGCCTCGAGCCCATTGTTGCCTTCCGGTATCTCGTGGATCAGGCTCTCGAACTTCTCGGGATCG
>PVBE010234037.1_pt1 | contig 21678 bp, 15 predicted proteins | sample 1631181 | NCBI WGS metagenome assembly PVBE01 (sample SAMN08397723, study PRJNA350692) | Marine metagenome, whole genome shotgun sequencing project. | isolation source: water | place: Pacific Ocean | collected 2012-04 | reverse complement strand
CGGTTCATACTCTGGGCTATCCCGTAGCGCTGTAGCCTTTCCTGGTATCCCCCAGCAAGATACTCGACTCCTCTGTCCGAATGAAATAGCAGGTCCTGATGGTGGCCCCTATTCCTCACAGCACGTTCTACACAGGCCAAGGTCAAGTTGACATCACGACTATCACTCAGCGACCAACTAATAATCCTCCTGCTAAATCGATCCATGATTACTGATAAATACTGCCAACTCCCGTCTTCCAACTTGATATACGTGACATCCCCCACCCACAGCTGATTTAATCCGCTCAACGTCAAATTCTCTACTCGACAGGGAATCTTATAAACGCGCTCCTTCAAGCCTGGCTTCGCCTTGTATATTCGCGACTTTACCGCCTTAAGCCCGTGTTCACGCATGATCCGGGCCACTCGCTTCTGACCTATACGCAATCCCTTTCTCCGCAAAACTCGAGTAATCTTGGGGCTGCCGTAACACCCATCATGCTTGTCAAAAACCGCCTTTATAAGGACATATAACTCACTGTCCTCCTGCCTCCTCAAAGATGGGCCTCGCCTTCTCCAGGAGTTGTAACCGTCTCGGGTGACACTATAAACACGACACATCAGGGCTATACTGTGCCGATCCTTATTCCTATCTATGAACTCAAAGATTTCCCTTTTCGTTGTGAAGAGAATTGGATGGCTTTTTTTAAAAGGTCATGCTCCTCCTTTAGGAGGTTGTGGTCTCGCTCAATCTTTCTCAGACGCTTAAGTTCTGACTTCACCTGGGGGTCTATGTTGATATTCTTTTTCTTTGCCATGATCTCTCCTCGTCGCATTTCCATGCGCCAGCGATAGAGCATAACTTCATGAATATTCAGAGCCTCTGCTACGTGTTTTGTTAAAACACCGGATATCTCTGATAGCGATACTGCCGTCGCCTTAAAATTGTCATCGTAATAAATGTAATGCTTTCGTCTTGCCATTTCACACCTCTTCTTTGGTAGATTGAGGTGTGTTCAAAAGCGGGTTAGGTTCCTAACGCTTTTGATTTGTTTGTTATGTTTCGCTTGCACCTTAATTTTCCTCAATCATCGAGTCTACAAACTCTTTAAACGATCGTTCGTAACCGTTTCTAGTTGTCTGCCAAGCCGATCTATAGCCAGGAAACCGTATTAGAGTACGCCAAGTGCTGCTTCTTGCTGCAAATTCGTCCTCGCCAAACAACCCTGCCTGATATTGGAACCACTCGTTTTCCCACATTCTCATATTGCTCATCGCCATGAAGAAAAATGAATTCCAGTTAAGACTATCTTCGCTTCCGGGTTCAAATTCTCCTGCTCTTCTTCTAAAAAAAATATCCGAAGCGTACTCGTTAGAGCCAACGGACATTAAGAATTCAGATAGTTTATCCGTTACTGAATCGCGTGTTTGAGCCTGCATCATTCTGGTGTTTTGTTGCAATTCGAATGCTAAGAAGATAATTCCAGCAATCACTCCTACGTTAGCTGTGAGTGTCAACCATTCATTTAGTCTTGAGAGTTTCATTGTGTACTACTATTTTCGTCTAAGTTAGCACTGGCCACTAAAAGAAACATAACATTTGTATAAAGTGCGTGCCGCCTTTGCTTTTTCATGCCTCAGCAGTTTAGTGAGTAATCCCTTGAATTGGAACAATTTATTCCACCGTCCCGGAAAAGGCCCAATTTGTATATGAGCATGCACGTGTTATTGGAAAGTGAGCCAAGAATAGAAGCGTGCTAAACCCTTATCTATCTGAAATATCGGCTAAATAAATTTTACTTGCCGAGAAAGGGTGCCAAAAGCTCTGAGAAAGGGTGCATTTCTTGGATTTATGCCATCGTCGCACGCTAGTTTTGCTACGTGAATGGAGAAAAAAGTGGCGAAATTCTGGGGTAAATGCCACTAACTTAACCTGGGAAATCGTGTCCGGAATCAACGGGTACATTCATGTAGTCGGCCCATAAATTGCTGAGAATCAGGCTTCGGAGCAGCGATCTGATGCCATCAATGAGGATAAACGGAGTTTTTGCCTGTTTGCGGGATCAACGAGCAAATTTGTATTCTAGAGCACTTTAAAATTCGAAAAACTTCATATATTAGAATTTCTTATGAAGTTTTCTTAAAGTCAGTCGATACTATGCTTGTGCAACTTTTCGCCACCCCTAATGGAGGCAAAAATCGAATAATAAGGAGCTGCATTCTCGTCATGGCCAAGGAGCTTTCATTCCCATTTTATCTGGACCTCGCTACTCTGGATACGAGTAGTATTACCAATATTCTTAACGATATTGAGAGCCATTTACCGCTAATGGAATCAGAGGACGATTTATCACAGTTGCTTCAGGTGAAGGAGTTTTTTGAAAAGGAACTCATGGCTGCTCGTCGACGCCATTAGCCAACTCTCATTGTCTGGGATTGTATTGAGCGCAATTGGGGTCTACAACGTAGATGAGATCTATTGCTGCTTAACAACTAGGAATCTAATGTAACACTACATCGCATTGCTTTTGATGAAGCAGTAAGGGCACTGATTCAGTCAGGTAACTTCGCTTTAGTCGGGGCCAGTGATATTCCGGACAATTCGGCTGATGATCTTTCACTTAGTCCGCGCGATCCCAGTCTCGGTCGCAACTCAGACCGTTTCGTACTGAAGCTGATTAAACTCTAACGAGAAACACAACATTCATTAAGGGAGTCTGGGGTGATCCAGGCTCCCTTTTTTAATGTGTTAGAATTTGTCACCCTGAGCCGTGCAGTCACCGTTTTTGGCCAACCCTACAGAGATCTGAGAGCAGTTTGGAAAACCAGCAGTCAACAAACCCGGTCACGAAATTCATCTCTGTATTTCAATACAGCGCGGTTGCGCTTCGTATTGTCTGGAGCACCAGTTCCACGCTGACAATCGTCATGGCGGTAACCACGCTGGTAACCGGTGTAATGCCTGCCGCTATCGCCTCTGTCGGTGGCCTGTTTGTAGATGCTGTAATTACCGCACTCCAGGCAACTGGCGGCGAACTGGCGCAAGCCCGTAGTGATGTGCTTTTTTATATTCTTCTGGAAGCTGGGCTGGTTGTATTGATGACCGGAGCCCAACGAATTAATACGGTGTGTCAGTCTATCTTGCGCGTGCTGCTCGGTAACGAAATCAATGTAATGATTCTGGAAAAAGCGTTGACCCTTGAACTCGCTCACTTCGAGGATGCCGAGTATTACGACAAGCTGGTCAGAGCGCGGCGCGAGGCCTCAAGCCGACCTCTCAGCCTGGTAATAAAAACTTTCAACCTGATGCGTGACGTGATTGCCCTGGTCACCATAGGCGGCTGGTTATATCAATTTTCACCCTACGCTGTCTTGCTGTTGGGAGTCGCTGGAGTGCCAGCCTTCGTAGCAGAAGCAAAATTTTCCGGAGAAGCATTTCGAATTCACCGGCGCCGATCTGCCGAGCGGCGCATGCAAATCTATCTGGAAATGGTCTTAACCAGGGAAGACGGTGTGAAAGAAGTAAAGTTATTGCAACTGGGCAGGCTTTTTCTGCAACGTTATATCGACATATTTAAGAATATATACCATGAGGACAGAGACCTGGTAATTCGCCGCGGGTTTTGGGGTTATATTCTCGGGCTATTTGCCAGTGCCGCGTTCTACTTCGCTTATGGTTGGGTAGGCTTTGCCGCAATCGCAGGTGCCGTGACAATAGGTCAAATGACCATGTACATTGCACAGTTTCGTCTGGGGCAATCAGCAGTGACTAACAGTCTCACCTCGATCAACGGGATGTATGAAGATAACTTGTACCTGTCAAACTTGACCGAATACCTTGAGCATAAAATTCCAGAGCAAACCGGTGAAAAATCCGCAGGACCAGACCCGGCTGATGGTATTCGTTTTGAGAATGTGAGTTTCTCTTATCCGGGGAGTGAAATCCCAGCGCTGCAAAATATTAATTTGCACATAAGGCCAGGGGAAAGTCTGGCTATCGTGGGCGAAAATGGCAGCGGTAAGACTACACTCATTAAATTGCTGACACGCTTGTACAAGCCATCTGAAGGGACAATTTATCTTGATGGCATGCATCTAAATGATTGGGACATCGAGGCGCTCAGGCAGAAAGTTGGTGTGATATTTCAGGACTTCGCTCGCTACCAATTGATTGTCGGGGAAAACATTGGCATTGGGGATGTCGAGAATATCGCGGATGAATCTCGCGTATCTGATGCGGCCATGAAAGGCATGGCAGACAGCTTCATCAAGGATTTTCCCAACGATTACAACACCCAATTAGGCACCTGGTTTAAAGATGGTAAAGAGCTGTCCGGTGGTCAGTGGCAGAAGATTGCCCTGTCCAGAGCGTTCATGCGCAGTCAGGCTGACATACTCATACTCGATGAACCCACCGCTTCTATTGACGCAAAAGCCGAGGCTGAAATATTTGCCCACTTCCGCGACCTTACGGAGAACAGAATATCGATCATCATTTCACATCGTTTCTCCACCGTGAGAATGGCCGACCACATAATTGTGCTTGAAAAGGCTGAGATTATGGAGCAGGGGGCTCACCATGAATTGCTCGAAGCAAAGGGGCAATACGCCACTTTGTTCAATCTGCAGGCAAAGGGATACCAGTAGCAAATGTCCGGGTTATTGTTCTATTTCCTGGTTGGTTTGTTAGTCTGTTTCGTCGGAACAATTCCCTTTGGACCTATCAATCTTACCGTTGTTAAAACTACTGTTGACCTGAATAAAACGCGCGGGCTGGAAGTGGCACTTGCAGCATCACTGGTTGAAATCCTCGAAGCATTGGTTGCAATCAGTTTTGGTGCGGTAATCAGTATCTACCTTGAATCCAGCTTGTCAATACGCCTATTCATTGCCATCGCTTTCATCGCTCTGGGTATTATCGTGTTAACCAGAAAATCCAGAGTTGACCCTATAAATGACTCTGCTGTTGAACCTGATTACACCGTTTCGCAATTCAAAAAGGGGCTCATTGTCGCTGCGCTGAATCCCCAGGCAATCCCTTTCTGGGTTTTTGCACTGGCTGCCATCAGTCAGTATTTTGTATTTGAATATGTTGGTATCTATCTGATCGGATTTCTCGCTGGTGTGTTTGCGGGAAAACTAATTGCGTTGTATGGCTTTATTATTGCGAGTAACTATTTGAAGACCCACGTTCAGCAGAGTAGTCTGATGGTAAATCGTTTGTTGGGTGGTATATTGATTCTCATCGGGATCAGTCAGGCGTGGAATGTTCTTCTGAGGTAACATGCATTGCTATAGCTGTGCGCTTCAGATCACGCAGAGGCCATATGCAATTAATCAGAGGTGCCTTAGATTCAACCAGGGATTTTTTGATGTCTGATTTCAGTGAAATAAAAAAAGCAAAAGCGCTGCGGGAGATCACCCGCTCGAGGAGCCGGTTATTCGTTTGCGTTTTTACCTTGCCCGTTTACATTCTGGCATTGTGGGCCTTACTCAATAACGGCCGAGACATCATTGGCTTCATGTTTTTTTACATGTGTCTGTATGCTATTTTTGCAATCAATATGGCATCGAAGCGCTGCCCCGACTGCGGCAAACAGTTTTTTGTCAAAGTATTTTTACTCAATGTTATCACTAAAAATTGCGTGCACTGTTCGTTGCCCTACGATTGAGCACGGGCGGGCTTAGTTTTTTAACATCCGCAGCAGCTCCAGAATTTTCGGTGGCTGTCCGGTTCTCAAAACCCCCAGGCGAAAGACCTTCCCTGACAACCACGCTACCAGAACAATGCTGGCAACCAGCAACAGGGTAGTTCCGATGATATCCACCATTGGAGGGTCTGCCGCCGCCCTGTTCATCATCAGGTAAGGTGTGAATGGAGGGAACCAGGACATCGCCCTGACAATCGTGTTATTGGGGTCTGTTATAACAAAGACCATCATTGCAACTGGAATAATCTGAATCAGTATCATGGGCATCATCAGTGCCTGCGCTTCCTTTAAGGTGTTACACAAGCTGCCGATGGCCAGGAAGATTCCAGAGTAGAGTGCGTAACCGGCAAAGTAATAAAATACAAACCAGGGAATTAGCTCCGCCCCGAGTATTATTTCCAGTATCTGTGAGATGAGCTCGGTTTCAGTACTTTCGTAGAATGTCAGAAACAGGAAAAATGACAGGAGCCAGATTCCAATCGTAGTTAAACCCGCCATGCCGATACCAATCAGTTTGCCCAACATGAGTTCGTCTGCAGTTACCGACGCTAGCAGGACTTCGATAATGCGATTGGATTTCTCTTCAATGGTATTACTCAGCAAGTACTGTACATTTTGCATCAGCGAAATAAACATCAGGTAGACGAAACCGATGGGTGCAAACTGTCTGAAAGTGTCAGCCACACTCACGGCCTCTTCCCCCTCTTCAGCGGTGGGATCGAGTCTGCTCAGTGGCATGCGGGTGCGCAGTACATTTCGAACGCGTTGGGTGTCTAAACCAAGAGTTGCATATTCATTGCTTCGAATTGCGGAATTTATACTGCTTTCAATTGCGTCGGGCAGCCTGGAGTCGGTTAGATTGCGCGCCCAATACTGAATTCCCGACTGTGCAGTAGGTGTCTGAGGAATAGCACCGGGGCGCTGAATAGATTGATTTACATCTTCCGGTATTAATATCAAAGCGAATAAAGAAGCACTTTCATCGTTGACTCTTAGCTCTCTGTCACCCGATAAATACGGGCGTAGCTGTGCAATGACTTCTGCAGCCGGGGCAGACGCATCGATGCCATCCGGTAAGCTAGCTTCTATGAACTGTGAATCAGGCTGCTCAAAGGGGGGCGCATCTTCTTCCAGGTAGGGGCTCGCCATTGTCAGTGCAAAATTGAGCCCACCACTTTCCAGACACTCATCCAGCGCTGCAACCTCGTCCGCATCCACATCATCAACCAGTTGATCGGCTGCCGAGGATGCATTTGCGGCAGTTAATTCAAGATCAGCTTCTTTTCGGTGCTCCAGAATATAGGTAACAAAAGCCTGCAGAATTCTGCGTTGATGATCCCGATCAATCGCTGTTTGTACTGCCTGGTCATAATCGCCCGACTGATCGATGAGGATGTAGTAACGAGTAGGCGTGGCCTGTGACAATGCGGTCTGTAGAAAATACATGGTGCCGAATATCAAAGGAAAAATCAGCACACCAATCCAGAAGCCCTTGGTCTTTACGTTTTCCATGTATTCGCGTCCAGCAATTAAGCGAATCATCCTCATCTGAACTCATGCTCCCTGGCTTCGTCGCCTACCAGGTGAACAAACACATCGTGTAAACTCGGCTCGCTAAATTCAAACCGGTTGAGCTTGATGTCGTTCTCGAAACACTGCTGCAGAATATCCTGGGGATCTGCCTGTTCGCTAACGCGTACCTGCCAAAGGTTGCTGGTGCTGCCGTCGTCGTTGGTTTTGAAAGGTGAAATATCTTCAACACCTTTAACGGCTCTCAAACTGTCAACGTCATCTGCTGTTTCAATGAATACGCGGCGGGGCAAGGTGGCTTTGGCCTCAGCCAGGGTACCATCAAAGATCTTCTTACCCTTGGCAATAAGCAAAATGTGATCACATAACCGTTCCGCGTGCTGCATCACGTGCGTTGAAAAAATCACCGTCTGGCCATTGGCTGCCATCTCATTGATCAGATCTTCCAGTACTGATTGATTCACCGGATCCAGCCCGGTAAAAGGCTCATCGAGAATCACCAGTTCGGGTTCATGGGCAACGGCGGATAGCACCTGTACTTTCTGACTCATGCCCTTGGACAATGCCTCTACTTTTGCTTCGGCAAAATCTTTCAAGCCATATTTCTCCAGCAGACTCCAGGCCTGATCTCTAGCAGTTTTCTTTTCCATGCCCTTTAGCATGGCGAAGTACTGGATGATGGCCCAGACTTTCATCTTTTTATAAAGGCCTTTTTCTTCGGGAAGGTAACCAATTCGGTTTCTGACATTCAGCGCCGATGGCTGCCCCAATATTGAGATGGAACCTGAGCTTGGTTTGAGGATTTCCAGAATCATCCGGATAGTGGTTGTCTTGCCCGCACCATTGGGGCCGAGAAAGCCATAGATGGCACCCCGGGGAATGGATAGACTTACATCATCTACCGCCGTGAATTCGCCGTAGCGCTTGACTACATTGTTAAGACTTAGCACAGATTCATTCATCTAACGGGGCTCTGTTTGAATGGCTCGGTTAAATAGGGTTAATTCGACAATTTCTGTGAATGTCGCAAAGACAGGTACTGTGGCACTAACAACGACTAAGATACTTGTCGATTTCCACTGCAGCTAGGCGACCCTCATCGATTGCTCTGACCACCAGTGACTGGCCGCGTCTGCAATCACCGGCGGCAAATACTTTTGCGCTACTGGTTTGAAAAATTTTGTATTCTGCCTGATAGTTTGAGCGGCCGTCCAGCTCCACATTCAAGGGTTCCGAAACGTAGTGTTCAGGCCCGAGAAATCCCATCGAAAGAAGGATTATATCGGCTTCCCAAAATTGTATTGTGCCAGGTATCTCTTTAAAGCTTTTGTTAACTTCAACGGTATTAATTCCTAACAATGATCCCTTGTCGTCACGGACAAATTCCTTGCCAGAAATTGAATAGACACGCGGGTCCTTACCGAATCTAGCCGCTGCTTCTTCGTGACCGTAGTCAACCCGGTATATGATTGGCCACAGCGGCCAGGGATTGTTATCAGCCCGGTCAATCGGCGGTTTGGGCATGATTTCGAAATTCACCAGTGACTTGCATCCGTGTCTTAGTGACGTGCCGATACAGTCGGTCCCGGTGTCACCTCCGCCTATGACAATGACATTTTTGTCTTTGGCACTAAGGTAGTTGCCGTCATCGAGATTTGAATCAAGCAAACTCTTTGTGCTCTTACGCAGAAACTCCATCGCAAAATAAACCCCATCACCTTCCCGGTGAGGGATGTTCAGATCGCGGGGCAATGTGGCGCCGGTAGCAAGCAGCAACGCATCTGACTCATCCCGCAGTGTTTCTACGGCAATGCCATGCTCGCCTGAGCCGCCGACATCGGCGTTGACGATAAACGTAACGCCTTCTTCTTCCAGTAGTTTGACCCGGCGTTCGACCACTTTTTTCTCCAGCTTCATATTGGGTATGCCGTACATCAATAATCCACCGACTCGTTCAGCTCTTTCATACACCGTGACTGCATGACCTGATTGATTTAGTTGTGCCGCCGCGGCCAGGCCAGCGGGTCCTGAACCTACTATGGCTATCTTCTTGCCGGTGTGCTCTTCAGGTGGCCTGGCGACTATCCAGCCCTTGTCAAAGCCCTTATCTACAATGGCGCATTCGATATTCTTGATGGTGACCGCAGGATTGTTTACGCCGAGTACACAGGCACCTTCGCAGGGAGCCGGACACACGCGGCCGGTAAATTCGGGAAAATTGTTTGTTTTATGCAGCCTGTCAAGCGCTTCTTGCCAGCGATTGTGATAAACCAGATCATTCCATTCGGGAATAAGATTATAAACCGGGCAGCCGTTATCAGATTGACAAAAAGGCACGCCACAATCCATACAACGCGCACCCTGGGTAGTCAGGTGACCGTCGTTGTGAGAAGTATAAATCTCCTTGTAATCGATCAGCCGCTCTACCGGGTTGCGGTAGGGTTCTGTCGCGCGATCAAATTCTTTAAATCCTGTCGGCTTGCCCATCTCTCTTTATATAGCTTCCAAAGGGTGCGTTAGTTCTCTAGTGTTCAAAATCGCCAGACGCTTAATTTGCTCTTACCAGGGTCAGTTTCGGCTTGTGTTCACGCTCGGCAAGAACACGTTTGTAATCAGTTGGCATCACTTTCAAAAATTCTCCAATCGACTGATTCCAGTTTTCCAGGATTTGTTTCGCCACGGTCGATTCAGTGTACTTAAGATGATTGCCGATCAGTGTTTTGAGCTCTAGAATATCTTCCGGGTCGCTGAGTGATTCCAGTTCGTATGAATCCATGTTGCAGCGCTTGGGGAAATCACCAGCAGAGTTCCAGACATAGGCGATACCACCACTCATGCCGGCACCGAAGTTTCTTCCAGTCGTTCCCAATACCACGACTCGACCACCGGTCATATATTCACAACCATGATCGCCGATGCCTTCCACGACCGCACTGGCGCCACTGTTTCTTACCGCGAATCGCTCGGCGACTATGCCGCGAATATAGGCCTCACCACCGGTTGCGCCATAGAGCATTACATTACCGGCGATGACGTTTTCTTCGGCCTTGAAACTGCTGTTTTTCGGAGGATAAAGAATAATCTTACCACCTGACAATCCCTTCCCGGCGTAGTCGTTGGCATCGCCCTCAACGGTCAGGGTTATTCCTTTGGCTAACCACGCACCGAGACTCTGGCCGGCAGACCCGTTTAGTTTTATATTGATGGTGTCATCGGGCAACATGTCCTCTTTCCAGCGTTTTGCCAGTTTGTTGGAAAGCATGGTGCCAACTACCCGATTCGTGTTGACTATCTCGTGTTCTATGTTGACTTTCTCGCCAGTTTGCAAGGCGTTACTGGCCAAGCGGATTAGTTCATTATCCAGTGCCTTATCGAGGCAATGATCCTGCTCTTTGGTCTGATAAAATTCGGTGTCATTGAAAATAACTTTTGCCGGTTCCAGCATGGCGCTCAGATCAAGACCGCTGGCTTTCCAGTGGTTGATTGCCTCATCGGTGCTGAGCAAATCAACCCTCCCGATCATCTCGTTCACTGTTCGCAGGCCCAGTTTTGCCATGATGTTGCGTAATTCTTCTGCAACCATAAAAAGATAATTAACAACGTGCTCGGGTTTGCCTTTGAATTTTTTGCGCAATTCTACGTCCTGGGTGGCTATTCCGACTGGGCAAGTATTTAGATGACACTTTCGCATCATGATGCACCCCAGAGTGATTAACGGGGCAGTGGCGAAGCCAAATTCTTCGGCACCCAGTAACGCGGCAACAGCAATATCGCGCCCGGTTTTGAGTTGACCGTCGGTCTGCAATACCACACGCGAGCGCAGATTATTCATCACAAGCGTTTGATGGGTTTCTGCTATCCCCAGTTCCCAGGGCAAGCCCGCATGCTTGATTGAAGTCAGAGGCGAAGCACCGGTCCCTCCATCGTGTCCGGCAATGACCAGATGATCAGTCTTGGCCTTGGTTACTCCGGCAGCGATTGTTCCCACGCCTATCTCCGATACCAGCTTAACACTGATGCGTGCATCTCGGTTGGCGTTCTTTAAATCATGAATAAGTTGTGCGATATCTTCGATTGAATAGATATCGTGATGCGGAGGTGGACTGATCAGCCCAACGCCCGGAGTCGAATGGCGAATACGTGCTATGGTCTCATCGACTTTACCACCCGGTAGTTCTCCACCCTCGCCAGGCTTTGCGCCCTGGGCTATTTTGATTTGTAATTCGTCTGCATTGGTCAGGTACCAGGCGGTTACTCCAAACCGGCCCGACGCAACTTGCTTGATTGCAGAACGTTTCGAATCACCATTGGCCATTGCCTCAAAGCGGTCCGGGTCTTCGCCGCCTTCACCAGTATTTGATTTGCCGCCGAGTCGATTCATGGCGATAGCCAGCGATTCATGACTCTCGGCAGATATGGAGCCAAAGCTCATGGCGCCCGTTGCAAAACGCTTTACGATTTCACTGGCGGGCTCCACTTCATCTAATTCGATCGATGTATTCACATAAGTGCGAAAATTTAACAGGCCTCGAAACGTACAGCGGCGCGTGCTGTCTTCATTGGCATGTTCGGCAAAAGCGGCATAAGCCTCGGCACTGTTATTTCGCGCGGCAATCTGCAGATTAAAAATAGTGTTTGGATTCCACATATGTGTATCGCCACCGTTGCGCCAGTGAAAATCACCGGGGTTGGTCAAGACCGGTATCAGATCACTGCGTGAGGCAGGAAAACCAATAGCATGCCGACGCGCTGCTTCCTCTATTAATACATCAAAATTCACACCCTGTACGCGACTTGCCGTACCGACAAAACACTTGGCGATAATTTCATCCGCCAGGCCAACCGCCTCAAAAATTTGTGCACCTTTGTAAGACTGCAAGGTGGAAATGCCCATTTTGGCCATGACCTTGAGCATGCCCTTGGCAACACCTTTTTTGTAGCCGGCAACCAGTGAATTTTCGTCAGAGTAGGAGCTGCCTAACAGACCTTCTTGGCTAGCCTGCCACAATGCCTCGAAGGCAAGATAGGGATTAATTGCATCGGCTCCGTAGCCAGTTAGCAGGCAATGGTGGTGAACTTCGCGCGCTTCGCCGGTCTCCAAAACGATTCCGATACGGGTACGCTGCCGGTTATTGATCAGGTGATGATGCACTGCACCACAGGCAATTAATGCACTCAGCGGTATGCGCGATTGTGAGGTATCGCGGTCAGTCAGAACAATGAAGGAGAAATCATCTGCAATCGCCTGTATTGCTTCGGCACAGATCCGCTCGATTGTATTCAGGTAACCGTCTTCTTCGTCCCGGTCAAAAGTAATATCGATGACCTGAGTGCGTAATCCCTGATGGTCCATGTGCTCGATATCAGCCAGCTCCTGGTTGGACAGGATAGGATGAGCCAGGCTCAATCGGTGCACCTGATCCTCGGTTGTATCCAGCAGGTTTCCCTCCGGACCAATGAAGCACTCGAGTGACATAACCACTTCTTCACGAATCGAATCGATCGCCGGGTTGGTCACCTGAGCAAAAAGCTGCTTGAAGTAATCGTAGATCATGCGCGGCTTGTCAGATAAACAAGCCAGTGCTGAGTCGTTTCCCATCGAACCGAGAGGGTCACGTGCCTGGGTCACCAGAGGCAACAACATGAATTGCATGGTTTCGGTTGTGTAACCAAACGCCTGCATGCGATGAAGCAAATTATCTGAATCCAGTGGTTTGGAGGAATTTTCATTGGCGATATCGGCCAGTGTGACTTTCTGCCTGGTCAGCCATTCTCCGTAGGGTCTTTTACCGCTGATCGCCTGCTTGAGTTCCTCATCGGGAATAAGCCTACCCTGTTCGAAATCCAGCAGGAACATCTTGCCCGGTTGTAACCGGCCTTTTAATTTGACATTGGCCGGATCGACCTGCACCACGCCAACTTCCGAACCCATGATCACCTTGTCATCGTGAGTTACGTAGTAGCGACTCGGGCGCAGGCCGTTGCGATCGAGCACGGCGCCTATGTAGTATCCGTCGGAGAATACAATCGATGCCGGCCCATCCCAGGGTTCCATCAGGGCAGAATGGTATTCATAGAAATCTTTCTTGGCCTGGCCCATATTTTTATCTGTTTGCCAGGCTTCCGGAATCATCATCATCACCGCTTCCTGCAGGGATCGTCCGGAGAGTAGCAAAAACTCCAGCACGGCATCGAAATCGCCTGAGTCAGAGCAATCGGGATCAACCACTGGGAAAATCGCTTCCAGTTTGTCGCCAAATTTATCGCTGACTACGGTACCCTGCCGGGCCGCCATTTGATTCACGTTGCCTCGCAGGGTATTGATTTCTCCGTTGTGGCTCATAAAACGATTCGGCTGAGAGCGATCCCAGGAAGGAAAGGTATTGGTACTGAAGCGCGAGTGCACCATCGCCAGGTGCGTGGCAAAATTTGGATCGGTCAGGTCTTTGTAAAAGGGAAACAACTGCCCTGGTGTCAGCATCCCCTTATAGACAATAACTTTTGTAGATAGACTACAGGCATAAAGCTGTTTGGCCTCGGCCAGCGACTCATCGCTACGCAGCCGATGGGTGAAGCGTTTACGTATGATATAGAGTTTTCTTTCAAATTCTTCGTGGCTGAGACCATCGGCAGCGGCAATGAAAAGCTGCTCGATTGCTGGCTGTGCCATGCGGGCCGCAGGACCGACATCGGCACTTTCTGCATCGATGGGGACTTCTCTCCAGCCCACCAGTTTTTGCTCTTCCTCTTCTATAATCCGATTAATGACCTTCTGACAGGTTTTTCTCTCCTTTACTCTTCGTGGCAGGAAAATATTGCCAACGGCATACTGACCAGGCTCAGGTAGATCCGCATCAAGGACTTCCCTGGCGATTTTCCTAAAGAAGCTATGCGGCAGGGCCATCAGGATGCCTGCGCCATCACCTGTATTGGCTTCAAATCCGCAACCACCGCGGTGGTCCATCCTGGAATTCAAATGGTAGGCATCCAGCATTATCTGATGGCTTGGCTGCCCTTTTATGTTGGCAACAAAACCTACACCGCAGGAATCTTTCTCCAGCGCGGGATCATACAAGCCGGTTTTTTCAGGAAAACCAAATTTAAGGGGGATCCGCTTCTTACTACTCATAGATCTCTTATTCTCATTTGCTGCAACAGCATTCCAGCGCCACTTTTAAATCCCGTTACTTCACATCCCTTCGACGGTAATACATCGCGGGTGGGGTAGCCTATTTTTATGCAAATTTGTGCTGCTTTAATTCTTACTGATAGGGCTCTGCGATTTATTTTGTCCCACTCCCGGCATAATCAGTGCCTGGTAGTGGCACCGCGGAGAGGGCCGATTACAATACCATCGCGACAGAATAAGTCAAGGTCAGAAAGTTTTTTAAACCGCGAATGAATTGGCTAACCCATTGAATTATCTAGGTTTATAGGAGGCAGAGTGATAAGAGCCTGGGAACGAGCAAGCAATGGGAAATACCAATCGAAGGCTATTGTGTAGAACTGGGATGGCACTATCTTTGCCATTATTTCGCTTACTGAAGCGGAAGCCCAGCCCGCAACGCACGCATACTGGAACCCACCAATTCACCGATACGCACGCCGACATTCATGCCTTCGCCAATTAGTGGCCACGAAATGGCCGGATAAATTGAAACAGGCGCTTGGTTTTCCACGGCCGGGCATGGATCAGTCAGTCGGAGCCCACCCGGAGATTCAATCAATTCTATTCTTCAATTAAAAGTCATTACTGCTCCACTTGGTGATCCCATTCAGCATTAAATCCCCTGCCCGAAAAACTGTAAATGATTCCCGAGCAAATAGCTGGAAACCTTGCGAATATACTACTTTGCAGCGTTGGTAGTGCTTGATATATCAAGGGAGGTGATTTAATCTAGCTCCCTTCGGTAGAAATAAGCTAAAGTAGAAAAAGCACTCAATAATTCAACTAGGGAGGCGCAAGTAGCCCGTGAATCCAAATCTAACGCGAAGACGCTTTATAAAAGGGGTAATTGCCTCTGGCGTAGCCGCCACGTCAACTGCAGCATGGTACTCAGCCACTGGTGCTGATCGACCAGCCGGGGCCGTGGAACGTCTATTACGAATCAATGTCAACGGCCAGACTCGCAACGTCGATGTTGCGCCCCAGGAAACCCTGGCCTCAACCCTGCGCTATAAGCTGGGTCTGACGGGCACCAAGCTGGGTTGTAATCGCGGCGAATGCGGGGCTTGTACCGTACTTGTTGATGATACGCCCTACTACGCCTGCTCGATACTGACCCACTCGGTCAAGGACCAGCGCATCGAGACTGTTGAAGGTCTCGAGTCGGCAAATGGCACACTGCATCCAGTGCAGCAGGCCTTCGTCGAAGAATTATCGCCGCAGTGTGGTTACTGTACGCCAGGACAGATTATGTCAGCAGTTGGATTGCTGCGGGCTAATCCAAACCCAACCCGGGAAGAAGCACGACAAGGCCTGGCAGGTAATATATGCCGCTGTGGTTCTTATGACTCTTACCTCAATGGCGTCATGCGCGCAGCTGAAATAGGATAATTATCATGGCATATATGCATATTGGAAAAGATTTTGTTCCACCCGATGTCGTTGGCAAGGTCACCGGTCGAATCAAGTACTCCGAAGACTATGTGCGCGATGGCATGGTTTACGCCAGACTGCTAACCAGCCCCATTCCCCACGGCCGCGTAGTAAACATCGATGCGAGCGAAGCCCTGGCAATGGATGGCGTATTCGGCATTTTGACTGCTGATGATGTCTACCCGGAAGGTGAGCCTGAAAGTACCGGTGTAAAGATTCTCACTAACGAACCTACTATTGTAGGCGAGCCAATTCTCGCGGTAGCAGCGATTGATGAAAAGACTGCCGAGACAGCAATGACAAGAATCGAAATCACCTTTGAGCAATTACCTTTTGCTCTGGATCCGTTGGATAGTCTGGTTGAAGGCGGCCCGGATGCTTACACAGGGGGTAATACTTTTGTATTCCGCGAGGGTTTTGCCCAGGCCAAGTGGTCTGCCGATCAGGTAACCAGTTTTAAAAATGGCAATGAACCCACTGCCGAGCCCCAGCAAACTTGGGAATATGGTGACGTGGAAGGTGGTTTTGCTGCTTCTGACTTTGTATATGAAACAGCCTTTTCAACTGCTGGCTATCCCCATATGTCGATGGAGCCACGCAGCGCGATGGCCTATTGGGAGAATGGCAAGTGCTATCTGCATGGAACCTCCCAGAGTCTGACAGCAATAACAGCGGGCATGGCACAGATCGTCGGTGTTCCGCTGGAAGATTTTATTTTTATTAATGAAGCTACTGGAGGCGGATTCGGTCAGCGAGCCCGTGCCGGTAGTATCCCCGGCATGGCCATACCTGCCAAGTTCTCCCAGAAGATCAATCGTCCGGTGATGATGCGTGTCACCCGTGAAGAAGAATTCACCATCGGTGGTGCCCGGCAAGGCCTGCAGGGCTGGATCAAGTGTGGTTTTAAAGCCGATGGCACCATGGCGGCGATGGATATGTACTGCATTTCTGATAGCGGTGGCAAAGGTGGTGGCGGCGATGCAAATGCCGCAGCCTCTGGCGTAAGCGTGCTATATCAAACAGAAGCAATGCGTTTCAGGAACACTTCCATTGGCACGAATACCGGCCACCGGGGCGCACAACGCGGCCCAGGTGAAAACCAGATCATGGCGGTTATGTCGCCAATCATGGACCGGGCCGCAGAAGCGCTTGGTTTAGACAGACTGGAAATTCGTAAGCTCAATGCAGCACAGAATGGCGATGTGAGTGGTCCGAGAAGCCAGCCCCTTACCAGCGCCTACATGCCCGAAGCATTGGAGCAGGGTGCAGCACAATTTGGCTGGGAAGAAAGAAAGTCCCGTGCCAGACAAGTCAATGGCAGCAAAGTAAGAGGTCTTGGCATCGGTCAGGGTTATCACAATGCCGGTCGCAGTGGCCAGGATGGCATATTACGGTTGATGACCGATGGACGTCTGCAGATTCACAACGGGGTGGGCAATCTGGGAACCTATTCCTTCGCTTCTACCTCGCGCGCGGCTGCCGAGGTATTGAAAATGCCCTGGGATCGTTGTGATGTCATCGGTGGCAGAACCGATAACCATCTTCCCATGACCTCACCTCAGGATGGCAGTAACTCGATTTTTACCAACACCCGCACCAACTACGGTGCAGCACAGGATCTGTTGGCCAAGATGAAGGAAATCGCGGCGATGGATCTGGGTGGATCGCCGACGGACTATGACGTGGAAAACGAGCGAGTGCATCAAATCACTGATAACACGGTGAGCATGAGCTTTGCACAAGTCGCCCAACGTGCCATGGAATTGCGCGGTAAATTTACCGGCGAAGCGGAAGTACCGGAAGATCTGAATGCGCTGACTGCATTGTCTGTGTCCAGACTTGCCGGTTCGGCCATGATGGGTATCTACCATGATCCCCGCCACAACAATAACCCGCCTGGATTAACAGTAAGCTTTACCGAGATTGAACTGGATACTGAAACCGGTAAGTTCGAAATTCTCGATATTGTCAGTATCGCTGACTGCGGAACTGTAGTTCACCCGCAAGGCCTGGCCAATCAGTTGCGCGGCGGTGCTGTATGGGGTGTTGGCCTCTCGGCTTTGGAGCGGCATATATATGATCCGCAAAATGGCATGCCAGCCAGTACTGGTTTCTGGCAGAGCAAAATTCCAACCATGCTTGATGGGCCGGCAGAAATAGGCATTGGCTGGGTAGACCTGCCAGATCCGGAAAACCCGGTGGGCGCTCGTGGTATTGGCGAGCCCGCGCAGGGGGCCGTATCGGCTGCGTTAAACGCTGCAATATCAGATGCGCTGGGCGGACATATGTTCGATACGGCGCCTGTTACTACAGATATGATCCTTAACCAAGTAGCAGGGGGCTCCGAAACAGCGAAGCCTCTGGCGCAAAATAATTTCCGAGGTTGATATGGTAGCCACTTCACATGATGTAATGCCCGATATTGAACTTTATCAACCCACCGATGAAGCAAATGCGCTGGAACTGGCGAATACGCTGGGTAGCGATGGTTGGCTGCTGAGCGGAGGCCAGGATACCTACGGTTGGCTGAAAGACCGTAGCAAGACGCCTTCGGCAATGATTGAACTGACCAAGATTGATGCCTGGAAAGGGATCTCTGAGACTGCTGACGGGGTGGAAATTGGTGCGGTTACTACCTTGACTGAAATCGCCAATAATCCACTGATTCAATCTAGATTTGCTTTGCTGTCCACTGCGGCCGGTAAAGTAGCAAGTCCACAAATCCGCAACGTAGGTACACTTGGCGGAAATGTGGCGCAGGACGCGCGCTGCTGGTACTACCGTCGCGGTCTGGATTGTTATCGAGCCGGTGGTAATCTTTGCTATGCCGATTCACCCGAAGGCTTGAATCGGGAACACGCACTGTTTGGTGCCAGCCGCTGTGTTGCGGTGAGCCCCTCAGATACGGCTCCGGCGCTGGTTGCGCTGGATGCCACCATGGTTGTTTCCAGCACCGGTGGTCAACGTTTAATTTCTGCTGAAGATTTCTTCGTTGGTCCAGCCAGAGACATTGTCAATATGACAGTGCTGAACGAGGGTGAAATACTGACGGCAGTCAGACTGCCAAATACCTGGGCCAATGCCGAGTTCTACTTTGAAAAAGTAGCAGATAGAAATGTCTGGGATTTCGCGCTGGTGAATATTGCGGCAGCCATCAAGGTTTCTGGTGGAGTCATCGAAGATGCTCGCCTGGTTGCCGGTGCGGTGGAAGCTACTCCGCGTCGTCTGGTTGATGTAGAGAATGCGATAAGGGGCCAGCAGCGCTCGGCGCAAACGGCAGACCAGGTAGCCGCCCTGTCAACAGAAGGGGCACGGCCTCTAAATTATAATCATTTCAAAGTGCCATTAATGCAAAATCTTGTGAAGAGAGCAATCCGCGGATAGTCCGCGGATTTGCCTGAATTCACGATAGCTAAAAAAACAAGAGGGGAAGTACAGTGGGAGAAATTGTCCGCTATAAACGCGATGTTTGGGGTGAGGAAGTAATTCTCGGCGTATCATGGGATTTGCTGTGGGTTGTTGCAGTTGCTGTGCTGGTCCTTCTTGCCGCTCATGCAATCATTATGGCCGCCTTGGCCAATAAGAAAATGGACAAACCTTCAGCCGAAGGGCGGCGGGTCGCCCGGCACGAAGGGATTGATCGAATGTTTCACTGGGTGATGGCGCTGAGTGTATTTGCACTGACTATCACAGGTGTTGCGCCAATCATTGGCTTGCGCATAGCCTGGCTCGATATTCACTGGATTTCAGGCCTGATTCTCACCTTCGTGGTTATTGTTCACATCATCCGGGCTTTTCTCTGGCAGGATTTCAAATCGATGATTCTTGGTCCACGGGACTTTGGCGAGCCATTTGACTCAGCCAAGAAGCCTGGGAAATATTCGTTTGAGCAAAAAGGTATGCACTGGGCAATGACGGTTATCGTATTGGCCGTGGTAGTAACCGGTGTCATCCTGTTCATGCAGATTGATTCGCCGTTCTGGGATCGTACTAACTCCATGCCCGAGTCACGCCTGGGATTGATGTTTTTACTGCATGGCTTATCTACTCTGGCATTGATTGCTCTGACGGCTACTCATATCTATTTTTCGCTGCGTCCGGAAAAATTATTTTATACCCGGTCCATGGTTCAAGGCTGGATTTCTGAAGACGAAATGACTGCAAATCATGATACCAGCCGCTGGTCTCCCAACGAGGCTGACTAGTACCTCGACCAGGGTTAATTTTGGAGCGCAGAGTTCACCAGTATGTTCAGTGTTAGGCGCAGTAACGCAGGCCTAGCACCGCTAAGTCAAGTTGCTGCAACGCCACAATGGACATACTGGTGAACTCCCGAAGGGCGGGCCTCTCAGCATTCATCTGCTGCGTTGCTTTCGCTTGATGGAGCGCGGGCTACGACGGCGCAAAAGCGCCTTGCATCTAAACGCTGAGAGACCCGCTGCACCCGAAACTTAACCCTGGTCAAGGTACTAGGCACTTTTACAGGAGGAGACTCACAATGAAACTGGAAATGAAAAGAGGAATTATTTCAGTATTGCTCGGTGCCTGCCTGATCCCTCTATCTGTGCCGCTGGCGCAGGAAGCTGATCAGGAAGAAGAAACGCCAACCGGGAATCATGGTGGTCGGTTGCTGGTAGATGGAGGATTCGCCGTCGAACTGGCAATCTTTGAGCAGGGCGTGCCACCAGAATATCGAGCATGGGCCACCAATGGCGACAGCGAACTGGCACCTGGTGATTGGCAATTGACGGTCGAGCTGTCCCGCCTTGGGGGTCAGGTCGATCACTTTAGTTTTTCAGCCACTGATGATTTCAAGTTAGGCGCTGGTGTGGTTGCGGAACCACATTCCTTCGATGTTAGCGTCACCGCCAACTATCAGGGCAGGATCCATTCCTGGCAATTTGAATCCCATGAAGGGCGAGTGGAGATGTCACCTGAGTTGGCAAAGGCTATGGGTATTGGTGTGTACGTCGCCGGCGCACAATTAATTAGCCAGACTGAACTGCTGTACGGAAATATCTCACCCGATCCCACGCAGGTCAGTCACATAACAGCACGCTATCCGGGATTGATCCAGTCCGTCAACCTAAGGTTGGGGGATACGGTTTCCCAAGGCCAGCTGATTGCCACGGTGGAAGCCAATGACAGCCTGCAGACTTATGAAATAAGGGCACCTATTAGCGGTATCGTCGTGGACAGTCATGCCAATCCTGGTGAATACGCGGGCGAGCAACCCTTGCTGACTATAGTCAATTATCAGAACGTATGGGCAGACCTGAATGTGTTCCCCGGAGAAGCGCAACGCATTCGTCCGGGCCAGGAAGTCAATCTGCGCATGGGTGAACTTACGGCGGTAAGTACTATTCGCTATCTCAATCCGGGTGAAGGCTTATCCCCGCACGTGATCGCACGCGTGCCGCTGGCAAATCCCGACTTGTTGTGGACCCCTGGCTTACTGGTTGAAGCAGACGTTACCGTCGATCAGTTTGAAGTCTCTCTGGCGGTGGATAATCGCGCCCTGCAGTCCTTTCGAGACTGGCAGGTTGTCTTCATACAGATCGGTGACAGCTATGAGATACGCCCACTGGAGTTGGGCCGCACCAATGGTCGATTCACCGAAGTACTGGGGGGATTCAATGCAGGTGATCGCTATGTTGTAGAAAACAGCTATTTATTAAAAGCAGATCTGGAGAAATCTGGTGCCACCCATGATCATTAGTACCTCGACCAGGGTTAATTTTGGAGTGCAGAGTACACCAGACTGTTCAGTGTTAGGCGCAGTGACGCAGGCCTAGCACCGCTAGGTCAAGTTGCTGCAACGCCACAATGGACAGTCTGGTGAACTCCCGAAGGGCGG